>Ga0315901_10007234_pt1 | contig 13140 bp, 7 predicted proteins | sample LakEriMetagenome_10_FD_203761 | JGI IMG/M metagenome (GOLD analysis project Ga0315901, IMG submission 203761) | Freshwater fungal communities from buoy surface, Lake Erie, Ohio, United States - Buoy 2 MA116 | ecosystem: Environmental > Aquatic > Freshwater > Lake | place: USA: Lake Erie, Ohio... | reverse complement strand
TAGCGGTTGGATCTGTATCACACCCGCGTCCATAAGCTGCTGGGTGAGTTCAGCTCCAATAAGCTTTTCAAAGTTGTCGACGAAAGAGACCATGAAAGGCTCCATCTTTTCCTTTAGTGTACCCTTGAGAAAGCCGACCTCTTCTCCAGGCAGTACAGTTACACTCTTTACAAGGAGTATCTTTTTATAGGTTGAGTAATTTGTGGTGATGAGCCTCAGGGCTTCAGCACACGCCAGGTAGGTCTTTCCAGTGCCAGCTGGCCCGGCGCAGATTGTTATTTCTTTTTGGCTGATTAGTCTTACGAGCTTTTTCTGTCGCTCATTTTTACATTTAAGGTTGAACCTGATACGCGTTAGCAATTTCTCGGTTGATGTTAGCGATGACATGAAGTCATCTGCTTTTCCGGTTTCTCCGCCCTTTTTTCGCATAGATTGATTTTTTTAAGTGATCCTGAGGAATGATTCATCAGACCAGTCGCTCACGGATTTGAAGTGGACATCAAAGGCCGAAGCCACTGATACGTAGTAATTTCCGGCTGTAAGTGCGCCCCACACAGCCGAGTCATAATAAAAGCTGGCGTTCTCCTTGTACTTTGAGATATTATAGTTGATTCTGGTATAGCCACTTCCGGCCGAGGTTACAGAAACGCCATTGTGTATTTTTATTTCTTTTCCAATGTTACTTTCAGAAAATTCATTCCCAAGAACCACAAGAACATCTTCTAAATTCTTTAATGTTATTGCATATCCTCCGGTGACTGAATTTGTAGTGTAAACAGAATATGTTACTCCCGACACTGGAAAATTCTCTACGTAGCAACCTGTACCAGGCTGGGCCGTGTTTTTTACAGGATCCAAGTAGAGAGTCGCGCTATTGTTGTCATAGCTTCTAATAGTGTATCTGTCAATCCTTAGAGATCCGTTCTCGTCTAGAGAAGTTCTTACGGAAGCCCCTGTGCCGTCTCCAACAAGCATAAAAGATGGAGGCGTCGTGGAATTGTTATTTTGATCATTTATGATCACAGTTCCCAGTTTTCCATCAGTGGCAAGTAATGGACTAATGGTGTATGAGCCTTGACCGTTAATGTAGACTCCCGGAGTCCTTAGATACTTTACATCAGACGTGTCGAACGTAGATCCTTGTGGCCTAAATTTAATGATGTGTCCTTTTACGCGATCACGGTTAGACTCTGACCAAGTAACATAAAAATTAGAAGAGGCCGCGTAGGAAACGGTTGGACTGGAAGGCCTTTCCTCTATGCCAGAAGACTTGTAGACGTTTCTCTTAAAGATTGCGGTGTCACCTACCCTTGACAGAGCTGGATTTCCACTAGTGACCATGATACTTGGATAGATTGTAAAGGTTGCAGTAGCGCCAGTACCGGCTGACGTATATGTTGTGCCACTCCAGAGATTGTAAACATAGCCATTTACATAGTCGTTTCCGCTTGTGTTTCCATAGAGTGTTACAAAATCTCCTCTCTTTACCAGGTTTGGTCCATAGACGCCAAAACGATCTGCCAGATCCTGATATGTGGTAAAAGAAAAAGCCGCGTTGTACAGGTATTGATTACCTTTGTTTCTTAATTGCGAGTTCCACTGGGTAAGCGTAAATTGAAAGTCCGTGCTATAAAAGTAGCCAGTGACGCCACCTGTCACTGATAAAGAGCTTCCATAGTAGATTGGACCGATGTTTCCAGATTCTACTGAGCCATTGCCATCCTCAATTCCTTTGATGGACTGTAGAATACCTGATTCTACTCTTTTAATCTCTTCAAGAGGCGTGCTCCTCATATACGGTTATGAATTCATTTCTAGTCTCAGTGGATGTATTACCATTACTATCAGCAATTGTAAGTTCTACTGTGTATTTATCAATTTGGCTAAAGTTCCATAGGAGCTGCGAATCTAATGTGTTGGCCAAAAGTGTGCCTGTTCCGTTGTAGATTTTCCAGGAGTAACCCGACTTTCCTGCAATTGATGAAGCATCTGCAGTAAAGAGCACAGAAGAACCAAGAGGAACTCTTGTAGATCTCTGTCCAAGCCAAGTGTCTTCCCATGTGAAGGAGCCGCCAATCGCCGATGCCGGAAGCCTGTAAGAATCAGGCAATGCAGTTCCAGTGTTACTAAACGGTCCTGTTGAAGAAGCACTATAGTATGGAGAGAGTGGTAGTATTGGGTACCAACCGCGATAGCCAAACGGATTGTCTCCGGAGTAGTACACCTGAGCAAAACGTACTTTGTTTAGTATGCTATCAATTCCTCCTTCAAAGGATCCAATCTTTTCTGGAGAATATCCTAACCAGTTGTAGAAGAGTTCTGCCGGATAACTGTTGCTGACTGAACTGGAGTCTCCGTTAGGCGTAATAAAGCTTACGCCATTGTAGCCTTCCAGAGTTCCAAGAGAACTCATCGAAGGTGTCTTGGCCTCGGCCCTAATAGTATACGTCGATCCAGCCGGTAGTAGACTGCCGGCGACTGGATTTGCCGTGATTCTTTCTACCCTATAGTTTCCTAATTGGAAACTGTCATTTAGAGATCCTGAAATTCTCATCTGCTTGATTCCTCCAGTTGTACCTTCATAGTATGCAATTTCAAGGATCTGTGCGGAACCAGATATTCCGGTTCCTGTGACCACGTCGAGTGGGTAGACGCTGTACCTTGGAAGACCCTGCACGTCTCGAAGCAGACTTTCACCACTTACACCTCTAGCGCCAAACAGTTCAACAGGTTGAATCTCCCTGGACATAGTTGCGTAGTAACCACTGCCGGTTGTTCCAGTTGCGGTTACTCTGTTAGCCGGTCCAAGGCCGGGCCCTTCAATCACATCGCCAACAGAGGGAACTGCTCCTGTAATACCAGATACGCGATATGGGTATTGCAAGGTGTTGATATTGAATGTGATATCCGACAGGGTGCTTGAGCTTACCCTGTAATTGAAAGTGGATAGACCACCAACGGAATTTGCATTTAGTTCATAAGCTGCTTGCGAGTATGACTGCGGAGTGTTCATTCCACCGGAGATACCTACAAAGACATACGGCGTTTCGTCATTGAACTCAATAGAGCCACCTGAAGAGACTTCATCTATCACAAAGCCGCATGGTATTGGATTGTTAAAGTCTTGAGTGTCCCAAGACTGATTACATAGTCCTTCCCAGCTGGCCTCTCTGTAGTTCTTCCAATTGATTACGTCTATGCCTATTTGATTTTCTGCAGCATCCTCGTCAAAAGCTTGGTTAAAAGCGGTGAATGAACTGTCACAGTAGATCAATTCATTGTTGATATCATTGACTGTGAGAAGAGTTCCAAGTCCACCTTTCCATGTTCCAGCATTCTCCACATAGAGAGTGACGTTTGCATTGCTTATTCCATGATCATAGAACCAACCTCTATTTCCAGTCAAACCTAATTGTCCAGCGGTGACTCCTTCAAATGTGGTTGAGGCTGGATATGAATTGAAGTCCATATAGATTCCTTGATCTCCGCTCGATGTGAAAGCCGACCAAGTTCTTGTAGGGAAGATGTTATATTCATACTCAAGCCAGACGTTGTAACCTGCATTGTATGAGTCCTCGAGGAACGCGTTTAGTCCAAAGAGGCTACCACCGTCTAGACCTACAACATCAGCTACAATCGTGGTCACCGTTCCTGTGGTTCCCCAGAGGTATGATGTCTCAGCTGTAGACTCTTCCCTGATGTCGTTTACGCGCAGTCTCTGATTGTAGATTTCTATGCTTCCAGTGTAGCCAACCTTAACGTTTAGTACACTGTAGCCTCTCTGCAATTCCAAGAGTGGCGCAGCATTGGTATCAACGTAACCAGTGTTTGTTGCAAAGTAGAGTTTTCCGGTGTGATCATTAAGATCAGGGTTAACGCTTGGATTGTCAGCAAAGACCCACGTAGAACTCTGCGCGGTAGGGTTCCAATTTAGAGAGCCGTTATTTGGGTTATAGTCCCTGTACTGATAGATCTTACCCAGTTCACCAACGTTGCTATAGATTCCATCAGGTGCTTGGTCTATGACGATGTAGTTAAACTCTGTCCCATAGGCATCTTTGGATGTGATACTCGACCTTGTAGACGCAGGTGTCTTACCAGTCTTTTTCAGTTTTATGTAGTTTCCTGAAGTGAATCCGCCAGGATTTGATATTGGATCATAGAGGACATTTCCACTAATAGAGACCGTGTTCTTTATTTCTCTCAAGACTCTCCAACTCTGTGGGTTTCCTCTAAAAGAGGCTGGAGGCGTAGAGACGAGCTCAATCACAGTCACACCCGTAGTTCCATAACTAACATTCAAGACCTGAGCTTGATAGACGGTTTGATCTCTCCTCAAGAATATCCATTCATTTGCAGAGATTTGAGGATAACTTCTTTGCCCGTCCACCGTTATCGTAGGGTTGACTGATGAAGGATCTGTGGTAGAATCTGTGTAAGAGACGATTGGTCCTTCCAGGTTATCTACAGGCGAAACCAAGTAGGTGTCTGACGCGTAGTACTCCGGGAATGTAACATTTGCAGCATTTGAGTTTCTCCCAACATAAAGGCTATCCCATCTGATTTCGGCGTCAGCCCAATCTGAATTATTGAAGACTGGGTTGACCCATCTACCATTGCAGTTCTCCCAATTATATTCAATGAGATCTGGGTCTCTAAATTTTGGAGGATTGAATGGATCTGTGGGTGGTTGATATGTGTCATTCCATGTATCAATACAGTCCTTGATGTACCTGGTGCTAAATGTAAAGTTAGCCTCTGGTATTACAACCTCCAATGAGTTGTTTTTGATCTCATTGATTACATTGTTGTCTGTGTCATACGCCAAGAGTTCAACGGTGTATTTTCCAGCATACGGAAGAACCACAGTGTGCAAGATGAGATCATCAATACTACCTTGCCCACTGGAATAATTGAACTGTCTTCCAGTGTCTTTTGGCTCAGTCAATCTAATCCTCCACTCTAATTGATAGAAGTTTCCGCGGCCTAGTGTTTCCCATGTAAAGACTGTTCTAGTCCTGCCACCTCTTACAAATACAGCAGGCGCGCTTTCGTATCCACGTGAACTTGTAGTGTCTAATGTCGTTGAAGATGGCGTTGGTAGTACTGAGATTAAAGCACCTTGGTGAACTTTTACCTTATCACCCACCTGGATGTTTGTAGTTGCCCAAGTGCTTTCCGCTGTGCTGCTTGGTTCGTATGGATAGTTCCAGTTGACAATTCTCAGACTCGTGTTGTCTCCAGTGATACGCAACACTTTGTATGTATTGGTTCCAGAGATACCAGAAGCTGTGATTAGAGCTCCTGAAGTTACATTGTAGAGACCACCATCTGCTAGGTTAGGGCTGACCGCGATCTCATCATTGGTTCCAAACCAATTTGTTACTCCAGTAACTTCAAATTCAAGCAGTCTTAGAGAACCTCCATAGATCGAAGATGTTCCAAATGATTCACCAAAAGATGATGGTTCAATTTCAATAGAAGGCGCATTTGAATACTCACTGCCTGAATCGATTATTTCTAGTCCATAGATTTGACCGTTGCCTCTCGGCGCTGGATCAGGAACTCTTGCAACTATCGCAGCGTCGTCTCCTCCTGAAAAAGTGTTCCATGGATATCCAGTGCTGTTCCAAGAGATGTCAAAAGATGTCTCAAGGTTTGCAACACCGCCAACTGGAATCCCAGGCGCATCATTGTATTTCTTAATCGATGCTCCGTTATTGAAGTACGAGACCGGTTGGCTCTCGGTCCTTATCACATCCAAGAAAAGAACAGCGTCAGATATTGCTGTGCCAGAGGGCACCAGTTGATATCCAGGATATTGAGTATAGCCTTTGCCTTCCGTGGAGAGAGTCACTGACTCAATTTCGTAGTTGATGTCAGACTTACTTGCAGTAAAGCCGCTTGCGGTGGCCCTAAAATAGCGATTTTCAACAGGGTCCCATCTATAGACATCTCTTTGTGAAAAGATTTCCGGAAGAGCTCTGTAGTTGGATCCTTGATAGTTTGACGCAGTTCCAGAGACTGTCACAGAATAGACACTACCACTTCCATTTACGGCATTTACAATAAATTTGATTGGAGACTCATAGGTTCCGCCGGCTGTGGTGATGATGTCGCCTGCGGTATATCCAGATCCTGATGTATTTCCAATCGTGTACGTGCCGGTGTGAGCTCTTACCTTTACATAGCCAATGGCTTGTCTCTCTGCATTGCCAGGAAAACTAATGGTAGGCACATCCGCATACTCACCGCCGGATGATACATTGGCGTTCTCAAGGTAGTATGTGTTTAGGTACCTCTGTAGAGGAGTGTCGGATTCTGGAGATTGTATCACAGCACCAGGACTGATTTGTCTCAAGTCTATAAGATCTGTCCTGCTTGTTCCTGTGAAGTCAATTGGCCTGGTTAGAGTGATCTCATATCGATCTGAAACGTCATTCCAAGTGTTTACGGCGTATCTTTCATAGTATACACCTTCACCGGTAATGTCGACAATTCTGGCATTGAGTGGCAAGAACTTCTCTTTGAGGTAGCTCTTTAGAGCAAAGAGTTTGATTAAGACCTCTTCATTTGTGTACGCAAACGCATCTTCAGTCTGTGGAGTGCCAAACTCATCAAATTCTCCACTCTCTCTTACAATGTCATAGAAGAGTCCGAACTTACTGGTCTTCTTGTAGTTTTTACTGGGGACAAGTACCAGCTGATTGTTTTGTATTCCCTTATCGTCTAATTGAAAAGGAATTTGCTCTTGTCTAAACTTTAGATAGTTTGCATCACTCTGATTCACATTGAGGAAGTACTCCTTGATGCGAATGTCATAGTAGCCAAACCAATTTATGATGTTGACGAGTCCTTTATATGATCCAACATAAGGCCAGATCTGGTCTCCTTGCAAAAGCATTTCTTTCCTCTTCTGGTTGAGAAGGACGTAGTTTGGAAGACTTTCGTTGACGTCCGAGTCTCTAAAAATGAGCTCTAGATTTTCGTCAACATCCATACCAAAGTTACTTAGCGCTCTGCCGAGTCTAGCATCCTCAGCAATGGCCTCGGCCTCAACCACTGATTGGAAGAGAAGGCCTTCAAATGTTGAGAACGTGACATCTACCAATTGTAGGACTGATGCATAGTTACCTGGCTGACCCGCGCTAAAGCCTATATTTATTGAGAGCAATGAAGGATTGAGATCGATTTCATTGATCTCCCTGATTGGGCTTGCGCCGTTATCGATAGGATTAGCGTCATTAGTTATGTTATCTAGTGACAGTGTTATCGATGAGGATTTGTTGATTGTTGGATAGTCCTCATTGTAGTCAATAGTGTAGAGGAAAAAGTTGCTTACGTCGCCTCCAATAATGCGTGCCTCAAATTGTGGCGCAACTTCATATACATAGTCTCCTGTTGTTGTCGCAATGACAGTGTTAAAGTCAAAATAGATTGCAGTATCTTCAACAAATGTAAGAGTTTGCAAGCCTACCAAAGTTCCTGGTCCTGTAGTGATATTGATGACTGAGCCAGGCGCAAGGTTATGAGGTTGATACGCATAACATCCGGATATTGCTACGCCTTCCGGAAGAAGAGTATTTACCGTAAGAATACCATAAGTGTAGTCAACACTTATGATCTGGGTTCCTGGTTGTATTCCTGTGCCAATGACATACATCCCCGGTACAATACTCGAGAGATCCGTGAACGCCTCCATGTAGAGGAAAAAAGCTTGACCAACTTTGGTAGTTGCGTCAAATGTATGTCTCTTTATGTTTAGCTTTGCTGATACTCCGTTTGCGGAGACTGAAGAAAAATTAAATGGCCCATAGTTTCCTATTGTTGGGAAAGTGTAACCATCCCTGGTTGGAAATACGTCGGAGTCAACTCTAACTTTCTCAACTGCGTAGATGTTCTCGGTTGAGATTAGGCCGGTTGAAATGCGGTCCATGTAGACCGTGACGTTCTTACTTAGAGATGGATATGCAAAACCAGAGTTTTCGTTTACGCTATCGATGATGTTGAACTCATCGATCTGTCCTTCGTTGCCAAATATCAAGCAGTCTGGTGAAGAGTCCCATGTCTTTCCATCTGCGTTGTTGACAAAGCTAAGGTAGTTTCCTGTTTCATAACCAATGCCTTGAGTGGCGATCTCAACATAGATGATCTTTCCTCTCCAGTCAGTGTACGCGTTAAAAGTGGCACCAGAACCAGCGATCTCTCTGCCTTCAATGTCCTTGATGAGAATGGTGATGGCTGAAGAGAGGTCGGCATTGATATTGTCTCCACTCTTGTCGAAGAAGTTGATCTGATTGATGTAGAGCATTAAAACAGGTGTTTGTAATTTATGTCAACTGTGTAGTTGTATTCTTTCTTTATGTGAGAGACTTTGTCAATGATGTCGTTCATGAGAACACCGAATTGATTGACGTTATCCGCTCGATCCTCATCTGCCATGAGATACGCTGAGAGGTTGTCTCCCATAAGATTCTTTGACCAATCATAACCCAGATTCTTCAGGTCATCCTGTTGATGTATCATATACTGATAGTAGCTTGGTCTTGTGTTAAAGCGACCAAGGTGCTTCTCATCGACCATTCCTTTGCTATTTAGGCTCATTGTGTATTCTTTATTGTGTCAACGTTGATCCTATGAAGCTCTAGATTGATATTTACTTCAGAATCTTTTCCAAATACGATATTGATGCTTGAAGGTTTAGATGGGTCCACTGTGTCCTCGTATGTGACTTTATTTCGGTCATCCCACCCACCGCGAATCAGCGCGTATTCTCCTCTTCCAATTATTACATCTCCAAAATCGTCAAGACCCTTGTCTGGCTTATTGACATTAGCTGGATCTGATTTGAAAATTTCATTCTCTTCTGAGACGAACCAGAGGTTAACGCTGTCGACTCCTTCTACGCTTTCAACTACAGACACAAGGTCTGACTTTGGTATCTTGTCCCTTCTCCTGTTATTGAGGAAGTAGTCAGAGCATTTACTAATGATCTGCTGGCGAATGATGTCCTTATTAAAGCCTTCAAAAGCCGCTACGTTGATATTGAGCACATACTTCTTTACAATCGGATCAATGATCTTTACAATAGTAGTGAGGATTTTTTGACCACTCTTTTCAATGTAGTCGTAGATCTTAGACTTTTCATATTCATTGAGTATGAATAAGTTGAACGGGGTCGTAAAGTAGTCGGCATTCTTTGGCTTCCTCTTATTTACGTCTGGAATGAGGAAGAGGTAGACGACGTTATCGTCTGAGATGTCGTCGTCGGCAAACGTGGTAAAGGCATCAACCACAGAGAAGAGATTGAACTTCTCCATGAAATAGACGTAAGAGTCGGCATTGGCCAAGACGTATGCTCTGGAAGTCTTTGGAGCCAAGATCTTGGTGATCTCAATTGGCTCAGAAGCAGAACCAAAGATGATTGGTTTGTTTACTGAGATGTTTAAGATCTTGTTCATGTCGATCGAGTTTCCTTGAAGGTCAAATGCCTGATCAATGAACCTAAAGACTGGTACAACAGTCTCCTCGATATTTCCCGCCTGCCCAACTGTAGTCAAGTACTCAACCCTGATTGCATTACCAAGACCAGGCGCCTTTCCAAAATAGAAGTTTCCAAAATAGAGGTCAATACCACCATCAATACCTGTTTTTACTACTACGCCATTGGCGTTGTATGGGATATCATAGAGCGAATCATAGACTTTCCATTTCTCTCCATTTACATAGACATTGACAAAGAAGTTATCAACGGTCTGGTTCTTTCCAACTTTGACTGTGTATGACTGCAGGATTTCTCCAGTTGCGGTAAAGGTCTGAGATTCAATGATACCTTGTGTGACTTTAACCTCAACGCTGTTCTTTCCGCTGAGCACTAGTCGAGCAGCTTCAACGTCCATGGTCACTGTGTATGTCAAACCGCTACTCTCATTGACCAATTGTGTAAAGTTTGGAATGATGAGGGTATTTCCATACATGTCGACCTGTGATCCATTGTACGCAAAGTTTAGAGTACCCGAAGCAGAGATTGCTCGTGTTGGATTGTGCCCAGCGAGTCTAGCCAGACCACGGATTGACCTCTCACGAGTTGCCGTGTTCATGTTCAACTCGGTGATACTGTCCTCGATGTAGTAGAAGATGAGCTGCGCGAGGTTGAGGATCACGGTCAAGATCTGACCGTATGCGCTTGCAGGAGTAAATAGCTGACCCGCCTGCTGGTACTTTGTGGTTAGATATGCCTTAGCGTCCTCATAGAGCTGAGTGAAGGTGATCCTGGCATACTTAAAGATTTCTGGCTTGGCCATTATGTATACATTGATGTTTATGATGCGACAACGCCAAGGTACTTGTTGTTGTTAACATATATATCAATGTATGCAATATCTCTTACCGTGCCCTTCACAAAGTTTACTTCAATGCTCACATTGTAGAAAGAGGCCTCAGGGACGTAGTTAGAGAGTTGGTTGTAGAATTCTTGTTGAACCTGTCCACCATTAAAGCTTAATTCAAAAAGTTTGGATTCCAAACCAAGACCTAAGCCGGCGTCCCCCAGGACTTCTCCTGGATTGGTGAAAATGATCATGCGAAGTTTGGTCAGCAAGCCCTCTAGGGCATTGTCTGTCTCATACACATCCGGTACAAAGCCTGGATCTGTCTCGTTTCTGCAATAGATCTCTCTTAACATTAGTGGAAAATGTAGAACCAGTCGGGTGTGTTCTCGTCGTCGATTCTTTGTTTGATGTTTTCGATCTCCTCTTTGCCCTCATCTCTCATGGCATCAGCGCTAACCGCGATTCCACCTGGTAGGTTGAACGTGAAAGTTCCAAGCAGTCTGCCCAGAGAAATTTTAGCCTGTGAGATACACCACCTCTGGAAGTTATAGTCGTCATAGAGTTTACTCTCTTCGATCTTCACTAAACACTGGATAAAGACGTTCTTCTTTGGGTTTCTACCCAAGATCTTCATCCTCTTGGTATTGTGATTGTAGTCATAAGAGATCCTCTCAAGAATAAAAGCCTGAGTCAAGTCCCAATATGAATACTGCGCAGTTCTCAATACAAGGTCATCAGACTGGAATGGCGCAAGGAAGAGTTCAGAAGCAATGAGGCGGTTGTCTGCAAAGTCAGCGTCAACAGTTCCCAGGATGCTACCGCCAGAGATCTCTTTCACTTCAGTAACGGACATCACACAGTCAGGTAGAAGCACACTACGCGTCTTCTTAAATTCCTGTTCAGTGAACCAATCTTTCTTGATCACATAGTATTGGTTCTCAACACTGTACTGGTAGTTGATGTAGAACCAGTTCAGTGCTTGCGTGATTAGACGTTCTGCCTCCTGTTCTGGTATAGAATAGGGCAGTGCGCCTCCGACAGTGATCTCGTCGTGCATCATCTGTATGAGTTCGCTTCTAGTCATCCCTTACTTCTTTTTTCTTGCATTTTCCTTGTTCTTCTCGACGCGGCTCTCGTCTTTGAAGTTTCCTGGAGTCTCTACTGGTTCAATCTGTTCCACGATCTGTGTCTCTTTGGAGATCTTTGCCAACTTACCAATTTCACCGTTCCTGATTACGCCACCCTCAACCTCACAGTTGATGATAGACCTCTTGTTTTCAATGAAACAGTCTGTGCATTTATTTCCAGCGGAGAGTTCAGTCTCGGCTACCTTGGAACTTACAAACTCTGTGTTTTGAGACTTGCAATCCTGGATTCGCGAGTTCTTTATTGTTGAACCATAGAACTTACAGTTATTGAGGATTCCTTCAATCTCACAGTTGATGATCTCGTAATCATCCAACTTTACGTTCTTTAGTTTGCAGTCCTTGATTTGATTGGCTCCAAAGTCAGTGTCATAGTTATATTCACCCTTGACGACTTTATTTGGTCCAATCACATCATAGATCTTTCCTCGAATGTTATTCCAATAAGCCTCAACGACTTCCTCCATATCATTCATGTCAACTGTGACCTTGAACTTTGGAAAAGCCTTTTTGAACTCGGTATACTTCACATAGGCCTTTTGTAACTTTTCCTGTCTCTCCATGATTGTCTTTAGGCGAGAGATCTCAGAAGAGTTAAATTGACCATTGAAGTTTAATGTGTCGTAGAGGTGAATGATAAAATAGTCAACAAGTTCCAGGATAGGCCTCTGTTGCTTTTCATATCCAGTGCCACCCATGTAACGATATTCCAGGTAGCCCTTCTCAGCCTTTAGGAAGTTTACGCCGTAGTACTTTTCATCCACGGGCAGCGTCAACGTATCCCTTCCGAAATTGTTGTTTCCACTTGTGTAGAAAAGGATCTTGTTTGGAGAGATCTTGTCGATGCTCTGTGCATAGACGCTATCCTTCCTCTTTGGGAATACTTTGTAGACGCTATTCTCATCAAAACTAAGGATGAACTTTGCAAAGTTCATCTGTGGAATTGGAACGTGTGTCTTAATCTTATTTGGATCGATGCTCAAGTTCACGTGAATCGAGCATCGATCATTTGTATAACCATTACTGCGAATCCATTCAAAGACCTTAATGAGTACGTTTTTCGCATCTGCATACTTCATTGGTCCTGTCACCAATTCACACATTTTCTTACCTCCTGAGTAGTCGGGTTCAAGCTTAAAGATGCTATCTGTCGGCTTTACCGGAGAGTGATAGAGTGGTTTTGGGCTATCAAGAGAACTCATGGACATCGGAACGACCACCCTCTTGCCAAGGTACTTGGCAAGGGACCGCGCAGTCTCCTGCACTTCCATTGAGCTATAGAATTCAAATTCGAATCCTATCTTGGAACCCTGTAGGACTTCCTCGTTGGAGTACCTCTTAAATTTCATTTGGAATGGTAAGGAAAATTCTGTTGTTTTGAACTTTGTCGACAGTCACCATGACCTGGTCGCCAACAGAGAACTTCTTTTTCTTATTGCGGATCTCTTTCTGAGAGATCAATCCTACAATGTCTTTCTGTAGTTTTACGAGCGCTCCGAACGGCTGTACTGATACAACCTCTCCACCTTTCACAGTGCCAAGGTTTGAATCACGGAACTCTTCAATCTCACGGAGCTTTGTGCTTGGATCTTCGTCGGTAAGAATGATTTTCTTATCCGGAGTGATCTCCTTGATCCAGAACTTAAATTCATCGCCAGGCTTAA
>Ga0315901_10007233_pt1 | contig 13140 bp, 13 predicted proteins | sample LakEriMetagenome_10_FD_203761 | JGI IMG/M metagenome (GOLD analysis project Ga0315901, IMG submission 203761) | Freshwater fungal communities from buoy surface, Lake Erie, Ohio, United States - Buoy 2 MA116 | ecosystem: Environmental > Aquatic > Freshwater > Lake | place: USA: Lake Erie, Ohio... | reverse complement strand
GAACCCGGATCGAGCCCTGGGTGCCCGAGACGGAATGGGGAAGTTCGGCTGTCTTTAAAGATTCTTTGAGGGGTGAACAATTCACGATACATGGAGCAAGACCAGGACCCATGTTCAAAGGGATGATCTCGCCTATGGTCCCCTTTGCGATCAAAGGCGTGCTTTGGTATCAGGGCGAGTCCAATGTGATGACGCATGATTACCAAAGCTATCCCGAGAAATTCAGGCTGCTCGTAGATTCGTGGAGAAAACTTTTCAATGACCCAAACATGCCGTTTTATTATGTGCAGTTGGCGCCGTATACCTATTCGAGCAGAAAAGACCGCGTGCATAAAGAAGACCTGCTGCCGTATTACTGGGAGGCACAAACATCATCGTTGATATTGAAGAATACAGGTATGGTGGTCACCACCGATCTGGTGGATAAGGTTTCAGATATCCATCCATCTTACAAATGGGAGATCGCGCGTAGGTTGTCGTTAACCGCTCTGCACGGCGTGTATCAGCAGAATGGAATCGTATACTCGGGTCCCATGTTCGCAGCTTATAAAAGAAAAAAGAAAGTGATTGAAGTAAGCTTTGAGCACGTGGGAGGAGGGCTTGCGAGCAGTGATGGGAAACCTTTGAGCTGGTTTACGATCGCAGGCGCTGACCAGGTGTTTGTTCCGGCTGAAGCGGTGATCAGGGGAAATAAATTGATCGTGTCGGCCCCCACGGTGGAAAAACCTTTGTTTGTAAGGTTTGCCTGGAGTGAAATTGCGCAGCCCAATTTCATCAATAAGGAAGGCCTGCCCGCAGTGCCATTCAGAACGGACGCTATTCAATATAAAGACTAATGATTCTTCTCAACTGAAAAAATTCATGCGGTAGGCTTGAAAAATTATTATTATAATGTTTAGTACGAGAAAAATATGTGTGGTGCTGCTATGTTTTGTAGCCATGGACGTACAGGGACAATCGATCCCTAAACAGAAAAAGGTGCTGAACAGCATGCGGCTGGCCAACCAGTATTTCATGAACAAGTGGCCGGACGCCGGGAAGGAGATCCATGTGCCGTCGCGGAACAGGACCTGGCCCAGCAATATCTGGACGAGGGCGGTGTATTATGAAGGGCTGATGGCGCTTTATGCGGTGGATCGCAAACAGGCGTATTATGATTATGCGGTGCAGTGGGGCGAGAAACATAAATGGGGTCTTCGTCACGGCATTACCACCCGAAACGGCGACGACCAGGCCTGCGGTCAGACCTATATCGACCTGTATAAGATCGATAAAAAAGAAGAACGGATCCGGGATATCAAGGCCTCGATCGACCTGATGATGAAATCGGATAAGATCGATGACTGGAACTGGATCGACGCCATTCAAATGGCCATGCCCGTGTTTACCCAGTTGGGTGTTTTGTATAAGGACACCAGCTATTTCAGGCGTATGTATGAGATGTATGCATATACAAAATACAAACATGGCGATCATGGGTTGTATAATGCAGCAGATGGACTTTGGTGGCGCGATAAGGATTTCGATCCGCCCTACCAGGAAGCCAATGGGAAACAATGTTATTGGAGCCGGGGGAATGGCTGGGTAGTAGCCGCGCTGGTTCGCGTGCTGGCCCAACTTCCAACAACGGATCCCCATTATGCGGAGTATCTTGCAGATTACAAAGCCATGATGAATGCGTTGTTGCCTTTGCAGCGGGAAGATGGATATTGGAATGTAAGTTTGCTTGATCCCGGTAACTTTGGCGGTAAGGAACTCACGGGTACGGCCCTGTTCATCTATGGCATGGCCTGGGGCATGAACAACGGGCACTTGTCCGCGGAGAAATTCAGGCCGGCTGTGGTAAGGGCCTGGAACGCGATGGTGAAGGAAAGCCTGCATCCAAACGGATTCCTCGGCTATGTTCAGGGAACGGGAAAAGAACCCAAGGAGTCGCAACCCGTGACCTACACGCGTGAGCCTGATTTTGAGGATTTTGGATTGGGATGTTTCCTGTTGGCGGGCAGTGAAGTCAGTAAAATGAAAAAGAAGAAGAAGTCATAATGAAAATAGGCCTGTTCATACCTTGTTATGTTGATCAGTTCTTCCCGCATGTGGCGAAGGCAACCTATGAGTTGCTGATCCGGCTGGGATGTGAGGTGGATTATCCCCTGGGGCAGACCTGCTGCGGGCAGCCCATGGCCAATAGCGGATTTGCGACCCTCAGTAAAGGCTGCGATGCCAACTTCATTAATAATTTCAAGCATGTTGATTATGTGGTGGCCCCTTCGGGTAGCTGCGTGTTGCATTTGAAAGAACATCTTCATGGGGATGATGAAAAGGCGGCGACCCATATCCGCGAACATATTTATGAGCTAACGGAGTTCCTGACGGATGTGTTGAAAGTATCGGCCTTGCCGGCCAGCTTTCCTCATCGGGTAGGCATGCACGTGAGTTGTCATGGTCAGCGTGGGTTGCATCTTTCGTCCATGACCGAGTTGAGGCTGCCGGAGTTTTCCAAACCGATGCAGTTGTTGAATATGGTTGAAGGCATAGATGTGAGGTATCCCGAACGGAAAGATGAGTGCTGTGGATTTGGCGGTACGTTCTGTGTATTTGAAGAAGCGGTATCGGTGAAGATGGGGAAAGACAGGATCAAAGAGCACGATGCGAATGAAGTGGAGTATATCACGGGCGTGGATGTGAGTTGCCTGATGCATCTGGAAGGGATATTGAAAAGGCAGGGAAGTAAAGTGAAGACCATCCACATTGCTGAAATATTGAATCACGAAGTGAAACAGCGCGTATGAGTGAGCAGGTAGGAAAGCCTTTATGGCATGCGGATGCCGCCGAGGTATTCATTGCAGATGAGCCGCGGACGGACTGGCACGATGAAACGCTTTGGTTTGTCAGGACCAAACGCGACCGCGCTTCGGTGCAGGTACCGGAGTGGGAGGAATTGAGGGAGCTGGCATCGGGGATCAAGGATCACTCCCTTTCGAACCTTGACTTGTATTTACGTGAGTTTGAGGAGAAAGCCACGGCCAATGGCATCACGGTGCATTGGGCTGCGGATGCTACGGAGCATAACCAGATCATATTGGGCATTTTGAAAAAGCATGGTTTCAACAAGCTGGTGAAGAGTAAATCCATGCTTACCGAGGAGTGCCATCTCAATCCCTTTCTGGAGCATAACGGCATCGAGGTAGTCGATACTGATCTGGGTGAAAGAATTGTGCAGTTCAGGCAGGAAGCGCCGAGTCACATTGTGTTACCCGCGATCCATTTGAAAAAGCAGGATGTCAGTGATACCTTCCATGAGCATCTGGGTACGGAGAAAGGGAACAACGATCCGCAATACCTGACGGAGGCCGCCCGCGGGCATCTGAGGGAGAAGTTTATAACATCGCCATTGGCCATAACAGGGGTGAATTTCGCGGTGGCCGAAACAGGCGGATTTGTGGTATGTACCAACGAGGGCAATGCCGACATGGGCGTGCATGCCGCTTCGGTGCACATCGCCTGTATGGGTGTGGAGAAGATCATTCCGAAGGCGAAGGACCTGGCAGTGTTTCTTCGTTTACTCGCGAGGAGTGCCACGGGCCAGCCCATAACCACTTATTCCAGTCATTTTCATAAGCCGAGGCGGGGCCAGGAGCTGCATGTGGTCATTGTAGACAATGGCAGGAGTCGCCAGTTGGGCCGTCCGGATTTTAGGAACTCGTTAAAGTGCATACGTTGCGCGGCCTGCTTCAATACCTGTCCGGTGTATAGAAGAAGCGGCGGGCATAGCTATCATACGGCGGTGGCTGGTCCAATTGGATCTATACTGAATCCGAATTTGGATATGAGGGCCAATGCGGATCTGCCATTTGCATCTACGCTTTGCGGCTCCTGCAGCAATGTATGTCCTGTTAAGATCGACATCCACCAGCAGTTGTGGAAATGGCGGCAGGTGTTGGCAGAAGAAGGTCATGTTGCGCCATCGAAGAAAGTAGCGATGAAGGGAATGGCGTTCTTGTTATCCCATCCCCGGTTGTTCAGGATCGCGGGCCGGGTGGGCAGAAGCGTCATGCGTGCGTTTCCGGGACTGACGAACAATAAGAAAATAAACGTCTGGTATAAGCAGCGGGAGATGCCTGAGGCGCCAGCGCAGAGTTTCAGGGACTGGTTTAAAGAAAATAAGACATGAGTTCGAGGGATAGAATATTAAATGCCATTGCAGCCAATAAGCCCGCGTTGCTGCCGCACCCGAAGTTGAAGCTTTCGGTTAGCCCTGACCGGGAGAACATGGTGCAGCGATTTATGCAAGCGGTAGAGGCCATAGGTGGTAAGGCGGTGGCGATTTCCAATTTCGATCCTGTGATTGCAGATGTAGTGGCCACCCGTGCCGCAGGGCACTATGTCGTAAACACGATATCTGCTGTTGGTGCATTAAGTGATGAAGTGACTACGGATACCCATGCGGACACGTTAGAGCCATTACATAAAGCATTTTTATCGGCCCAATTTGGCGTGGTGGAAAATGGTTCGGTATGGATGACGGAGTCGCAGATGCAGAACCGGCTGGTGCCTTTCATCTGCCAGCACCTGGTGATTTGCATTCGGGCCGAGGATCTTGTGGTGAATATGCATGAAGCCTACGAGCGCATCAGTGATTTTCAGGGCTACAGTCTTTTTCTCGCTGGTCCTTCCAAAACGGCCGACATTGAGCAGTCGTTAGTCATCGGTGCCCACGGCGCAAGGAGCCTGGTGGTGTATGTGGTGGGGTAGCGTCCTGCGACAAAAAATATCTGAATAAGAGGGTATTCCCTAGCGCTGGTTGATGATATTCGCCAGCCCCCAGTTCTCCATTTCATTCAGCACTGGCGAAAGACTTTTGCCGCGTTCGGTCAATGAGTATTCCACCCGCGGGGGGATCTCGTTGAACTGTTCCCGCACCACCAGGCCATCCTGTTCCAACTCCTTCAGTTGTTCCGTCAATACCTTCCTGGAGATCTGGGGGATCCGCGCTGCCAGCTCGCCGAACCGCCTGGTGTCTGACCTCAGACAGTAGAGGATCACCGGCTTCCATTTACCCCCGATCAGTTCGAGCATGGCGGTGACAGGACATAAAATAGGCTGATTTCGGGCTTTAGTTACCATTTGGTTACCGCAATTTTGAATGTTACCCCTAGGTAACAAGTTACTTAAACAAACTATTGATAGTTACTTTGCGTAACAAAAGTAATCAAACATTTAAATACGCAAAGATGATTTTAGTAACAGGAGCAACAGGACAGTTTGGAAAAGCAACGATCCAGTATCTTTTAGACAAAGGCGCAGATCCGGCCAATATCAAGGCGCTGGTCAGGAATGCGTCCTCAGCCAGGGATTTTGAAGAGAAAGGAATGGGTGTAGCGATCGGTGATTACGATGATGCCGCATCATTGATCAGGGCATTCGAAGGGGTGGACAGGCTGATGTTTGTTTCCGCCAGCGATATTGAAAAGCGGGTCAGCCAGCACCGCAATGTGGTCAATGCTGCCAAAGCAGCTGGCGTAAAACATGTAGTGTATACCAGTTTCCAGCGCAGGAATGAAACGGAATCTTCCCCACTCTGGATCGTTGCCCGGGCCCATCTTCATACGGAGCAATGGTTGAAGGAGAGCGGGCTGGGTTATACCATCCTCAAGAACAATCTGTACATGGATTTTATCCCTGCATTTGTGGGAGAGCAGGTATTGCAAACCGGCGTGGTCTATTTACCTGCGGGAGATGGCAGGGTCGCTGCCGTATTGCGCTCAGAACTGGCTGAAGCCACGGCCAATATCCTGCTCAGCTCAGAACTTGAAAACAAAACCTACGAGTTCACCCATTCTGAAGCGTTCTCTTACCAGGACGTAGCCGACGCGATTTCCAGTACCACGGGCAAAACCATCAGCTACATTTCTCCCACGGAATGGGAGTATGCAGAAACCCTGGCCAAGCATCATGTACCGGATCATGTCATTGGATTGTTTTCAAGCTTCGCCGTTGCGCAGGACCTGGGAGAGTTGGACGTTGTATCTACCGATTTGGAGCAACTGCTTGGAAGAAAGCCAACAACCATCAAAGCGTTTTTGGATGGGGTGTATTCATGATGCATGATTTCGAGCATCTTAAGACGGACGAAAAATTGAAAGCCCCTACATTTTTTGTAGGGGCTTTTATTATCATATTCAGCAATCAAGCGGCATGTTGCGACTTATGAAGTTTAATCCTTGATAATTCCTTTCCTATCGATCGAATCGCTGCTTCAATACTTTTAACACGTTCAAGCGATGGAAACTTAATTCCAGCCGCATACTGGCGCATTAATGTTGAATTAATGGAAGCTCTTTTTCCAATATCTGAAATATTTAAAAACGAAAACTCCTCGAAGAATGATGTGAGATCGTAGGTGATATCGAAATGTTCAATCTGAATATCCTCGATATCATAGATTAACTTCTTCATCTGTTTTTTCAATGACTCCAGGGACGGCGCATACTCAGCTATCAAATTATTATTGATATCGACCCGTCCCCAAAAACCATCATTGGTTTTTTCAACAATCATTCTGACTGTTGGTATCGTTTTGTTGTTCATTGTATCTGATGATTTAGTTTGATAACTATAAATTATTTTCGTTACAGAGGTCGGAGCTTATTTCAGCCCGGCCTTCTTCAGAATTGAGTTGGCTGTCCCGGTTGGTACTTCTTTTCCCTTATGGTACGGCACTGATAGGCTACCTGCTTTGGAATCGTGCTTAAAAATTTTATGACTACCACTCTGCCTGTCTTCAAACCAACCGTCATTTTTCAGCTTCTTAATCAACTCGTCAATTTTCATCGTTACCCACTTTAAATAAGCTAAAGGATTAAAAAATCCACCATAAAGGTAACAAAATAGATACCAAATTTATAAAACTAGGTAACTTTTATGTTACTTTACGGCAGGATTAGTAGTTAGAAAAGCAAAGGAAAAAACTTATTATTGCCTGACCATGCATAGAAGACATTTTATCAGTGGTATTTCCACCATAGCTGCAGGGGCCTGGCTATCGAATAGCTACGCTTTCTTTCCCGTGGTTGTTAATAAGAAGAAACCAACCCGCATCGGCTGGATCACGGACCTGCACCATGGCTACGCTGCCGATGCGGAGCAAAGGCTCACGACCTTCATTGCCGAAGCGAATCGCATCAAGCCCGACTTCATTATACAGGGCGGAGACTTCTGCCATCCCACGCCAGAGGCTGCCTCATTCCTGAAAACCTGGAATGGTTTCAACGGGCCAAAGTACCATGTGTTGGGCAACCATGATATGGACAAAGGCAACAAGCAGCAGATCATGCAGCTCTGGGGCATGGAGAAGCCGTATTATTCGTTCGACCAGGGTGATTTACATTTCGTGGTGATGGACTGTAATCATATCCTCGATGGCGGGAACTATGTTGATTATGACAAAGCCAATTTTTATATCGATGGCTCGAGGCGCGACCTGGTGAACCCGGAGCAGATCGAATGGCTCCGGCAAGACCTGCGGAAAACGAAAAAGCAAACCATCATCATATCGCACCAGTCGTTCGACGATGTCTGGACCGGCTATACCGTGCCGAATAAGTTGAAAGTCCGCGAAGTGATTGACGCGGCGAACCTCGCCTCAAAGCGGCCGAAGGTGATCGCCTGCTTTTGCGGGCATCATCATCTCGATCACCACATGCAGATCAACGGGGTGCATTATTTTCATATCAACAGCGCTTCCTATTATTATGTGGGCGATGGTTTCGGGTCCGACGGCTCCAAGGCCATGTATGCCGACCCGGTCTATTGTTTTGTAGAGATCGATCCTGCCGGGATGATCACCATAAAGGGCCGCACGAGCCAGTTTGTCTCTCCCACGCCAACTGAAAAAGGCTATGTACATGCCGCTAAAATCACGGCATCGATCGAGGACAAGCTGATCCGATACTGATCATCTCACCACCACCTCATCGGCAAAGATCCATGCCCCCGTGCCCGCGGCATGATGCCAGTAGGGTGGCGTATTCATATTATGCGCAATAATCCGGATATATCTGGCCTGCAAAGTCTGAGGCGAGGTAGAGAAATTATGAATGTCGTTGATCTTGCTTTTAGGGGACAACGGTTCAGGATTTTCGACTGTTTCCACCGTAGTATAATTCCTTCCATCCAATGAGGTCTGAAAGATCACCCGCGTGGGATAGAACACCACGTGATTGGTCACTTGTAGAAACGAGAGCGAGATGGTACTGAATGGCTGGTCCTTGCCCAGATCAATATGCGCATCAAGCGTATCCAGGAATCCCAGCCAATTGGCATAAAAACTCCAGCCACCGAATGCGCCATCGGTCAGCGTCTGCGGATCTTCTTTGGCATATTTGGTTGGCTTATTCTTCAGCTCCACTTTCGCGCCTTTGGCCAGGTTGACCGACGATACATTTTTCAGAAGTTCTTTGTAGCCGCGGATATAATCTGTTCTGGGAAGGCCCATTTCATTCATCACGGCCAACTTCATATCCTCGGTGGTTTGTTCAAAGCGGGAAAGTCTTTTTTCAATGGCTTCCTTATCCGCTAAGAAGTAGGGCGATTTGTTCAGCCTGTAGTATTCGAGTGTGGCGTAATCAAGACCGATGCGCGCAGCACGCACCCGCTTCATTACATCAACATCAGCAGCAACAGTTGCTTCCGCATCATCAAACAGTTTGTTCCAGGCCTGCAGTTTATCGCCGCTCAACCAGCTGTCGAAGCCCTGCGCGGGATCGCCATAGAGAAACAGGAAGAATTTCGGATAGGCTTGAATGGAAGCGTGCAATTCGTTCACATATTTCACTACGGCAGGAGCGGCCGCGCCGTAGTAAGCGTTGCTGAATTCATTGAGCAGATCCTTGTACTGCAAAGAAGGATCCCAGAGCAGGCGCGACATAATATAGCACCTCATTTCATAGAGGTCGCTGGGATTGTGGCTATGCTGTTCGAAGATCCAGTTGGCGCCATTGTTCACGAACAGGTTCACATTCGGTTGCAGGCTTTCCATGTTCGGGAACGGCGCGAGGAAATTGGTGAACTGGGTGGTATAGTCCCAGATCTGGATCGTTGAGCCGAGGGCGCCCCATTCTTTCAGGTCGGTTTCAAAGTCTTTACACTTGTCAGAGATGTTACCACTGCGATCGCACTCAATAGAACATAGCGTGATCAGCGTATTCTTTTCCGGCTTGATGGTTTTGGGCGCGCGGCGGGTATACTGATAGGCCAGTGTTGAAATGGTTTTATCGGGAAACTCGCGGGCGATGCGGTTCACGAACAGCATCATGGATGCGGCCGGTGTGCCTTCTTTGTTATCGATGGCGGCGCAACGGTCGCAGGTGCAATACTGCGTGTTATCGTCCTGGCTCACGGAGATCACTTTGGATTTCGGGGAACGGGCAAAAAACACTTTCACGGAGTCACGGATGATGCGATACACCGTATCGTTGCTCAGGCATACTTGGGTGGGCAATCGTTTCCCTTTTACCAGCGCAAAGTATTCGGGGTTCGACTTGTAGTATTGTTTTTCGGGTACGAAGTGATGGAAAGTATGAACCCGCGCTTCAGGAACAAAGGTGGGAAAGCCTTCGGTGGTCACGCGCCTTTTGGCTGCGAACTCCGGATGATCGTAAAAGATTCTTGCATGAACCGTGCGCGTGGTGACCTTGGGGTTGTAAGAAAGGTTGTCGGCCGGCTTCAATATGATATCCGCTTTCTTCGGGATATATTCAACCGTGGGCGAAAGGAATTTACAGCCGAGGGCCTGTTCAAGGAAAGCGTAGGTAGCTTCCAGGGTTCTGTAGGGTGAAGAGCCAACGATGTGCAGGCCTTGTTTATCTGATTTCCAGTTGAACGCATTTTGTGTGAGCGCCTTATACGAGGGCGATGCGGTGCCGATATAGATGCGGCCGGGTCCGCCGGCTACATTTGAAATGGGAAGCGTAGCTCCACTGATCTCCTTGATGTATTTCTGTAATGCGCTTGCGGCCTTGGTTTCATGGGAGTCTGGCTGAGCAGACAGGATGATGCGGTAAGAAGACTTCCCGCCTTTCACCAGGTCTGCTGTTTGAGCGCCGGAGACTAAAAAACTGGAGACAAGAACGATGGAAAGAAGAAAAGCCCGCATGAGGTTCAGATTTAGCATTAGGGACTGTAAGATAACTAAGTTCTCCCTTACAGCGACGAACGCAAATTCAGGTGAAACGGCGTTTCTACATGCGCCGTGGATTTTTCCAGGATGAGCTGGGCTGCTTTCTCGCCCATCAGTTGAAAATCGGTAGAGATGGTGGTGATGCCATTCAGGATGATCTTCTTCAGCGGTGTTTCGTTGTAAGAGATCACGCCCACATCTTTCCCCACTTCCAGTTTTGTTTCGATGATCTTTTCGATCAGCACCACCAGGTCGTTTTCCATTAGGCTGATATATACTTCACCCGGGGCGATGGAGGCTTTGCTGATATCGGCCACCACTTCATAGTTAAAGGCGTATTGGGCGCAGAAGCGGTAAAAGCCTTCCAGGATCTGGCGGGGGTGATAGGTATAGTCTGGGAAGATGATCTTAATGGTATCGTACTTGCTGAGTCTTTCGAGGGCTTGTGAAAGCGCTTCGTAAATATCTTTTTCAAAGTTCTCGTAGACGGCCGCGAATTTTCCGTTCACGCCGGGGAGCAGCTGGTCCAGCAGGAGCAGTCTTTCCTTCGGCAGCATATTGACGATCTCGTGGGCGTTCTCACCACCGTCCAGGAAATGGGGGATGATGACGTAATAGTGGTAATCGTCGCGCTTATTGGCCAGCAGTTTTCGGAACAGGGAGAAATCGTTGTTATAGATATAGAAATCGATCACGGCCTCTTTGCCGATGCTTTCCACGAAGGCGTCATAAATGATCTTCTTGTGGGTGCTGAGTTTATTGAAGAGCAGGAAGATCCGGATGGGCTGTTTGATCTCGGTAGTGGCGATAAAGAACCCCTTGCCCGATACAGAGCCGATGATACCCATTTTCTTCAGGTGCCGGTAGGCCTTCTCGGCGGTATCCCGGGAGATGTCCAGCTCAAAGCTGAGCTCGTTGATGGAGGGCAGCAAATAGCCTTTTCCGATCAGCTCCTTCTCAATCGCCTTCACGATCGAGTTCGCCAGCTGCAAGTACTTGGGTGTCACCGCGTATTCGTCCACCGTTATGAACCGGAATATGTTTTCTTCTGTCACTTTGCGTCAATTGGGGGAGGGAAAGTTATAGAAAGTTTGGGAGATGGGCGTGGGGTGGGCAGTAAGGGGTTTGTATATTAGTGAGTTATACGCCGGTAATCTCCACGATTTCAATAACACCAAGGGGTAATGGCGGAGATTCTAAATAGGCTTCAATCTTTGGTACGAGAGGTTTTAGTTCTTCGAAAGTATTTCTTGGTGCGTTCAGTACAAAAACAGCAAGTGAATACTTGACGAAGTTTTGCTGGTGCTGCATGTTTTTGTCAAATGTGAGCAGTGCATCGAATTGTTCACTTAGCATAAGCGAAAGCAATTCTCCATTTTTTATACCGTTCCATTGCTGTTCTCTGACTGTAAAGACTTCATGGGCGGGAAAGAGTAGCTTTAATCTTTTTGGGAGATTTTCATCAAGCAGCAGTTTCATAAAGCTTCTCGATATCTTTTGAATTCAGAATTTTATTAGCTACTTCCAGGAGTGCTACAGCTTGCTCTTTGGTAACAGTAGGAAAATCATCAAGAAATTCATCCAATGGTATACCGGCTTCCAGGTGGTCAAAAAGAGTTTCAATAGGCACTCTTGTTCCAGCAAAAACAGGAGTTCCGCCTAGGACTTCTGGATTCTTTGATATGATGTGTCTGATATCCACTGTCTAAAGGTACAAATTCATGAATAGAAGTCAAAGTTCCATATTGGCATATAAAATGGGGCTTGCAACAAGCCTTGGACATTAGAAATAAGCGTAAGACAAGACGCCCGTAATTATAACTCCCGGAACAATATTTGTTATAAGTTGTTAAATTTAGGTAATGAGTATTATGACTGACCACATTTCTAACTCATTCAAAAAGGCATCGCTGCTACTGACCGTTGCTTGCCTGGCAGTTCTTTTCTCATGTTCAGATGATGCTGAATCACCATCACCCCCAACTGTAACCCCGCCTTTAACCGGTACACCAGACATTACAGTAACCACGCTGCTTAGCAATCAAGGCATTATCTGGGGATTTGATGTACTTCCTAATGGCAATCTCCTGTTGACGCAGAAAGCCGGAACGATGCAATTGTTTGATACTGCCACACGCAGCAACACGAGTATTACGGGTTTGCCCTCCAATATTTCGGCAGCAGGGCAGGGTGGATTGCTCGATGTAGCCGTTTCACCTGATCATGCTACAAGCCGCACGGTGTTTGTAACCTATAGTATCACGGGCGGGTTTTTGACGCTTGCGCGGTTCACCTTGAATGGAAGCACAGCCAGCAACTGGCAGGTGCTCCAAACCACGGAATCAGCGTCTACCTGGAATGGTCACTTTGGAAGCCGTATCGCGTTTGGTCCTGATGGCAAGTTATACTGGAGTGTGGGAGAAGGCGGAGGCGGAACCCTTGGCGGGGCTTCGAGCCCCCACCAGAACGGGCAACGACTGAATACCCTTTGGGGTAAAATACATCGATTGAATCCCGATGGAACTGTGCCCAATGACAATCCATTACTTCCTGGTCAAACAGTAAGGACCACGATTTTTAGTTATGGACACCGCAATCCGCAAGGCATGGCCTTTGAACCAGGAAGCGGAAGGCTTTTCGTGAATGAGCATGGACCCAGTGGTGGCTGCGAACTTAACCGTGTTCAAGCGGCTGAAAATTTTGGGTGGCCACTGTATAGCAATGGCATTAACTATAACGGAACCACCATTAGTAACGGACATAATGGTCCGGGAGTTGTTGCACCGCTAAAAACCTGGACGCCAGCGCTTGCGCCTGCAGGACTTGCCTTTATCAATCACCCTTCATTCAGAGACTGGAACGGCAGTATGCTCATCGGAAGCCTTACCCGCCGTCAATTACTCATGGTAAAAATGACCAATGGTGTGCCTGGCAATGAAACCGTGTTACTGGAGAATATTGGC
>Ga0315901_10007230_pt1 | contig 13142 bp, 18 predicted proteins | sample LakEriMetagenome_10_FD_203761 | JGI IMG/M metagenome (GOLD analysis project Ga0315901, IMG submission 203761) | Freshwater fungal communities from buoy surface, Lake Erie, Ohio, United States - Buoy 2 MA116 | ecosystem: Environmental > Aquatic > Freshwater > Lake | place: USA: Lake Erie, Ohio... | reverse complement strand
GCTGCACTTGGTGCACTAAAGGCGATTGGTCAAGCCGCTGAGGATATGGACAACCTGTACAAGGCGTCCCAGCGGGCGGGCATAGGCATAGAGGGACTTACCTCCCTAGGGTACGCGGCCGAGATGGCCGGTTCCAGCATTGCCGGATTAGAACTCGGGATGAAGCATCTCAACCGAAGTCTAGTCGACGTCGATACCGCCACCTCCAAGTCTGCCAAGGCGCTTCGTGCACTAGGTGTCACGGGTGCGGACAGCGCGGAAGAGGCATTCAAGAAGATTGCTGACCAGTTCGCCCGTATGCCAGACGGTGCAAACAAATCTGCGCTGGCCATGGCCGCCCTTGGTAAGAGTGGCACTGAGCTCATCCCAACCTTGAATGGAGGGAGCGAAGGCCTGAAGGAGATGGCCGATCAGGCCGAGCGTCTTGGACTGGTCATCGACGAGAACACTGCGCGCCGCGCGGAAGCCTTCAACGACGATATCGCGACGCTCAAAAGTGCAATGGTCGGGGCTACTCGCCAGATCACTGCCGGGATGCTTCCAGCGCTTGGAACGATGGCCGAAAAGATGGCCGACGCCGCGCACGTGACCGAGGAGTTCGCAAAGACCGGCGCTTACATCGGCGACGTGATGATAGAGCTCGCGGCTACCGCACTCCATACGTCGCGGGCTATCTCGACCTTCGCTAAAGGAATCGGTGCCCTCGGCGCTATCGCCACCCCGCTTTACCTCGGCAAGCTGGACGAGGTGCGAGAGATCTGGAATATGTTCTCTCAGGACGCTGTTGCCGATGCAATAGCGATGGAGAACCGGATCAAAGATCTCCGCGCCACGTATGAGCGCAACAAGGTGGACCGCCCCCAAGGCTCCTCTGGCGGTGGCGTCACGGACGATGTAGGTACCGACTGGGCAGAGACAGGCGGCTCGGGCAGTACCACTAAGCGCTCACTCCCCAAGTACTGGCAGGATGCCCTAGCTGAAGCGGAGAAGTATTTCGATGCGCTGATTAAGATCCGGGATGAGATGGGCGCCGCCTCCTCTGAGGTCGCCGACCTTGAGCAGATCGCCGAGGCATGGGAGAAAGGCGAGCGGGCAGGCAAGGCGATGGAGGAGTCCCTCGCCCGTCAGAACGAGCTGATCCAGTGGAAGAAGGACAACCCCGAGGTCACCGACGCAGACGTTGCCAAGATGAACGAGCTGCTAGCGAAGCGCGACGAGCTGAACGGCAAGATCGGCGAGACACAGGCGAAGATTCAGCAGGACATGGACAACGCCAAGCAGGCGGCCGATGCCGTCTCGGGCGTGTTCGTGGATTGGGCCACTGGCATCATCGACGCAGAAGGTGCGCTGAAGGGCTTCGTGGCGATCCTGCTCGACTTCCTAGCGAAGAAATACGTGATGGATTTCTTGATGAACTCCTTCGGCGGAGGGGAGGCCAACGCCAAGGGCGCGGCATGGGCCGGTGGTGTGAAGCTGATGGCAAAGGGCGGCGTGCTGAACTCGGCCACCGCAATGGGTATCGCTGGCGGCAAGATGCAGATCGCAGGCGAGGCAGGCCCCGAAGGCGTACTCCCACTGCGCCGGGACCGCAGCGGTAATCTGGGTGTGATCGCATCCGGTCGGCCGCAGCTTTCGGTGGTGGTGAACAACAACGCAGGCGTAGATGTCTCGACCAGCATCAGCCCGGACGGCGGGCTCACGCTCGACATCGTGCGCAAAGCTATCTCGAACGACATCGCGCGCGGCGGCTCATCCGTTGCTCGCAGCCTCGAACGTACCTACGGTATGGGTCGCGGCCGATGACACTTACCCCTGAGATCATGCAGGTCTACGCCTCTGCGCCGCAGAAGGTGCAGGCGTGGTTCACCGTGAGCTTCGAGCATCCGTCGTTCACCGCGCCCGCGCGCATGGTGCATGGCCGCTGGAACGAGCTACAGGCAGAGCTGGAGAACGGGCTGCCTGTGACGTACCTGCCGATTCCCTTCGAGCTTTCCTTGCCCGGGGCGAGCGCAGACGGTCACCAAGACCTGCAGATCACCGTGTGCAACATCGGGCATGAGCTCTCCGAGGAGCTGGACCGCGCCATCGAAAACCCGTGGGTGCCGATCAGCGTGTTCTTTCGGATCTACATCGACAACCAACCGCGCCCTCACCAGACGCTGGAGCTGAAGTTGCTAGATGTGAACGCGACCACGCAGACCGTGACGGGCACTGCTTCCCGCTACGACATTGTGAACCGACAATTCCCCTCCCGGCGATTCCGCGCTGCGGATTGGCCGGGGCTTGTGCGTTAACCTTGTAGGAGTACCTGAGATGAAGTATGCAATTGCAACCTTGGCCCTCGCCGTATCAGCTGCTGTCAGTGCGGCACCCGGCGGTCAGGCTTTGAACAACAACCCCAACCTCGCCACCTTGGCCGATCAGATCGAGGAGGCGAAGATCACTGGCTCGTGCGGTGAGGGCTCGTATGTCGTCGCGATCGACGAGGAAGGCGTGCTGGTCTGCGAGACTGCAACGGGCGGCAACATATCCGGCATCCTGACTGCGGTCAGTGCCAACGTGCTTGTCACACCCGGATCGGCTCGTCCCCTCCAGATCAACTGCCCTGCAGGAAGCAAGGCAACTGGCGGTGGCGGTTCATTTGGCAATTACGGTGTCGCGCACAGCTATCCGCTGAGCGATCTGACGGGCTGGATGCTGAAGTCGGACAAGATCCCCGGAGACGGTACGGCGGCCACGTTGACCGGCTACGTGATCTGCCTGCAGTGACAGACGATTCTGAAAAGATGTATCTCGCCCGCGTGGAGCCTCTCCGCGCGGGTGAGATGATCGTGGTGTTTCCAGACAAAGCAGTGCGCGTAACGTCTGCTTTGGTGGGCGCACTTGTGCGAACGGGAGATGTTGAAGTTCTGGCCGATGGTCGCGCGTACTTCACGGTGCGCGGTGCCGTGAACGTCCGAAAGATCGGCGAGCCTTACGAGGGGCCGACGGTATGGGAGTACCCAGAGCAATGAATGCGCTGCATGACATCGCAAACGACATCGTGGGCACGCCCTACCTAGTGGGTGGCGCCTCGGCCGCTGGTGCGGATTGCTGGGGCGTAGTGATGATGGCACTTGGTGCTGCCGGGCTGGACCTTCCCGCATGGAACACCGGCACCGAGGATCTCGGGCCGCGCGCATCGGTGACCATCTCGCGCCATGCGAAGCGCGCCCTGATCGACGGCACCGTATCGCCCATCGAGACGCCTGAGCCCGGGGCCATCGTGGTCTGCCGGGACGCCGAGGACAATAGCCCGCACGTGGCGGTGCTGGTCGATTCCGAGTGGGTGCTGCACGGCGTAGCGCCCTCGGCGCGGTGTGAGCGCCTGTCCGCGTTCCAAGAGCGTTACCGCAACCTCGCATACGTGCGCTGGATGGGCCGCAATGGCTAACCCCGTAATCGCCTTCCTGCGCGACCCGTTCAACCCCTCCGGCGTGGAGGTGGAGGAGGTCGAGGTAGGGAGCTCGCCCTACGACTGGCTGCAGCGCACCGCACCTGACGGGTTCGGCATGGCGGTGGAGCTCTTCCTGAACGGCGAGCCGCTCGCGCTGGAAGAGGCCGACACGTGGCTGATGGAGAATGACTTCGTCACGGTGGTGTTGCGCCCCGGGGCGGGTGTCGACTGGGCGCTGTTGTTCTGGCAGACCGTGATCGCCATCGCGGTCGGTCTGGTGATGATGCTCCTCTTCCCGCCGCCCAAGGCCAAGTCGCGCGAAGGCGCAGCGCAGCAATACTCACTCTCCCCGGGCAACGAGATGCCGCAGCTGGGTGCGCCCATCCCCGTTGCCTACGGCACCACGCTCTCGGTGCCGTACTACGCCGCGCAGCCATGGGTTCAGTATCCGGTGATCGAGTACGCGGGCACGCCGATCCTGCAGACGCAGCATGACGGGAACTGGAAGGTCAACACCATGTACCTCGGTGCCCTGCTGGTGGCCACCGCAGGCGAGGCGGACGTGGTGGATCTGTTCATCTCGGACTCGGTGATCTCGCCCGCTGCCAAACCGCCAGCCGCCGTATGGCCTCCGCTCAACTGGGACTGGGGGAACATCAACTGGCCATCAACGCCGATCGGTGGAGACTCAGAATCAGTACCGCCGCACGCGAACGCGGGAGATGCCGACTACGTGAAGTGGCGGCGGTTCCTGCCCTCTGAGCACAAGCAAACGATGGGCACCATCGAGGCGGCAGTGGCCGGGAAGTGGGGGCGCTGGAACGAAAACGTCACAACGTCGATCGAGGTTTCGGACCAGCTGCTATCAAACACCAAGCCCATCGGCGCGTTCGCGGTGTGCCTGCCCGGACAGCAAGTCCGCGAGATCCACCTCGATGTGATGTTCCCGAACGGGCTGGGCTCGATCTCGAAGAGCACAGGGGACGACAACCCTGAGCGGCAAGGGATCAGCTGGACCATCGAGCGGATCGGCGATGACGGCTATCCTGTCACGCCCGCCACCACCTACACGGGCAAGGTGGAGTGGAACATCGACACGCCCAACACCGTGCGCCGCACCATCCGCATTCCGGTGCCCGCAGGCCGCTACCGCGTGTCCTGCAGCTCGACCAACGCCCCCCATGAGGAAACCTTCCGGGTGCGGCGTGAGATCCGCTGGACGGGCCTGAAGGCCGTCATGGCGAACGCCACGCAAAAGGTCTACGGCGACACCACGTTGTTGGCCGTGTGGATACAGGCATCCGAGGGCGTGTCATCCGGTGCTGCGGGCCGCGTGAAGCTGCGCTTGGCACGCACGATCAGCTCGCCTGTGCTGGTGGGGGCGAGTGCCTCCAGCAACCCCGCAGACATCGCGCTCGACGTGCTGACCAACGCGGACTACGGCGCGGGCCGCCCGGCCTACGAGATCGACTTCCCCGCGTGGACGCGGCTGCACACAAAGTGGGATGGGTTGCCGGGGTTTAATTACGTGTTCGCCGAGCCCACCACCATCCTTGAGGCAATGCAGCGCGTGGTGCAGGTTGAGCGTGCTCGCATCGTCCCTGCAGGCCCGAAGGTGTCGGTGATCGACGCCAGCGTGCAGCCCGTGCGCACCATGCTGTTCACGGGGCACAGCATCAAGCGCGACTCGCTCCGGGTGGCGTGGTCATGGCATGGCATCGACGATCCCGAGGGTGTCCAGATCGAGTACACCGATCCGGTAAACGGCACGCCTATGTCGGTGATCTATCCGAACGGCACCGAGGACGCACTGACCAGCACTTACCGTCTGCTCGGCTGCACCGAGCGCCAGCAAGCCCTACGCTACGCGGTGCATACGTGGCGGCAGGCAAAGTACATGAGAAGGGGTCTGGAGTTCGAAACGGAGATGGACGGCCTGATCCCGGTGGTGGGCGACCGCATCGGCGTATCCACCGAACTGGTCAGCCGCGCGCGGCAGACACAGATGATCAGCTATGACGCCACCACCCGTAACATGGTGCTTGCTGACGCGATCGACTGGCCGCCCCAGCCCGTGATGATGGTGCGCGACAAATACGGACAGGCGATCGGCCCGTTCCACGTGCAGAAACGAAACGCGACGACAGCGCACATTCCCGCGGCAGTGACGTTCGACGAAACCTTGCTCGGCAACCCGCTAAACGAAGAGCCGCCCGCCGTCGTGATCGCGCAGGCGGCCACCGTAGTCCGCGATTACATCGTCACCTCGACCGAACCGCGAGGAATGTATTCGGTGGTGGTCAACGCGGTGAACTACGATCCTCGCGCATATGTGGCAACGCCAAGTGATCCGACGCCGAGGCAGTGGGTGGTTTCAGACAAGACCTATCCCCAGTACGTCATAGCAAACGAAGGCACTGCCCTTTCAGCAGACAACATCATCCCGTGGGAGCCTTGAGACATGGCAGCAGATATACACGCCCGAATGAGGCAACTGATTCAATCGACCGCCGATTGGGGTGCCACAGACCCGGTGCTTGGACAGGGCGAGATCGGTTTCGAGCGCCAGCTGACCGGCGATATCAAGGCAAAGATCGGCGACGGGGTCAAGAAGTGGTCGGCACTGACTGAATGGCCAGCGCCTGCCGCCGCTCCGGCGACGAACAAGCATGACCCCATAGCCCTCGGGCGGGTCTCATCTCTGGGCGTGGCGCAGGGCAACGTGCAGGGGTTCACCTGTTCGCGGAGGGGCCTCGGCGAGTACACCATCCAACTGAACCGCGCGGCGTCCAACCCGCTGAACGTGGTGGTGCAGGTCACCGTCGTTACCAGCGCGGCCTTGGGCTACAAGACCTCGGCCACGTGCAGCGTGTCGAACGCATCAACGATCAACGTGCATCTGGGCGGCGGGGACAGGTACGACCCGCACGATTTCGACTTCAGCATCGCGGCGTGGGACGTCGGCTGATGGCCGCTGCAGAGCCTGACAAGGTAGATATCGTCACGTTCGGTATGCCGCAGTGGGGCAGCAATTCTTCGCTCGATTACGGGTTGGAGCGCACGCCGTTTTCTGACGGTGAGCATCGGCAAGCAAAGGCGTGGTACAACCCGTCTGTGACGTCTCAGCTAAAGTGGTTGCTCCCTGCGTCGAAGCTGGCGGACTTCCACGCATGGATGATCAAATCCACCGCATGGGTGAAGGTGCCCATGGAAACCGTGCTGGCGGCCGGGACAGCTAAAGCACTTCCTGCGATCGCATGGCAGCAGGTCCGCACAATCAGCCCGATTCAGCTTCAAAACATCGGAGGCGGGTACTATGAGGTATCGTTTGACGTTGAGCACCGCAAAGGCGTTCCCGTCGAGCTCCTGCCGGTAACGCCCTGATGGCAGTTCCGCGTTTTGAGGACGCCATTTACGGGCCACCCTCTACGGGGGTGACTCTTTCTTTGGATACCGGCCTTGTACGCACGGCGTGGATGGCAGGCACCACTCGCCAGCGCAGGGTTTACGCTCACATGCCAATGACCGCCTCGTGCCGATGGCAGATGCGCGCGGGGTTGCTGAAGGGGTTCAAGAACTGGATCAACGACAACGGCTACGACTGGTTTGAGATGCCGCTCGAAAGCCCGCGATACCGACCGCCTCCCGGCACCACCAGCACGCACGCGCTCGCGTGGCACACCGTCCGCGTTATTGGTGGGGTGAGCGTCAGCAATCTGGGGCCGTTTCTCTACGAGGTGGCACTGGACGTTGAGCTCAAGACCGCCGTGGTGCCGACTGCGGTCTAGCGTCTTCCAACGTGAGCAGCAACCGAGCGATGCGATCGGCCTGCTCGCGCAGTTCGATGTTCTCCCGATGCAGAGCCTCAAGATGCCGAGCAACAGACGGCAGGCCGAGGGAGGTCAGCACTGCTACCATTTGCTCGTGAGTCATCTTATTGCTCATGGGGTATATACCCTCATCCCCAGAGAGTGAAGGGCCTCCTGCACCCTCTGGGTGACACCTACACTATAGGAATGTGGCCCCCATGGCTATCACTGCCATGATGACCGCGGCATTCATAATCATCACCGTGATCCTCGCGACATCGTCTATCTCGGACCAGGGCAGGTGTCGAAGGTACTCCGGCTGTTCGCGGTAAGACTCTTGGTCGTTCATAGCTGGCCTCGCTTCTGTGCAATGACGATGTCGGCGGATGCATCTAGGACTCGAACGGAGGCGCCCTTCGGAGATGACTCCGAAATGGACTCCAAGCGAATAAGAGCCGCGTCCTTGGACGTAGTACTAAGTCTGGTGCGCCACGTGGTCGATGTCACGGACTGGTACTGCACGGCGTAACCGTCCTTTAGCTTTAGTTTCATTCTGCTTTCACTCCAATGGTAACACTGGGAACTGCCTCATGCTTTTCACGTACGTGCACGAGTTGTCGACGGAGGGCGAGGCTTGCATGCCCGGCACCCAGATCGCTGGCCGTATCGTACCCTTTCTGTGATCGGTCGTTGTATCTGGCAGGCGACGCAGTAGAACGTACCGGTCGCTCTCCATTCGCCGATGCGAAAGCTTTGAGCGATGTCCTTCTTCTTGGTGCGAGCCTTCGCCGTGGCGATGATCTTGTCTATGTCTTCGCTCATGCACTTGCCTCCGGCCATACGTACGGAAGGTCAGACGGTTCGCACCACCCGTACCGGCCGTAGAACGGCATGTCTTTACGAAGAAGGTTGGATCGATGCGATGCGTGAATGCGACTATCGCCGAGCCACGAAGGCGCGGGCTGGTCGCTGGCGACCGCTTCGAAGTAAGGGAGCAACGTATCGCGGTATCCGCGGGCCCGCCATTCGCGACAGATGGCAACACCGTAACGAGCGAGAGCTTGCTCGTGGCCAGTCCACATCTTCGTGGCCGGGTGGCTGCGCCAGCCTTTGATCTGGCCGGTAAGGGCCATGAGGATCTGCTTGGTTTCGACTCGCTGCTTGCCGAGACGCTTGTAGTCAAGGACGCGCGCTGAAGCTGCGAAGTCTGGATGGGGAAGGAAGGTCTGCATTTGATTCTCCTGTGAGCGTTAGTTTAGAGGTGCCGTACATGAAAAGCACCAGTGCATTCTAGGGGGTACCCTTCGGTTTGTAAACCTTTCTCGGGTCATCTCCTGCCGCAAACCGGAGGTACCAGATTGCCTTCGACAGGTCTTCGTTCTTTGTCCCCTTGTGGCCCGCTCGCCACAGATACTTGAAGGCCGCTGCGAGGCAGTACGCTTCGATGGCCTCGAGGCCGAAGGCAGCGATCATGGCGTCGATGCACTCGATGCCTTCGTCTTGGTTGTAGTGCTTAGGACGTAGTACGTTGTCGAAGGTCACAGGCTGCTCTGAAGGATCCATTGTCCGAACTCCGTGTCTGCGATCTGGTGGTTGATGTGAGCCGTGGCATCCACAACTGTCATAGGTGGTGCTGGGTCGTAGTGCAAGGTGGCGGGGTCCTCCTTGGCCATCTCAGCCACCGCATCGAAGTGTCGCTCGTAGACGTGGGCCGAGCCGACGCTGATGTGGAGTGGCCCCAGCCGGGTGCCCGCAAGGATCGAGACGGTCTCCGCCAAGAACGAGAAGGCTGGCACGTCGTTGCACATTCCTAGTACTACGTCCTGCGACCTCATATTGACGTGCGTGTGCAACGTGCCCAGGCGGATGAAGAACTGGATCTGCGTTGTGCACGGGACATCCTTGACGTCATCATCGAAGTGCTCGGGCATCGTGCCGTACATCGGAATGACAGCTCTCCTTGACATCGGGTCTCGTGCCAGTTCTCGGAGGACGTATCGAACTCCATGGTCGCTGGTGAACCAGTACGATCCGTAGTTCGAGTTCAATCGACCATCCTTGACCATCGGGCCCCACACGCCCGCCGCTGAAGCGACGATCGACAAGTCCTTGGGATCACCCTTCACATACCACTGCCATTCCTTCTTGATGTAGGGAAGGGAGATGGCACGAGCCTCGAAGGGGACGAACCGCACTCGAGGGTAGAGCGTCATGCTCAGCCCCATGCGCTCCTTGGTCAGGTGCCCGCGCGGGGACACCCGGTAGCCGTCATTGACGACATCAAAGACGAGACGGAAGTCTTTCTCTGTAGCCACCATTACATGCATTTGATCACCTCCGACATATCTACTGGAAGCCCTGATCTTGGCTGTCGAACGTAGGCAAAGTCCAGCCCGTTCGACATCGCCCACACCTGGGCAAGGTTACCGATGCAGACAATGAGTCGAGGCTGGATCTGCTCGACCACGTCCGGCGTGAGAGGAGTGGCCCCATCGATGTTGATCCAGTACATGTCAGATTCATCGATGCCGATATCTTCGAAGGCCTGCGTCAGCGCCGGCCCGGGCGCCTCGGGCGCTGAGAACGACGTGTAGGGGAGGGACACCGCGGTGGATCTCAGACCTTGCAGCCTCCACCGAGAGCAGACCACCATGACGCAGCCAGGAAGAGGGATGCCACCCCCGAGCCACTTATTATCCGGCAGAGATCTGGACACTTCAGTGATGCTAGCCAGTACTTTGCTCGTCGCATCTGGCTCATCGCGGTTGTACAAGATGGTGGGGATGTCACAAGATCCCTGCGCGATCCACTCTGCGTAGAGGTCGTACACTTCCGACATCTGCTCGCGCTTGGCGTACTCCGGCCGCTCGCCGTACGCCTCGAGACAGGTTTCGAGAGATGGCAGGCATTGCACCACCACAGCCTTGCGGGACATGGCGGCTCTCTCGAGCATTCGGCGGTGGGTGGTGACGATTCTTGACTCGGTGTTCCTGACCGCCTTGGCGTAGATCGGCTCCGAGTACCACGAGCGATCCATCAGTACTGTGTCGTTGTACGTCAGCGCTGGCGTGAGAGACATGAAGTAGGCGTGCGCCAGATCGTTTGCTGACACGCCGGGGTAGGGCCCGTGATGGGCGGTGTGTAGGTTCGCCGTGTTGGCGACCTGTCTGACCTTCGCGGCCAGGGTAGTCTTACCGGACCCGTCGGGCCCTTCAAAGATGATAATCATTCTGAGATCCTCGTGTTCAGTAGAAAATTAGGGGGCCCGAGGGCAGCCCCCTATCTGCATCAGCTGAGGGTGATGTAACCCTTCTTCGCATCGAACGCTACGTCCGACTTCTTGCCGCCTACGGTCAAGTACTCGGCCACGGTCATGCCGGAGCGGTACAGAGCGAAGCGATCCTTCGCGGCGGCCCGCTTCGGGTTGCGGTCTGTCATGATGACGTTGATGGTAGCGTCTTTCTGGATGGCCATTTCTAGTTCCTCATTTCAACATGGTGGTGACGGCGTTGAACATATCATCGAAAGTGCCGACGTTCTTTTCGATGAGCTTCCTCTGCGCGGTTGCTAGCGTTGCTAGCGAGGCGTCAGAGCAATCTTCTATAAGAGAGATCGGATGCTGGAACTCGATTCCCAGATCACAGAACTCGTTGGGGGCGCAGCCGATGACGGCGCCGGCCCGCGATGCAAACAGGTACCGCACCCTCCACCAGCCGGTACCAGAGATCTCGTACGGAGGAGCGAGGCATCCGGCCACCTTGGTGTAGAGCTCATTGGCATCACTCTCAAGAATGCGAGCCTGCAACAACGGCTTGCATCCGTAACTGAGCAGTGGCCACTTGGTATTCTCCGCCGCCCACACATGCGTAGATGCGTGGAACGAGGCGTTGAGCCAAGTGCGAACACGTGGTGCGAAGGGATCGGCCACCGGGCTGGCCCCCACCATAGGGCTGGGGTCGTAGCATACCACGTCATCCAGCTTCAGGAACGACCGAAGCCGTGAAGGGTTCCCCCACTTGTAGACGGGAGCGATCCACCGGCGCTGAGTCAGCTCTGGCATCTCCCACGTATCAACGATGGCGGGCGCGGCCCAGTCATCGATACCGATGAGAGCGTCAGGCCGAGATTCCAGTACGTGGAGAGCGCCCTCTGGATGACGGGCGTGCCGGTCCTTGGGGTACAGGAAACAGATGACCCTGTCGTACGAAGCCAGCGACTCTCCGGGGGTAACCTCCCGGTGGTCGACGTAGTGGTCCATCGTCCTCATTGCATCTGCCAGACAGACAGGAATGGACGTGAACTTCGTGGAGGGTACTCGGGTAGCCTTGTTGACGTGGGTGTCGGTGACACCGGTAATGAGTATCTTCATGTCATCCTCTTGTAAGCGTTTGTGCGAGAAGGTTGCATTGTAAGTGCAAAAGGCGTCACTGTAAATACACTTGTGAACGTTTTTTCAGCTCATCTAGCAGCGAGTTCTGGCCAGATTCTTTTCGAGCGATCGCCTGGACAATCGATTCGTCGACCGTGTCCTTGGCGATGATCCGGTGGATGACGGTGACAGCACCGGTCTGCCCCTGCCTCCACACCCGAGCGTTGAACTGGTCGAACAGCTCGAGCGACCACGTATTGGAAAACCAGATGACCTGCGCGTCCACTCCCTGCAGGTTCAGACCGTGGCCCATCGACATCGGGTGCCCGATGAGCACCGGCACTTCGCCGTTGTTCCACCTGTTGATCGTGTCATCTAAGGTCTTGCCCACGACGCCGCTTCCGATGACGGGGGCGTCAGGGAAGGCTTTCTTCAACGTCTCCAGGTCATGGCCAAAGTGGTAGGCAACCATCACGGGCTTGCCTTGCCGCTCTTCGATGATGTCCTTGACAGCTTCGATCTTGGCATCGTGTACTTGGGACGAGGCTCTTCCGGGACCGTCGATGTAGACCGACCCGTTGGCGATCTGCTGGCACTTCATGATTGCCACCGCCGCAGTGGACGCTGTGACTTGGCCACCGATCACCGCGGCCATGAGGTCTGCCTCCACCGCATCGTACGCAGACTTAGCATCAGGCGGTAGTTCTACGACTACGTCGTTGATGATCTTCTCTGGCATGTCCAGATAGTCGAGCGCCGACAGTCTGACCACCTTCCCATCGAGCGCCGCATGGATGGCTTCCTCACTACCAGCCTGCAGCTTCCATTCGTAGCCTCCGTATCCAGTAGCGAAGAAGTACTTGCTGCGGAAGTGAGTGATGAAGCGGCCGAACGTAGCACCTTGATCGATGATCAACTGCTGGCCGAATACGTCCATCAGCGAGTTGGGGGCAGGGGAGCCGGTCAGCCCGTAGCGCCGTGTGAACTTGTCCAGCATCGGTTGAAGCGTCTTGAATCGCTGGGTGCGAGTGTTCCTCAGCATCGAGATCTCATCAACGACGAGGACGTCGAACGGGAACCGACCGGTCTTGGAGATGAGATGGGACAGCCATCGCAGCCCGTCGAAGTTGACGGCGTAGATGTCCGCATCCCGCTTGAAGGCTTGGTCCTTCTCCGCTCCGTGTAGCACCTCGACTTTGAAGTTCTCGAAGTTGGTCCACTTGCTGGCTTCGACCGGCCAGACGGAGTACATAGGACGGAGCGGTGCAACGACGAGAGTCTTGTATGGTGCTCCCGCGTGCTTCAACGTCTTGATGGCCTGCAGCGTGATCGCTGTCTTGCCCATCCCGGGGTCCAGCCAGAGGGCGCCACTTCCGTTGGAGATCATGAACTCGACGGCTCGGCGTTGGTATTCGTGGGGTGTCCATTGCTGCGACATGTAACTAGCCTCTTGTGACTTGTTCGAAGAACTCGGTGATCGATTGCTTAGTGCGTAGTACGTGGACGTCGTGGTCGAGGCTTCTCAGCA
>Ga0315901_10007228_pt1 | contig 13143 bp, 10 predicted proteins | sample LakEriMetagenome_10_FD_203761 | JGI IMG/M metagenome (GOLD analysis project Ga0315901, IMG submission 203761) | Freshwater fungal communities from buoy surface, Lake Erie, Ohio, United States - Buoy 2 MA116 | ecosystem: Environmental > Aquatic > Freshwater > Lake | place: USA: Lake Erie, Ohio... | reverse complement strand
GAGTTGACCAAGCCCATGCCCTTGAGCATGAGAAACAGCGGCAGCATGGCCACCTGCCCCGGTATGACGAGCGCGGCCAGCATGAAAGCAAACACCCGGTCACGGCCTGGGAAGCGCAGCTTGGCGAACGCATGACCGGCCGCGGCGTTGAGCAACGTGGACACCGCCGTGGCGACGCAGGCGATGCCCAGGCTGTTGACGAAAGCCCGGCCGATGCCGCCTTCTCCAAGCAGGTGGCGGTAGTGCACCAGCGTGGGTTCCGCCGGCCACCACGGCGGAGGGTAAGTGCTGGCCGCGCCTGCAGGCATGAAGGACGCAGACACCATCCAAAGCAGGGGCAGCAAGGCCAGCAAGCTGACCACGGCCAGAGCGCCGTTCACTGCCCAAGCGGCAACCGCTTTCATGTCACCGCCCCAGGCTGCCAGCGGGCCGCCGCCCACGACAGCACGCGCGTGACGGCCAAGATGACGATGAACAGGAGAAAGGCCACGGCCGAAGCCGCACCCAGGTTCCACCAGCGAAAGCCCTCTTCATACATGAGGTACAGCACGCTCACCGTGCTTTGTAGCGGGCCTCCTTGCGTCATCACATAGGGCTCTGCAAACAGCTGGAAGTAGCCGGCCGTGGTGAGGATGGTCACCAGCATCAGCGTGGGAGCAAGCCCGGGCAGGGTCACGTGGCGAAAGCGGGCCCAGGCACTGGCGCCGTCAATCCGGGCGGCCTCGTGAAGGTCCTGCGGAATGGCCTGCAACGCGGCGATCAGGATGATCATGTTGCCACCCAGGTTCTTCCAAGCGGCAAAGGCAATGACGGTGGGCATGGACCAGCGCGGGTCGCCCAGCCAATCCACTGGGTCGACCCCGACCCAGCCCAGCATCTCGTTGAAAAGCCCGTACTTCACATGCACCAAGTAGCGCCAGACCACAGCCACGGCCACCACGGTGGTGACCATGGGGGCGAACAGCGCCGTTCGCCAGAGCGGCTTGAAACGTGTGAGCCGCGACTCCAGCAGCACCGCTGCGGCCAGCGACAGGCCCACCGACAGCGGCACCCCCACGCCAACAAAGTAGGCGGTGTTGCCCATGGCCGACCAGAACAAGGGCTGCGACAAGAGTCGGGCGTAGTTATCCAGCCCGGCAAAGCGCAGGTTGCGCAGATCTGCCAGGGCGTAGATGTCGAAGTCGGTCAGGCTCAACGCAAGCCCGCCGATGACGGGCACGAAAAAGAACAGGGCGATCACTACCAGGGCGGGTGCGGCCAGGCACCAGCCCGCCAGGGCCTGACGAGTACGCGCCTTCATGCCGGTGCTCCCACACGCGCCAGCATCCAGCGCCGCTTCTCCAGCATGGCGTCCACGCGCGCGTCCAGGCCACGCACGGTGGCGTCCAGGTCTGCACGGGTGTGCACGGCGCGTGCAGCGCTGAGCTGCATCTCTTGCACGATGCGCTCCCACTCCGGTACGGCCGGCGTGGCGCGAACGCGCTCTAGCTGCTGGGCAAAGGCCCGCGCGTGCAGATCCTCGGCCAGGGTGGGGCCGTCCTGGCGTGGCAGCGCCCACGTGCTGCGCCGAGGCGGGAGGTTCCCAGTGAGGCGGTAGAACTGCAGCTGCACCGCAGGTCTGCTGAGGTACTCAATCAGTTGCCAGGCCTCGCGCTGGCGTGGGGAACGGCGAAACAACACCAGGCTGGAGCCACCGGCGATGGAAGCGCCCGGCCCAAACGGCCCGGGCAACGGCGCGGTGGCCCAATTGCCTTGTTGCGCCGCGGGCAAACGGCGCTTGAACTCGCTGATGTTCCAGGGGCCAGACAGGTAGAAGGCAAAGGTGCCGCGGGAGAACTCCTGCCAAACATTGGCCACCTGATTGTTGGTAAGTCCCGGCGCCAGGCCCTGCTCAAACAAACTGCGATAGAACTCGAATGCCCGACGGAACCCGGCCCCCGAGAAGTGACCGAAGCGCCCTCCGTCGCGCAGCAACTCCCCTTCCTGCTGCAGGGCGAAGGCCAACAAGGGTTCGAACTCGTTGGTGGGCAGCAGCACCGGAGTGGCCACCGGCCGGGTCTTGGACGCCTGCAGGGCCCGCAGGCAATCCACCCAGGCCGACCAATCCGTGGGCACCTCGGCGTAGCCTGCAGCCTGGAGCAGGTCGCGCCGGTAGAAGAACAGGCGTGTATCCACGTACCAGGGCAGGCCCACCAAGGTGCCGGACACAAGGTTGGTGGCCCAGATGCCCTCGAAGTGGTCGCCCCGATCGATGGCAGGGGTCTGCGCGATCAGCGCGTCCAGCGGCTGAAGCGCGCCCAGGGCTGCCATCTCAGGCAGCCAGGTGTTGCCCATCTGGGCCAGATCGGGCGTAGCGTCACCGGCGAAGGCGGTGAGGAGCTTTTCGTGGGCAGCGCTCCAGGGGAGTTGCTCCACACGCACGCGCAGGCCAGGGTGCTCCCTCTCGAAGCCGGCCACCAACTCGGCCGCCACCTCGCCCTCGCGCCCCATGGCCCAGAAACGCAACAACCGACCATCACGGCGGCTGCAGGCGGCGCTGCCCAGGCCCGCGCCCACGGCGAGCACGGCAGCCGAACCTCGCAGCCAGTGGCGGCGTGAGGTCGAGGTCAACCCAGCCAACCTCCGCGGAACCCCGCGCGCTCCATGCCACGGCGCAGATGGGCATTGCGACGCATGGCGCTCCACACCACCTCCCCGCGGTGGTTGCCCAGCATGGCCAGCATGGGCCCCTGGTCGATACCCAAGTGATCGGTGTCCACCCAACCCAGATCCGGCAGGACCCGGCCGTGTGTGAGCTTGACGTCGGTAAAGGTGAAGCTCGGGTTGAACGCGTCAAAGAAGCCGTAGCGCCCGTACAGCGCGGCGCCGTAGCGGTCCTTCATGGCCTGCAGCGCGGTCAGAACGATTTCGGGCGTGAAGGCGATCGACGAGCCTGCCGCATAGGGCGTGAGGGTACCGTCGTCGTACAGCCCCATGCCGCGGCCAGCGTAACTGATGAAACGCCTCAAGCGCCCTCCGAACTCGCGCTCCACATCCGCCGGGCCATCACAGGCACTGATGCCCCAGAAGTCGGGGCCATAACCGGCCCAGCCCTGAGGATTGGCGATGGCGTAAGCCCGTTGGGCCAAGGTCGCGCGCCGGGAGTTCTCGAAATAGTCCATGCCTCGTGCGCGCATGAAATCGTCCTGCACACCGCGAAGGTCCACCCAGCAATGGGTGAACTGGTGTCCAAACAGCGGCGCAAAACGAACGAAGGTCTGGCCGTATTCCTGACCCCAGGCGGCAGGCAAGCCACTGGCCCAAGCTCCCCAAGCCGAAGCATCCACCGGCTGCGTGGGTGAACCCAGCGCCAACAAGCACAGGATCATGGACTCGTCGTAAGCCTTCCAGTCCGAGGCAATGAAGCCGGTCTCGGGGTGCCAGCCGTGGCCGATGAGCGGCGAGCGGACCTGCGCCCAGCGCCAGTCGACACGGCCATAGAGCTCGTCCACAAGCGATCGCAATGTGGTTTCGGGCGCATCTGATGAGTCGAAGAAGGACTGGCAGCACAAGGCGCCTGCCAGGAACAAGGTGGTGTCGATGGTGGACAGTTCACAACGGTCGAAGCGCAGCCCCGTCTTCATGTCCAGGAAGTGATAGAAAAACCCCTTGTATCCCGCCACACCAGTAGCCTGGGGGCCTTGCGGCGCATCTCGGAAGGTGCGCAGAGTGGTGAGCACCCGACCGCGGGCCTGAGCTCGCGTTACGTAGCCGCGTGCGACACCAACGCAGTAAGCGGTGAGGGCGAACCCAACGGCTGCCACGCTGCAGAAGGAGGGCGTGGGCCAACGATCCGGCGCCAGCCCGGTGGCCGCGTCGGTGGTTTCCCAGAAAAAGTCGAAGGTACGACGCTCCAGGTCGTCGAGCAAGCCGACGTTCGGCGTGCCAGTCGTCAACGCCTGCAGTTCAGTTCCCGCTGTGGACTGGCACCCACCCAAGCCGACCCCGAGAGATAGCGCCCCCGCACCGGCCAGCAACCGACGCCTGGACAACGAGACCCCAGGATCGCGCACCAAAGGGAAGTTCATACGCATGACCCCGCCATCATGACCCAAGCTCACGCGCACCCGGGCCACCGCCTGCCATCAGGCGGCAGCCCGGAACCCGTAGCGCGTAACGGTGACGATCAGAAGTCCAGCTTCATGCCGAACTTGACGGTACGCATCGGGCCGGACAGACCCAGCGGCTTGCCGGCGTTGGGGTTGTCACCTCCCCAGGCGTTCTGGGGGTTGCCCGGGCCGCCGCCCCAAGTCTCGTACTTGCCGTAGTTGGTCTTGTTGAAGAGATTCAGCACGTCCATGCGGAAGGTCAGCTTGTGACCGGCCAGACGCATCTCCTTGGACAGCATCAGATCGAACTGTTCGAAGGCATTGCCATCGACCAGGTAGCGCTGACAGCCCGCACCCCAGCCCGCCGCGCAACTGGTGACAAAGAAGGATGTGCCCGGACCGGCCGTGACCTTGCCGCCCAGCAGAATCCCCCAAGGCAGCAGGTTGTCGGCGCTGTAACTGGCCACCACACGGTACTTCTCCACGTCGATGGAGCGGCGCCACACGCTGCCCTCGGGCTTGCCCGCGGACCAGTTGTACTGATTGGCATCGCTGGATTCGGCGCCGTAGTCCGTGGCCGTGGTGTAGGCGTTGGACAGCGTCAGCGCCACCTGGGCTCCCCAACCAGACGCCTTGGTGTAGGGCTTCTCTGCCCTGAGCAGCAGGTTGGTGGTCTTGGTCTTGGCCGAGGTATCCCCCAGGCGCAAAGTGGCTTGCGGGGGGTTGCCACCCGCGGCGTCAAACCAGGCACCTCCGGTGGGGATCGAACCATCGGGATTACGACCCCCGGCGGTCCACAGGAACTCGTTGTAGCCGCGGACCTCCTGCAAGCCCACTTCGGTAGACCACTGACCGACGGCCTGACGCAAGGCCAGACCGAACTGGTCCGAGTACGGCATCTTCATGTTGTTGTTCAGCAGCCAGAACTCCCAGGCCTTGCCTTCGACATTGACAGCGGCGTTGTTGATGAGTTCGTCCCGCGCCTTCATGGCTGGTGTCCGGTCATAGGCGCGACCAAAACCAGCGACCACCACCGAGGACTTGTCCCCCGACAGGTCCCAGCTCATGCCCAGTCGCGGCTGGATAGCCCCCGTGAAGGCCTTGCGCTCCTTGCCCGAGGACAGGTAGTCCCTGATGTTGATGCCGCCCTTGGCAAGGGACTGAGCGTAGGTCTGCCCCGCAGCCGCACCGGAGCGGGTGTCCACGGCGTTCATCGCGTTGACCACGTGCGCCGGCGTCACATAACCGTTGTTGTAGGCGTTGTCCTCATAGTCCCAGCGCAAACCGACGTTGAGCTCCACGCCCTTGCTGATGGCGATGTCGTCCTGGACATAAAGCCCGACCTTGTTGTTCTTGTACCTTGTGTACACGGCAGGGGCAGGCGACTTCGAGAATGGCTCCCAGCCGGGATAGAACACCGTGGCACCCGCAGGGTTGTTGGCGTCAGCCCCTGGCATGCCCGGGTCGCCCACCTTGCCAGGCACCCCGGCGTCGGTGATGAAGATGAAATAGTGCGGCACGGCAAATCGCGAGCCGCCCACCTCGTAGGTGGAGCTGTTGAACGAAGCACCTGCCTTCAGCACATGGCCCTTCCAGCCGGTGTAGGTGAAGTCGTCCTTGAGGGTGAAGGCGCTGTGCTCGTTGCGGCTGCGGCCTTCCATGCGGCCGTCCATCATGACGCCCGACCAGTTCATTCGCTTGTATTCGACGAACGGACTCATGTCCACCGACTGCGGGAGGTAGCTCTGGAAGTAGTACTCGGCGTTCGCTTCATTGACCCAGCGGTCTCCCATGGTCTCCCACTTGGCGTTGAGGCGGTTTTCCTTCTGAGTGCGGTTGAGCACGTTGCTGGGCGTGGAGAACCCCCAGTCCGGGAACTGGTCCGACTGCAGGGAACCCTGGTCCTTCTCGTTGCGGTACTTGGCAGAGAACTCCAGACGGTTGCGATCGTCCACCACCGCACTGAGCTTGGCGAAGATCAGGTCCTCGTGGAATTTGCGCTGGGTGGTCCACTGCTTGGACAGCACGTTTTGCGTGAGCCAGGGCGTCACCGTCACCCCGCTGAGCGTGTTGCCCACGCCCAACTGGGACGGGATGGTGTTCTCCTTGCCCTCGTAGGACAGGAAAAAGTGCACCTTGTCCTGCGTGATCGCACCGCCAATCGAGGCGCCGTACTGGCTCTGCTTGGGCGGCGGCCGCTTGAGTCCGCCGGCCTCGGCCTTGGTCTCGAAGGGGCTGTAGGCGATCTGGCTGCTGCCCGCGTAGTCCAGGAACACATCGCCTTGCAGCTTGTTGGTTCCCGACTTCGAAACGGCGGTAATCGCGGTGCTTGATACCGAACCGTATTCCGCCTTGTAGTTTTGCGTGATGACCTTGTACTCGGCGATGGCCGACTGCGGGAAGGGGTTGCCACGCGACTCCATCTGCCCCGCAATGCCACCGCGCGTGAGGTCGTTCTTCTGGCTCATGCCGTCAATGAAGACGTTTACACGGTCAGAACTTTGGGCGCCTCCCTGGATGCGCGTGTAACCCGTCGACGGATCATTGACGAAACGAACACCAGGCGCCAGATCTGCAAATGCCAGGAAGTTGCGGGTAACCTGAGGCAGGGTGGCGATCTGCCGCTGCGACACCGCAGTACCCGACTCGGGGTTGGTGGCGTCCTTGCGACTGAGCGAGCCCACCACCGTCACCTGCTGTGTGCCACTTACCGCCAAGTCCACCGACGCGGTCTCGCCCACCGCAACCGTGATGGCTTGCGATCGCTGCGCACCCACCCTGATCTCGTAGCTGCCGGGTGCCAGGCCGGTAAGCACATAGCTCCCATCATCTGCCGTCGTGGTGCGGTAGGTGTTGCCATTGGCCGTGTTCACGGCGAGCACGGGCGTACCGCCCTTGGTCGCCGCGATCTGGCCCTTGATGGTGGAGGTGGCCAGCTGCGCGTAGGCTGCCGGGCCGGTCAGCGCCAACACCACGGCCGTGGCCAATGCGTGACGTTGGAAAGGCTTGAATCTGCGGTTCATGGTCGGTCTCCTTGGTGAGGTTCTGGGCTTGAGCTCTGGTCGTGATGCAAGGGAACAAGGTTCATCGGGGGAGCGGGTGATCGGTGACTGATCACCCGTTGCCACTGGATCGGCGTATCACCAGTTCCGTGGGGATGGTCTCGTGACGTTCGCTATCTGGCGCGGCGTTCTCGATGGCCCCGGCAAGGCCTTCCAACGCGCGTCGGCCTAGCTCGGCAATGCCCACCCGCACTGTGGTGAGCTGCGGCGTGACGTAGCGGGCAATCGGGATATCGTCGAAGCCGGCCAGGAGTACGTCTTCGGGTACGCGCAAGCCAGCCTCCGTCAGGGCGCCCAGACATCCCAGCGCCATCATGTCGTTGGCGGCGAACACGGCGTCAGGCCGTATCGGCATGGTGGCCAAACGCACCCCGGCCTCACGGCCGGCCTCCTCGCTGAAGTCACCCTCAAACAGGAGCGGCATGGCGCCCGCCGGCAGCCCTTCTCGGTACCCGCGCAGGCGCTCCCGCGCCTCATGGTTGTCTTGTGGACCACCAATGAAAGCTATGCGCCGTGCACCCTGGGCCGCCAGATGCCGAGTCATCGCCAGGGCACCACCACGGTTGTCGACATCCAGGTTGGAGTGCCCGGGGAGCTCCACCCCGCTGTTGAGCAGTACGGCTGGCAGACCCACAGGCAGGTTCTGGCTGAGCATCTGCGCGTCCGCGTGGGGTGACATGACTATCAGCCCATCGACCCGGCCGTTCATAGCTCGCAGGGCCAAGGCCGCCTCGTGCGCATCCCCGTGCGAACTGGAAACCAACAGATGCAACCCCCGCTGGCGGGCAGCCTGGTCCACGCCGCGTATCAACTCCGAGAAGTACTCGCCGTGCAGGTCTGGCAGCACGGCCCCTACGGTCTCGGTACGCCGTGTGATCAGGCTGCGTGCCGCCCCGGACGGTGCAAAGCGCAGTTCCGCCGCCGCAGCCAGGATTCGTGCCTTGGTGTCAGGCAGCACGTTGTCAGCACCATTGAGTGCCCGCGACACGGTGGCCACGGACACACCGGCAGCGCGGGCGACGTCTCGGATGGTGGATGCCATGGGTGCTGCTGAGGAAGATCGATGAATCAGAAACAGGCGCTACAAACCGTCATAAAAACGTTTACATGATTCAAACTCAACCGAGCCATTGCCGATGTAATCGTTTACACCTAGATTCCTGAGGTTGTCGTAAGCCCGCTACAGGCTTCAGCCCTGGCCTGTGTTTTTAAGGTTGTGTGCCGCAATGGCCTGGGCGTAGAAACGACCGCTGTCCTTGATGGTGCGCCGCTGCGTTGCGAAATCCACGTGCACCAATCCGAAACGCTTGGAGTAGCCGTGCGCCCACTCCAGGTTGTCCAGCAGCGACCAGGCGAAATACCCGCGCACGTCGGCACCCGCGGCGATGGCTTCCCCCACAGCAGCGAGGTGCGCCCGCAGGTAGTGCAAACGCAGCGGGTCCTCGATACGGCCGTCGATGGCCGAGGGTGGGTCGAAGAAGGCGGCGCCGTTTTCCGTCACGTACAGAGGCACGGGCCCATAGCGCTCGGTGATCCAGCGCAGGGTGTCGGTCAAGCCCTGGGGGAAGAACTCCCAAGTGGTTTCGGTGTGCAGGGCCTGCGATTGTCTTACGGGCGCAGCCGGCACCGGCCAGGCGGACGGGTCATGGCGCACGACGCTGCGCGTGTAGTAATTCAGGCCAATGAAGTCCACCGGCACCTGTAGCGCCTGCACTTCGGCGGCTGACCATTCTGGCCAGGCCTCGCCAAAGATCTCGCACAGTTCCTCGGGGTAGGCGCCACGCATCGCGGGGTCCAGGTACTGGCGGTTCATGTAGGCGTCGGCCAGGTCACGGGCGTGGCGGTCAGCCCCGGAGGCACCTGGCATCAGATGCTTGGGCTCGATGTTGACCACCAGGCCCACCTGGTGGCGGCCCTCTGCCCGGTAAGCCTGCACGGCCGCCGCGTGAGCACGCATGAGATGGTGCGCGGCGATGGCGGCCTCGAAAGCGCTGCGGTGCCCCGGTGCGAGTACGCCGTGCATGTAGCCACCGTCGGCCACCACCCAGGGCTCGTTGATCGTGGCCCACAGAGGCACCCGGTCGTCCAGGCGACGAAACACCGTGGTGGCGTAGTCGGCAAACCAATGCGCCATGTCCGGGTTGAGCCAACCGCCGCGGTCGTCCAGAGCCGCCGGCAGGTCCCAATGGTAGAGGGTGGCCATGGGCTGGATGCCTGCATCCAACAGTTCGTCCACCAGGCGGTCATAGAAACCAATACCAGTCTCGTTGACACGGCCTCTGCCCTCGGGCATGACGCGCCCCCAGGCGATGCTGAATCGGTAGGCGTTGAGCCTCAACTCCTTCATCAGCGCGATGTCCTCGCGCCAGCGCCGGTAGTGGTCGCACGCCACATCGCCGGTGTCGCCCTGCGCTACCCGGCCGGGGGTGTGGGAGAAGCGGTGCCACGTGCTGGGGCCGGCGCCGTCGGCCAGCGGCGAGCCCTCTATCTGGTATGCGGCGGTGGCACATCCCCAGAGAAAACCGTGCGGAAAGGTGGACTGGATGGCGGGCAACACGTCGGGCAGGCCTGCGGGGCTTGTTGCTGAAGTGACTTCAAGGGGCATGCGTGTTCTAATGAAAACGTTTACATCACTTTACGGACCCCTTGGGGACTTGTCAATGCGCGGCAGCGCGGTTCACATGCGCAGTGGGGGCGCCGCGCAGTTCGCCGCGATGAACTCGCTCTGGGTGGGCATGGCCTGGACGCACTTGTCGATCACGTGCTCCACGTCGCGCAGGAATTCCTGCACCTCAGCCTCAGGTCGCAGGTCGGCCAAGGGGTGGTAGGCCCCGGCCGGCACGCGCTGGCCTTGCATGACCTGGATCCAGCTCAACTCGGCAAACAACTCCCCAGCTTCGCGGTAAACCCGGCCGCTGCTGCGCCAGAGGTCCATCTTGTGCTGCAGCCCCTCAGGAATGACCATCGTGCGACAGTGGTTCCAGAACGCGGAGTCCGTGCGCTCGGTGGCGTGGTAATGCAGGATCAAGAAGTCCCGGATCCGAACGTACTCGTCGGCTGTCTGCCGGTTGTATTCGTCGATGTCAGTCTGGGCATAGCCAGCCCTCGGGAAAAAGGAGATGATGCGTGAGATCGCCGTCTGGATGAGGTGAATGCTGGTGGACTCCAGCGGCTCCAGAAAGCCGCTGGATAACCCCACGGCCACGCAGTTGCGGTTCCAAAACTGGCGCCGCCGCCCCGTGCGAAAGCGGATGTGACGCGGCTCGGCCAAGGCCTTGCCGTCAAGATGCGCCAGTAGAACCGAAGCCGCCTCGTCCTCGCTCATGTGTGCACTGCAGTACACATGTCCATTGCCCGTGCGGTGCTGCAGAGGGATGCGCCACTGCCAACCAGCCGTGTGCGCGGTGGAGCGGGTGATGGGCAGCAGAGGCCCGGCTGACTCGCTGGGCACGGCCACTGCACGGTCGCAAGGCAGCCAGTGGCTCCAGTCGTCGTAGCCCACGTGCAGGGTCTGCTCGATGAGCAGCGCGCGCATACCCGAGCAGTCGATGAAGAAGTCACCCTCCACCGTACGGCCGCCGTCCAGCTCCACGCCGCGGATGTGCCCATCGGGTTCGCGCTGCAACACTCGCACGATCCGCCCCTCGGTGCGCCGCACGCCCCGTTGCTCGGCATAGCCCCGTAGGTAGCGTGCGTACAGGCCCGCGTCGAAGTGGAAGGCGTTATGGATTTCGCTCAGCGGTGAGTTGGGCATGTCGCTGCGCGCCCGCATGAACTTGGCGCGCAGCGGGGCAGCGGTGTTGATGGAGTAAGCGCCCAGCGGGCTTGCGCCGCCCTTCAGGGCCAGGCGCAGCCAGTGGTGATGAAAGGGCAATCCGTCCAGATCCGGCCCGACCTTGCCAAACCCATGGATGTAGCGGTCTCCCAGCGCTCCCCAGTTGACGAACTCGATGCCCAGCTTGAAGGTGCCCTGGGTCTGGCGGATGAACTCGTCCTCGTCAATGCCGAGCGCCGCGTTGAACTGCTTGATGTGCGGGATGGTGGCCTCGCCCACACCGATGATGCCGATCTCGTCGGACTCCACCAGATGGATGCGGTAGTGCCCCTTGAGCAGCGAGGCCAGTGCCGAGGCGGTCATCCAGCCCGCCGTGCCACCTCCTACGATGACGATGTCGCGAACGGGCTCCAGGCTCATGGGTTTTCTCCTCATGCTGATGTGCGCAGCTTTCAGTATCGTGCAGGCTATCGCCCACCTTTCATCTGCTGCAACCCATGCTCCAACTCATCATCGCCAACAAGAACTACTCGTCCTGGTCCATGCGGCCCTGGGTGCTGATGCGCCAGGCCGGCATCGAGTTCGAGGAAGTCATGGTGCCTTTCGACGATCTCGAGCCCACGTCGGCCTTCAAGCAACAGGTGCTGGCACGCAGCCCCGTGGGCAAGGTGCCTATCCTGGTGGACGGCTCGCTGGCGGTCTGGGACTCGCTGGCCATTGCCGAGACGCTGGCAGAGCGCTTTCCTGAGAAGCGGCTGTGGCCAGCCGACCCCGCGGCGCGGGCCCGCGCGCGCAGCATCTGCGCCGAAATGCACGCCGGCTTCACGGGCCTGCGTACGCACTGCCCCATGAATATCGAGGCCAGCCTGCCCGAGGCCGGCGCCTTGATCTGGCGCGACAAGCCGGGCGTACGCACCGAGGTGGCGCGCCTGCACGCAATGTGGGAAAGCCTGCTGCAGGAGCACGGCGGGCCGATGCTCTTTGGCGCCTTCTCCATCGCCGACGCCTACTACGCCCCCATGTGCATGCGCCTGCGCACCTACGCGCTGCCCGTCTCGCCCACCGTGCAGGCCTACATCGACCGCGTCACCGCCCTGCCAGCAGTGGCCGAGTGGATCACCGGCGCGCTGGCCGAGCAGTGGTTTGTGGTGGAGGATGAGCCGTATCGGATTGCGCGATAGCCACCGCCATCTCGACCCCGCGAAAGGCGAGACGAGGGCCCAAAGCTAGACTTCATCTCATGCATCCCGCCATCGCTGCAGTGCGGCGCTGTGACATCCGTTTAAGGTGGACGAGGCCTCACCGACGCCCGGCCACCTGGTAAACCAGATTCCGATCTCGCCGCCCCACCGCCACGACCACTACGATCAACTCTCCGTCACGCACCTCATAGACCAACCGGTATCCGGCACTGCGCAGCTTGATCTTGTACCGATCAGAGTGCCCGGACAGCTTGGCCGAGAGCACTCGGGGCTGCGCCAGTCGCTCGATCAACTTCTTCTTGAACTGCTCCCTGAGGCTGCCATCCAGCCGGCGCCACTCGGCCAGCGCCTCTTCCTTGAAGCGCAGTTCATAGCTCATCGATCGACACCGCCACCTCACGCTGGCTGGCGCGTACATCGGCCAGCGCATTCAGTTCCAGGTCATCGAGCCGCTCCATCAGGGCCTCATAGGCCTTGGCTGGCAGGCAGTAGAAAGCGGGTTCATTGCGGTTGAGGATAGCCACTGGTCCGCCCTCACCTGCCTGCACTGTGCCCATGGGGTCACGCTTCAATTCAGTGACGCTGGCCGTAACAGGTGCTAGTAGCTGGTGAGCCATGATCAAGTGCCCTTTTGTATAAGCACTCAGTTTAGTGCTTCATTAAGTGCTTTTTTGAATGCTTTTATAAGTACCCGAGCAGAATAGGAATTAGTCACCACTGTCCATAAAACACCCCCGCCTTCTTGTGCGAAGCGGTGCTGCGCTCCACGGCCTCGTCGCTGAGGGTGGTGCGGTGCTTGCGGCGGGCCAGGAAGTCGAGCAGGCGTTCGCGCAAGTGCTGGCGCTCGCCTTCGGTCGAGGCCTCGCGCCCCAGGTCGTCGAACTGGTCGGGGTCGGTGCGCAGATCCCAGAGTTGTTCAGGCAGGTCCAGCCAGTTGACGTAGCGGTGCGTGGCGGTGCGGATGGAAAACGCGCGTGACTGCTGCGGGGTGCGGCCGAGCGCGAGGCGGGCGCCCT
>Ga0315901_10007227_pt1 | contig 13144 bp, 3 predicted proteins | sample LakEriMetagenome_10_FD_203761 | JGI IMG/M metagenome (GOLD analysis project Ga0315901, IMG submission 203761) | Freshwater fungal communities from buoy surface, Lake Erie, Ohio, United States - Buoy 2 MA116 | ecosystem: Environmental > Aquatic > Freshwater > Lake | place: USA: Lake Erie, Ohio... | reverse complement strand
TTCCTACCTGCCCAACACTCCCCTCTATCAGTATCCGATCGCCCACGGCAACGGCAGCCCGCCGGCAAACCCGCCCCAGCTCCAGTTCGCCACGACGGGCTCGTTCGGGATCGCGAACCTCGGCAGCGGCAGCGACACGGTGGTCATGCAGGTGCCCGACATGCGGGGCTACGGCCTCGTCACCGGGCTGATGGCGACCTTTCCGAAGATGGTCAACGGTGACGGCGCGGCAACCAAGCTCAACCGGTATTCGCTCGTGATGGACGTCTATGTGCCTGGATCGACCGACGCGATGCAGCCTCCTTATTACCTGACGATGCTCCAGCCGCGACTGGGCACCGACGGCGCCTGGTTCATCGACAAGCGGACAGACGCGATGGGCGTGGCGTCGTCCTATGGCGGCGTGGTGACACCCGATGCCTGGCACCGGCTCGCGCTGGTGATGAACCTCTCCGACTCGGGAACCGTGCCGCAGTACCAGGCCTACGTCAACGGCAGCCCCGCCGCCCATATCGTGCCCGACGAGGTACCGCAGACATCCGATCGCAATCTCGCCCTCATCGACGCCGACCTGTTTACAGACGGAACATTTTCGATCGGCACGCTCAACGATTCGTATCCTGGCCTGGGCAATTCCTCGGCCTTCTTCCTCTTCAACGCCGACCGCAACGTCGGCCTCGACAGCTCCACGAACGGCGAGTTGGGCACGCTCTACGTGGCCAACCTCCAGTTCCGCAACGACGCGATGACGAGCATGCAGGTCGCGGCACTCGGCGGCGCCGCGCCGGGCGTTATCGCCGTCCCCGAGCCGACGACTCTCAGCCTCGCCGGCGCGGCGGCGGCATGTGCCGCGGCCCTTGCCCGCCGCCGGTCGCGTCGCCGGTTTCTCCGCAACGCGGGCGTTGCCGTAGCGGGCACGGCGCTCGCCAGCCCGCGGCCGCTCCTTGCCGCCCCGCCTGTGACTGCCGAGCCACCCGCCACACGCGTCGCAGCCGCGGCCGCTCGGGGCCCGCTCGCCGACTACGTCCGCACCGCCGACCCGACCACCCGCTGGACGCGGATCGCCGACGGCGAACTCGGCGGTGGCCGGTTCCTGGCCGCGGAGCTCGTCAGCCAGACCTGGCAGCGCAACCCGTGGCGGCATCAGTTTGCCGTCTGCGTGCCTGGGAAGACCGCCGTCCCGCGGCCGCCGCTCGTCCTCTGGATCGATGGCGGCAGCACGCCCGATGGCGATGTGCAGCCGCCCGCCAAGCAGCTCCCGCTCCTGGCCGCGATCGCGGCCGCCTCGGGGCTGCCTGTCGCGGTCGTGCGGCAGGTGCCCAACCAACCGCTCGACGGGGGCCGCAGCGAGGACGACCTCATCGCGCATACCTTCGAGCGGTTTTTCGAGTCCGGCGATCCCGCGGCGCTGCTGCTGTTGCCGATGGTGAAGACCGTCGCGTCGGCTCTCGACGCGGCACAGGATCTCGTCTCCCGCGAGTGGGGCCTCGACCTCGACGGCTGCGTCGTGACCGGGGCGTCGAAGCGGGGCTGGACGAGCTGGCTCGCCGCCGCGGTCGAGCCGCGGGTGCGGGGGCTCGTGCCGATGGTGATCGACATGCTCGACCTGCCGCGACACATGCGGCTCCAGGTGGAGAGTTTTGGTGCGCCATCGGAAGCCTTGCACGACTACGTCTCCCGCGGCCTGCACCGCCGGCTCGACAGCCCGCGGGGCGAGGAACTGCTCGCCATCGTCGATCCGGCCCGCTACGCCGCCGCCATCACGCAGCCCAAGATCCTCGCGCTCGGCACGAACGACGAATACTGGCCACTCCAATCGCTCGACCTCTACCGTCCCGCACTCCGCGGACCGACGTGGGTTTCCTATGCGCCGAACGCCGGCCACGACCTACCGCCCACCCGCGTGGCCCCGCTCGTGGCCGCGCTCGGCCGCCATGTGGCGGGCGTCGAGCCGTTGCCCGATCTGACGTGGACCTGCGACGCCGCATCCCGCCTGTGCACACTCTCAGCCGATCCCCTGCCCGCCGAGACGTTGCTGTGGACGGCCGCCAGCGACAGCCGCGATTTCCGCGGGGCCCGGTGGACGTCACAACGCGTTCAACTCGCCGACGGCCGCTGCCGTGAGTCGCTCGAGACGCCAGCCGCCGGTTTCCGCGCGGCAGTCGTCGAGTGCCGGTACGCCCGGCAGCCGCTACCGGTCTATCTCTCGACGAGCCCGCTCGTCGTGGCCGCGGGCTGACCGCCAGCGTGCATTGAAACGCCGCCCGGTGCGGATCGCCGGGCGTCTCGGCACCCCTCGTGCGGACGGTTTTTAGCCCAGGCTCAGGCGTGTGGATTAGCGGGCCGCGGGACGCCGGGAACGTACGAAAACACCGTGTTTTCGGGCCCCGCGTCCGGTTTTGCCCAATTCTCCCGCCTTAACGGTCGTGGGAGTTTGCGCGACGCCGATGGCCGCGCCGGCTACCCGGACGCCGACCAGGAAATCACCGAATGACTCGCAAGCTGCCTCGTAGAAACTCCCGTTCGAATCGCCTATCTCACGGCGCAGGCCGGCGCAAACCCAGGGCATCGAAGGCACGCCGCCGCCGAAACGAAGCGAAAACCTCGCTCCTTCGGCTAGGGGTCGAGCACCTCGAAGGCCGGGCGATGCTCGCGACGTTCGTCGGCGTGGACCAACTCGATCCACTCGGCAGCGGCTTGATCGGTGTCGGTCAGGGCGACACCGCCGTGCTCCACACCGACTACTCGGGTGACATCGTCAACAGCGGCGAATTCACGTTCGACGGCAGCCCTTCGATCACAATCGGAGGCGACTACAGGCAGACCAACTCCGGCGTGACGCGCATCGAGATCGGACTTCCAGCGGGTTTCGGCGGCTTCACCTGGGTGGATGACATCCTCGACCCCAATGGTGCTGCCAACGGCAATGGTGCTGCCAACAGTCCCGCCTTCCTGAAAATCGCGGGCAAGGCTTTCTTGTCTGGCACGCTCGACATCACGGGACTCAAGCCGTCACTCAAACCCGGTGATCGTATTCCGCTCATGCGGTTCGATGGCCTCGAAGGCCGCTTCACGAGCATGACCGGCATGGAAACGGGTTTTGGGAACGTTTTCCTCAGCCTGCAGTACCGGATGCCCGACTCCGGCGACGCATCGGGAGCAACGGGCATCGACCTCGTCGTTCTTGAGAAGCCTAGACTTATCTACGCGGATGGCACGATCGGCTACCTCGACCCCGGTTACCAGGGTGCGGGACTGACGATCGTCACCCACGGCTGGAATAGCAGTGTCGTCACGCCCGGCAACGATTTCGCAAAGATCGCGAAGGCGATGGCTGGCAAGGGCAGCGGATGGGATATCGCGGTGTTCGATTGGTCGACCGAGGCTGAACTGACCTTGCTGAAGGGATGGCTACCGTGGTGGACGGCAGAGCGTGCCTACGACGCGGGGGACAGCCTGCGGATGTGGCTGCAGTCCTCCGGATTCAACTACCAAAACTTTCATCTGCTGGCGCATAGCGCCGGCACATGGGTGGTGAGTGCGATCGCTGACGGACTGCCGGCTTCGACAAGCATCGACGTGACGTTGTTCGACGGGTTTACGCCGGACAACACCCGCATCGCGGGCGTCGGCCCGGCGACGGTGAGCGGTAACTTCGATCGTGGACAAAACATTTACTGCGAGGACTTGCTCGCCGACACGCAGGATTACCGCTCGACGCTCATCAATGTGGACATCTCATCGCTGCGGACCTTTGGTGACGTTGCGACGCAAGTCGGTTCACACGCGAGGCCGTACAAGTGGTATCTCGAATCGATCGACCGCACGCTGCCAGCTTTGCCGGTCCAAGTGGAGGCACTCGGATTTGGCTTGGCGCCGACCGCCGGAAATACGGCCGCGCGGGAGCAATTGGAAAATGAATCCGGCTACATTTACACGCTGGATTCCGAAGGTTTCTCACTGCAGTACGGACCAAAACATCCCGGCCAGCCGCTCCGCATGCCGGTTCCTGCATCGTTTCAGGGTGCCGGGGCAGACCTCTCTGTTCTCCGCTCAATGGCCTCCGAGGTCGCCGCGGGCCTGCGCACGGACGAACCGGATTCCCAGCGGATCGCCGGAGGAAACCCGCCGGCGGCCCAGGGGCAGGCGTTCGCCCTCGCCGGCGATGGCGGAGCGAACACGCTCGGCGACATTCCAGTGTTCGGCGCTGCGGCCGCGGCCGCCGGCGCGAGCGTCGTCTCGTCGCTGCTCGGCTACGCGGGCGACAGCTTGTCGCTCGACGACCTTTACGACCTCGGATTCCGCATCGAGTCCGCGCTCTCTCCCGACAACCTCTACCGCTGGATCTACGGCAAAGTGCTCGACGCCGACAGTCTGGCCAGCGTGACGTTTTCGAAGGCGAACACCCGGTCGGCGACGATCGCGGGTGATGGGTCGATCGGCTTCACGGTCGGGGGTCAGAAAATGGCGGCTCAGATCGCAGGTTCGGCGACCGGCGAGATCTCGGGCTCTGCGCAGATCACCGCAGGCCTCTCGCCGTCGTTCGATGTGTTCGTCGTCGAGGGCGGGGCCATCGAACTGGCCGCCGGGGCCGCGATCTCGGTGAGCGGTTCGGCTTCCGTCGGCTCGCTCGTCAACGCGTCATTGAGCGGCAAAGCAACTCTCGCCGCCCGCATGGGCGTGAAGATCGACGACGGAGACGAGACCAAGGGAGAGCGGCTGTTTCTCAAGGACATCTCATTCGCTGACCTGGTCGACACGACCCTGCAGACCACGCTGGAGGGCAGCGTGAAGCTCGACGAGGCACGTCTGGCCCTCGACATTCTGCCCGCTGTCTCGGGCCTGCCTGATCTCGCCGTCTCCGCCACGGCCAGTTACGACCTTGTCGAGGGCACGGGCTCGTTCGACGTCAGCCAAGACGCGTTGATTGACACCGCAGGGCGGCTCGTCGCGGCCGGGTTCAAGAAGATGCGCGACGCCTCGTCGCAACTGGCGACCCTCGCGCTCGAGATTCCGCTGATCGGCAAAGACGTCGCCAGCGTTGTGGATCGCGCGATCGCCGACCGCCTCGCCTTCACGTTTCCCGAGGATGGTGTGCGAGCCTATCTCAAAGACCGAGGTTTCGAGTTGAAATCGGTCATGTCGTTTGAAGACATCGTCTCCGGCACCGCGAGTCTCACCGATCTCGTCCGCGTTCGATACAACAACCCTGCCGCCGCCGCCGCCAATGGGTCCTTCGATTTCTCGGGTCGCCTCGGATCGGATGCATTGAGCCTGGCCCTCTCCGGCAAGGCCAACGTGACGCCCACTCTGGGCGTCGACGTGACGTTCGGTGTCGATCTCGCAAAGGGACCGTACATTCTCGAGGGCTCCAATCTGGCAGTGACACTTCCCGTGTCAGGCACATTTCAGGGGACGGCGAGCATCGGCACGTTGTTTTCGGTCGGGGCGAGCGTCGTGGCAAACCTGTCACCGCATGCCGTCATGACGATCGACGACGGCAATGACACACCCGAAGAACGGCTCTACCTGTTCGGGTCGGACGGTGTCCTCGTTCCTATCCTGAGCGGAGAGGAGACCACGGCATCGTTTGATGTCGAGGTGACGGGGAAGGCTGACTTCGTCGCCTCGCTCACGGTCGACAATGCTCTCGACAAGATTCCCCTTTTGAAAGAGATCGGCGTATCGCTGCCCTCCTTCACATGGACGGCGGATGGATCGATCGACCTCGCCACCAACGACGGGTCTTACGCAGTGCGGCAGGACAAGCAATTCGAGACCATCGTCGGCCTGTTCGCTGGTCTCGAAGACAAAGCTCTCGATCTGCTCGTGAGCAAAGTTCAAGCCAACAACCCGCTGCCCGAAGACCTGCGCACATTGCTGACCGCGAAACTGCCGGTCCTAGACAAGTCGCTGCTCGAGATTCTCAACATTTCCCCCAGCGGCCAACTCCTGATCAATCCGACGGCGTTCCGTGGCAAGAAGTCGAGTGAGATCGAGAGTTCGCAGGACACCAATAAGATCGACGTCAAGTTTGACCTCATCCAGCCGGCCAGCGTGCTGGCTCTCCTGTCGGGCAAGCCTGCCGACCTCATCAGCATCGACGTCGACCAGCGCTTTGAACTGGTGGAACAGAAGTTTCCCGTGGCAGTGGTTCCGCTGTTTTCAATCGTAGTCGCGAGCGTCACGCTCGACGTGAATGCTCTCGCCAACTTCTTCTTCGACATCGACGTCTCCTTTGGCTTCGATACGAACGGCTTTTATGTCCGTCGCAGTGCATCGCCCACTAATTTCGCTTTCAGCCTTGGAGGGACGGTTGGCGTCGATCAGGCGGTAACTGGGCGTATCGGAATAATTCCGGTCGCCGAAGTCGGCGTGGCGGCCGCGATCAAGCTGGCAGGGGGTCTGTCGTTCGACCCAGCGTCGGGCCTGGCGAAGCTCCGGGTCGTTGATTTGTTCGATCTCGAAAACCTGCGAGTCGGCCTCACGGCAGATGCCGACCTGAGGCTCAGGGCATCGCTCGGGTACCCACCGCTCGGAGTCGCGACGAGTACCAACAAAACCATACCGCTCCTGGCTGTCAGCAAGTCGCTGGAAGGGCTCAACGAGCAGATTGACAAGGTCAAGCAGGAGGTGAGCGCGTTCAAGCGCAAGATCGATGAAAAGCGGGATGAATTGCTGCTGCTGATCAATCCAGGGGCGTACATCGTCTACAAGACCATCGAACCGCTCGGCAAAGCGATCGAAGACACTCGCAAAGAAGGCGAACGATTCGGAGGCGTAATCGCTGCCGAAGGCAAGCAGGCGGCTAGGGACGCAAAAATGGCGGCCCCCAAGGCCCGCGACAACATCAACAAGACAGCAGCTCGGTTCGACGAGAACGTTACGCAGCCGTTACTCAGGGGGATCGGCCTAGGAAACGTTAAGACCACGCCGGCCCCGCCGCGAGAGAAATTCGTGGTACCAGAGTCCTGGTACTCCTTCGACGCATCGGTCCAGAGTCGTGTTCTCCGCATTGCGTCTCACAACCGCGCTCAGGAGCTCGTCTTCGGTATCGAAGGGGGCGAACTGATCGTCGATGGCAAGAACGAGCAGCGGGAGGAGATCACCTCGTATCTTCGCGATGGGAACTTTCAATATACGATCCCAAAGAAATCGCTGTATGAGCACGCCAACATGCAGACGTTCGGTCTCGCCGACTTCGATCGCATCGAGGTCATCGGATCGAACCACGCCGACGTGTTCCTGGTCTCCCCGAGCATCACCAAGCCGGTTCGGATCGAGGGCCGCGATGGCGACGACTCGATCGAAGGCGGCGCTGGCAACGACGAACTCTACGGCGGTCACGGCACCGACACGATCTTCGGCGGCTCGGGTAACGACCACATCTTTGGCGAATGGGGCGCCGATCGCCTCTACGGCCAACTCGGCGACGACATCGTCGATGGCGGCGACGGCGCCGACGTACTCGACGAGTCGGTGGGCGGTGTCGCTGGACGGACCGGCGAACGAAACGTCCTCGACGGCGGCTCAGGGAACGACACCCTCGTCGGCTGCGTTGGGCCTGACACGCTGCGAGGCGGCTCGGAAGACGACACAATCAGCGGCGAGGGTGGCGACGACGTCATCGAGGGCGGCTCAGGAAATGACCGTCTGTTCGGCGGCGATGGAAACGATCGCATTTCGGGCGGATCCGGCAACGATTATGCGGCGGGCGGTGCCGGCGATGACACGATCGCCGGCGAGGACGGCGACGACGTGCTCCCCGGGGAGTCCGGCGCGGACAGGCTCACGGGCGGCGCCGGCCGCGACTCGCTCCAGGGCGGCATCGGCGACGACTTCCTCGACGGCGAGGCGGGAGCCGACTTCGTGGACGGTGGTGCCGGTGACGACGAATGCGTCGGCGGCCCAGACGATCTGACCGATGGCAACGACGTGGTCTGGGGCGGCGAAGGCCGCGATACCCTCCGTGGCGGCTGGGGCGCACCGACGGCGGCGACCTACACTTCCGGCAACGAGTCGTTCGGCAACCTGCTCGGCGGTGGTGATGACGACGACATCATCGACGGCGGCTCCGGCGTCGATACGATCACCGGCGGCGACGGCAACGACGTGCTTCGCGGCAACGGCGGTAACGACGCGATCTTTGCAGAGGCGGGTGTAGATTTCGTGTACGGTGGCGCTGGCAACGACAAACTGTATGGCAGCGTCGGGGCGGGGCCGCTGACCAGCACGCTCTATGGCGATGACGACGACGACGAGCTCTACGGCGTCGGATACGCCGATGCCCTGTTTGGCGGCCGCGGGAACGACACGTTCTGGGCCGGCCCAGGCGACGACTTCCTCGATGGCGGCGAAGGGAACGACATTCTCAACGGCGAGGAGGGCGACGATCGCTTCACCGGTGGCCTGGGTGACGACCGCTTCGTGGGCGGCGTCGGCACGGACCGACTCGACGAAACAGGCGACGTGGATTTCACGCTCACCGACGTGTCGCTCACAGGCCTCGGCTCGGACACGCTCGATTCGATCGAGATCGCCGTGCTCGATGGCGGAGTCTCGGCCAACACGTTCATCGTCCGGTCCTGGACCGGAGACGCCCGGCTCGACGCCAAGGCAGGAGACGATTCGTATGCGATCACGTTCACGCTCGCGGGCAGCGAAAGGGTCGCCGTGACCGACTCGGCGGGAGCCGCGGATCGCCTTGGAGTCACGGGCACGACCGCGGCCGACGCCATCGACGTGACGGTTGGCGGCGTCCGACGCGGCACGCAGGCGGTGCTGTTCACCGGCATCGAGGCCGTGGCGGTCTCCGGTGACGGCGGTGCGGACACGATCACCGTGCGCGGCACCGCCGTCGGCGTGCCGGTCTCCGTGTCGGGCAACGCCGACGACGATCTCGTGAACGTGGCCACCGGCAACCTCGACGACATCGCCGCTCCGGTTACGGTCGCCGGGGATTCCGGCAACGACCGCATCGTGGCGAACGACTCGGGTGTGGCCTTCGCCGCCGACTACCTCGTCACGCCGACGACCGTGAGCTCTATGACACCGTCCACGGCCCGGACCCGCTCGGTGCGGACGTTCGCCGGCATCACGTACGACGGCACCACGGAACTCGTGCGGCTCGACGGCAGTGACGGGGTGAACATCTTCGACGTGCAACCCTCGCGCGACACGGCCTACACGATCGACGGCAACGCGCCGGCCTCCGGCTTCGTCGAGGCGTCGAAGGGCGACTACCTGAAACTCGACACAAAGACGACGTTCCCAGCCGATCCCCGTGGCTTCGGTCTGGATACAAGTGGACGGAGGCTCACGATCCAGGAGCGCGGCACCGGCCGCTGGGACTTCACGAAGGGCACGGGACACAAGCCGGTCGCCTTCGAGAGCATCGAGCGGTTCAACCACGTCGACATCCTCGCCATCGCGGCCGAAGCGGGATCCGGAAGCTCCGCGGCGGTGCAGGTCTTCGACGCCGAGACGCTCGTGCCGCTGTTCACGATCGATGCCGCGGCCACCTACGGGGCTCGGTACCGGGACGGCGTCCGTGTGGCGACCGGAGACCTCGACAACGACGGCATTCCAGACGTGGCCGTCGCACCGGGGCGGATGGCGGCACCTGTCGTCAAGGTATTCAATGGCGTGCCGCAGGCCGGCGTGCAGGGCACCGAGATCGCTGGACTGCGAATCCCGGCGTCGGCTACCTATGGCGCGAAGTACGTCGATGGCGTCACGATCGCAGTGGGCGACGTCTTGGGAGACACGCTCAACGAGATCGTCATTACCCCGTCACGCGGCCGGGCCATCGTCAAGGTGTTCGAGAACACCCTTGTCGCTGGATCACCCTACGCGCGGTTCGGCAAGACGCCCGCCCGGACTTTCGATGCCTTCACGGCGTTGAAGGGCTACATCGGCGGTGGATCGCTCGCCATCGGCGATACAGCCGGACTTGGCAAGCAACAGATCGTCGTCGGATCGGGCGTCGGCACCAACGGTCGCGTGCATGTCTTCGACGTCCGCCGGGCGGCCGCAGCTTATGCCCCGCTGCGGACCATCGTGGATCCAACGCTTCCCGCCATCCGCGGCGGGCTCCACGTCGCGGTAGGAGACATCGACGGTGACGGCCGTGCCGACATCGTCACGGGCGCAGGTGCCGGAAGCGGGGCCTGGGTCAGGGGCTATAGCGGTGCTACGGGTAGCCAACTGTTCGCGGTCCAGACGGGCACAAACCGCAACGCGACGATCCCGACCCGGGTAACGGTTCGCACCCTGGATGGCGTGCAGAGGGCATCCGTGTTCGCAACGTGGGGGGCCGATGCCCGACAGAACTACCGGATCATGCGGCTCGACGGACCGACGCGACAGACGGTGGACGAGTTCAAAATCTCCGCGATCAAGCTGGGTGGCGGTGGGATGAATATCGGGTGACACCGGCCCGAGCAGCCGGAGTATTTCACGCGATCATCATGATCGGCGTGACGGCCCAATCCGCGCGCAGAAACGCCGCGGCCATCTTCAGCCCACCCCCCAAGCCCCCTGAAGTTCCCAAAAGAATGTCCCTCGCCGTGGGCGATAGGCACTTTGTGGGGAGAGTCCCGCTTGCCCTGCATGGCCGCCGGGCGAAACCGAAAAGATACGTCTTGGGGGATGAAATTGTGTTTTCGATAAACCAGCACAGCTTAAGCGTCATCCGCGGGCTCGCATGCGTCCTGTGCATGGCGATCGTCTCGCCTGGTATCTGTCGTGGGTTGGCCGACGAGGCAGCGGAGTCGCGGTGGTACGGATCTGTCGATGCCCTATGGCTGCAACTTGATCATGGCTCCAACGGAAATACGCCAGTCATCCTGGACTCCACGACCGGCGAGTCGTTACTAGGCACGTACGACCTGACGTATCCAATGGCCGCTGGGCCTCGGCTCTCGCTTGGGCGACGACTTGGTGACGGCGCAGCCGTGGAGTTGCTGTACTTCGGGCTCAACTACTGGGACTCCTCCCGCACGGTCGTCGGCGACAACGACCTGCGAATCCCGGGTGACCTCGGACTAGCCACGTTCGACTTCTTCAATGCGGATCAACTCAGCGTCAGCCAAAACGCGACGATTGACAACGTCGAAGTGAACTTCTGGGCGCCGGCCGGGAGTTCACCCTTCGGACTTGCCGCAGGCTTTCGCTACCTGAATTTCGACGAGCGATTTCGGGTCAGCGGTCTCGACTCCGACACGGGCGCAAGTCGGTATGCGATCGCGACCCGCAACGACCTCTTCGGCGCGCAACTCGCCGCGCGCTACCGCCGGATGCAACTCGCCGGCGGCAGACTGGGCCTGGAGAGCTACGCCAAGGCCGGTATTTTTGGCAACAGCGTCGGCATGAATCAATTGGTGACGGACTTCGAGAACACGTTCATCGCCCGCAACACCGCCGTCTCCTCAGGACGAGCAGCGTTCGTCGGCGACATCGGCCTCACGGGCCTCGTGCGCGTGACCGACTCGATCAACATCCGCCTTGGCTACTCCCTCATTTGGGTCGAGGGCGTGGCTCGCGCGGCGAACCAGCTCGACTTCACCGACACCGCGACGAGTGGAACCGCCTTCAACTACGGGCAGGGTGCCTTCATGCAGGGCGTGACGGCCGGCTTCGAGTTCGGGTGGTGAAAAGCACAGAAATGTGCAGCCGGCCGGCGATGGCGACGCCGGCGGCTGCCCGTGATTTTCTCGATCAACGCGAACCCGGTTGCAGTCGAAAGCGTGTTGGGGATCATCACTTGATGGCGGCCGGTTGTGCGCTGCCAATGCGTCAGGCAGCACGGCCCCGTTCTTTGAAGCCCGAGCCACGAGCACCAGGTATCCACTCCGCCTCGTAGACGGCCGCGGCGATTCCGTTGGCTCACGCCTCTTGATGTTCCGCTCTTCAGTCCTGCTCTCAAGGTGACTCGCGCAAACGCCACAAGAGCCCCCGGCGAAAGCCGGGGGTCACGCCGGTCAGAGACCGCCGCTCCAAGGGGGAATCCCTTCCCTGCCGCCATGCCATGCGGGTTTGAACCTGGAATCCATTGCAGGCATGCGGCATGGATGGCGGGATGGTTTTCGTGTCCGGTGTCCCCGGGTTTCCACCCGGGGCTTGTTGGGATGGTGACGGGGCGAACTGGTGCCCGCGTACAATCCCCGCGGGAGATCTCAAGCCATGCCCCAGCCGGCGTTCACTGCCCGCAACCTCACGCGGATCTACCGCATGGGGGAGGTCGAGGTGGCGGCGCTCAATGGCGTGGACCTCGACCTCGCCCGGGGCGAGTTCGTGGTCATCCTCGGCCCTTCGGGGAGCGGAAAATCGACGCTCCTCAACATCCTCGGCGCGCTCGACGTGCCCACGGCAGGAACGCTGCTCTTCGAGGACCACGACCTGACGACGGCCGACGACGCGGCCCGCACGGCCTACCGCCGTGACCATGTCGGCTTCGTATTCCAGTTCTACAACCTGCTCCCGGCGCTGACGGCCCTGGAGAACGTCGCCGTCGTGGCCGACATCGCCCGCCGGCCCATGCCGCCGGCGGAGGCCCTGGCGCTCGTCGGCCTCGCCGACCGGGCCGACCACTTCCCGGCCCAGCTTTCCGGCGGCGAGCAGCAGCGGGTGGCCGTGGCCCGGGCGATCGTCAAGCGGCCCGAGGTCCTGCTGTGCGACGAGCCGACCGGTGCGCTCGACGTGACGACCGGTGTGGTTGTGCTCGAGGCGATCCAACGCGTGAGCGGCGAAATCGGCGCGACGACCGTGCTCATCACCCATAACGCGAGCATCGCCGCGATCGCGGACCGCGTCCTCACGATGTCCGACGGCCGCATCGCCGCCGTGCACGCCAACGCCACCCGGGCGGCGCCGCGCGACCTGCACTGGTGACCGCAGCTCCGCCCCTCACGCCCCACCCATCGCATGCAGACACTCGACCGCAAGGTGCTTCGTGACACGCTCCGGCTCGCCCCGCAGTTGGCGGCCGTGGCGGTGGTCATGGCCTGCGGCGTGGCGGTGCTCGTCATGTCGTGGAGCATGCTCGCGTCGCTGGAGGCGACGCACCGCGAGTATGCGGCCACGGCCCGGTTCGCCGACGTGTTCGTGCAGCTCGAGCGGGCGCCCGAGATCGTGGCCCGGCGGC
>Ga0315901_10007225_pt1 | contig 13151 bp, 6 predicted proteins | sample LakEriMetagenome_10_FD_203761 | JGI IMG/M metagenome (GOLD analysis project Ga0315901, IMG submission 203761) | Freshwater fungal communities from buoy surface, Lake Erie, Ohio, United States - Buoy 2 MA116 | ecosystem: Environmental > Aquatic > Freshwater > Lake | place: USA: Lake Erie, Ohio... | reverse complement strand
TGTACATTCCGGCAGGTCTGCCGCGTCATATTCTGTATTTTGCACGTTTGATGGCTTTTGCTACTGTGCTTGCCGCACTGGCCACCGCCTTTTTCGCACTAAAAACTCTCGTGCTTCCTCACCTTGCCGAATCGCCCAAGGGCATCGATTACAGCATTCAATTCACAATGATGATTTACTCGTGGCTCAAAAGTCTTGCGGCCCTTTGTTTGGCGGGCTTTCTGGGCTGCCTCGTTCGTCCGCTTTTTGCGGTGCTGGGGACTCTAACCCTCTTCTCCTTTGGGCATCTCACCTCATCATTCGATTCACTTCTGAGCGCAGCATCAGCTGTCCGTTCGGCTGAAGCTCTGTCAGAAAGTGGTCGCACCTTCTATTTTGTTTTCAAAATCTGGAACCCCAATTTGCTGGTGGTTGAAAGCCTCAAAGGAGAATGGATTCAACCCACCTGGATTCAGTTTCTTCAGGGCCTCAGCTGGTCAGCAAGTTGCATTTGCATATTTTCCGCGTTGGCCATTGTGCGACTGCAAAAAATTGACCTCCGACAGTAGCGAATTACGCTACATTCTTGCTTATTGAATTTGTTCCGTCAAAGAGAAGTGCATGACCTGAAAAATCATCCGGAAGGCCACTTGCATTCAAGACACGGGACAAACTCATTCCCCGATTGTGTTTCTGCCCAAAGAATTCATCAACAAATCCACCTCGGGAAAATTGTGGAAAAACTTCTCTTAATCTGGGATCATGACTCATCAACCACGCAAATTGCGACGATCCAAAAATTCTCCGTCGTTCGCGATAGACCAGTCTATCGAGTCTGAGCACGCCGTTGAGTTCAAGCAGGAGTTCGCGTTCGACCTTGGATAAACCGGCGAATGCCATCTGCTCGGCCCCAAACACACACTCCTGTGCCATCTGAGCCTGCAGATCAATAAAAACTGCATTGACAGCAATACGATCATATCTTTGACTCACGGCCGTACGTTCAAGAATCCCTCCGACATCTGCAGAAAATTTGTGTGCAAATCTATCAAGCGGCATCGATTCGGGATTATCGCGCAGAGCTTCAACGAAGAGAGAAAGATAATGGCGAAAGAGTCCGCCCATTTCAAGATCGTTTCCCCCTTTGCTGACTTCAAAACTCCAAAGAACGCCAAGCAATTTGTGTTGATCGATGGCATGAAGCACAAAGCCTTTGTTGTCGGACATTCTCACTCGGCCAATCCGCTCCTCAATCATTCCGTTGGGCAACGCCAGCTCGCGCGCTGACAGGATTTGAGTCGCAGGCTTGGTTTGCGTGTTACGATTCAAAGAGTCGCTCGCTTTTGATTCACACATCATTGTAAACGCGATATGTCGAGCCAGAAGCAACAAATCGAATTCCATATCCTTGGTCGCAAATTGAGACACCGACACGCGACTCAAAGCCAACCAGCCAAAAAATTCATCTTGATGCTTGAGTGCTGCGTAGATGGCATAGGGCAGGTCCGCTTGTCCTCGTTCTGCATCGGCTTTGATCAGTTGTGTGCGGCCTGCGTCCCATCGTCTGGTCTTGGTTGACTCTGTTCCAATACCCGCTTCCGTTGTCTCCGACGCCATCCCGAACTCCAAGACAGCATCTTTTTCAGAACCAGTTTCAGAGACTGACGATTCCGTTGACCAGTGTTGAATGTTGAACGCCGTCTGAGTTCCCTCGGTCGGTACGAGACGAATCGGATCATCGTAAAAGCGAGGCAAATTACGAACGAGTTCTGTCTCCAAAAACTGGGTATCCAAGGGCTTCTCCGAGAGATTCTGCAAAAACAACCGGCCATCATCGACCCAGCGAACTGCCGGTTTGAGCAATGCCTTGCCATCAACTTGCCTTTTAAACAGCGCGCTTAAAGGCGACAAAAGTAGGCGTGCCGCAACGCGCGGAGCCTGAGAGATATAATAGTTGGCGGTCTGCGATTCGCGGCTCATCACCAGCCAGCTTTCCATGACGTATGACAAAATCGCCCCTGAACTGCGACGTCGAAAATTAATTTTTTCCGATTCAGCAAGAAGTTCTGGAAACTGATGCTGCAGTGGGAGTTTTAATCTGCGACACAAAGACAACAACTGACGTTCAAGCATCTTCCAACCCAGTTCATGCGCCCGACGATAGCATTCCGCAAAATTATCCATCGATCTGACCTGATCAACCTGACTGCACGAAAGTCCAAGTGCCTGTTCAGCAAACAACGCAACCAAATCATTTTGATTGGAATTGGCGTTCACCTTCGCTTCTCCAAGCAGCTTGAGGGCTTTGTGTTTTTCATCCTTCATCAGGCAAATCATCGCTTGGAACAGGGGATTCACGGCTGTCCGCTTGGGATTGTTTTTTCCTTCCGCTTTGAGCAAATGCCGATCAGTTCGTTCGAGCAGACGCGCGAATGCTCGTCCCCAAATCCAGCCGCGCCCGCCCATCGAATAAGCCATCATCGGAAGCATCAAGACCCCCATCCGCATGGCATCGGTGACAGGGAGAGAGGTTTCAAATTCTTGCTTTCCGAGAAGAAACTTCATGGCTAGAATATATTTTTCGAGTGCCTCTTTCAGTTGGCCAAGAGCAATATCCTGAATCGACATAGAGAAGCACTTGAAGATCTCCCCATCAACAGTCCCTTTGCGTTGGCGGGAGAATTGATCGACAGTGCGACGCAGTGGATCCAAACGATCGGCCAGCGCGTAACGGATGGCATCTGAAAAGAGCATGAGTCCTAAATACGATCCATTTTCTCCGGCTTCGCGAATGCGGCGCGAATACTTGCCCGAGGCTGCACGATCATCAAAGGCTTTGCCGCGCAACTCGGTGATCATTGTCAAAGGTGCTTTGTTTTTTGGGTTGTCGCTTTTAATTGTCGTAACGCGTGCAGCATCGAGCTTTCTTGCTTGCCCTACCCGATCTGCAACATAGCCTGTTCCCGCATGCATAATTCTTTCATTCGCCTGTTTCTTTCTTGTTTCGTCACCAAATCTGGTTTCCCGAGGGGCTTGTTTCCAAATTCTCGGCGAACAGGCGCGAATCCAGCATCTCAGCGCATGACTTTCAATATTCATAACTCCAGCAACAGGCATTTGCCCGTCCTTTCGTTCATCCAAAATGCGTCCGAGTCGCTCCATTCGCCCCATTGGATAATCAAGCCAAATTGCCCTTAATGCCCTGACCCAACGTGAAATATCGACACGGCCGTTGGACTCCATGGTGCGTTCGAGCGTTTCGGCGATTTCAAATGCACGATCAATTTTTCCTGCTCTCAACAGTTGTGCGGCTATCATCATGTTGAACACCGCCAAAGCCCGTGTTGGCCCTCGTTTGTGCAGTCCAAAGCGGATCGATGCTGCTAAATAAACGGACGAGCGGGTTTGCACACCGTGTGCCTGAGCTAAAACCAAGAGCATCAGAGCTTGCACATGATTATCCGATGGACGAGGTGCGCGAAGAAAACTCATTTGAAGAATCCTGAGCCCAGCGGAAAAAAAGCCACCGTCTCCAATCTGCTGCCAAAGTCGCGATAAAAACGCATGAAATTTACTAAACGGGAGCAGTAACCGTCGATCAATTGCATCACGAATTTGACTGAATGCCAAATTGTGTCGCCCGATGCCCAACAGCAATTGCCCCCAATGAACCTGCAGCGTTTCTTTTCGCTGCGGTTCAAAAGTCAAAGCGACCAGCTGTTGGCACACGTCACTGGCTGCTACAAGTTCATTTTGGGCAATATGAATCATGTACTCAGTTTCAAATGCTTCGCGCAGACGGTTGAGGCGTTCTTGTTGATTTCCAATCGAGCTCGCACGCGCCATTGCGCGTTCAGAATAATATTTTGCAAGAGAATGCTCGAAACTGCGTGCATGAATTCGAGCTGCCTTTAAAAAAACAGTCGAGCTGCGTTCGGCGTCAGCCAACGTTCCAGCTCCTTCAAAATGCTTGGCCAGCGAGAGAACTTGCTCCTTCCTCAATCTTGGGTACAGAACAATGATCCGGTTTGCGAGCGCCAAGTGAATTTGGCGACGTGCTTGCATTTCCAAACCAGACAGCACAGCCGCGCGCAGTTTTTCGTGACTGAAAGCAAATGAACGTCTTTGAACAGGTATGTTATCGTCACCCAGAATTTCAAACACACCGCGACGAACAAGACTCAAAAGACGGGTCTCAAGTTCAACAGATGTAAAGTCATGCTCAACTCTGAAATATTCAAATTCACATGGCTCATGCGAAACAGCAGCAATGGTCGTAAGTTTTTGGTCCCACTTATCAAGTCGCTCCAATGAAGCCAGCAAGGCTTCAATATTCCGGTAGTCGACAACCAATCGAGAGAGCTTTTCCCAATCTACACGAAACACCGGTTCCCAAGGCTTAAAATCCTTGCGCTCAGGGACAAGGGCTTCCGTTTCAACCATCCGCTTGAGAAGGACATGTAAAAGTAGAGGCGAACCATCGCACTTGGCTGTGACGAATTCAACGAATTTGGGACTTGGCCGAGGCACTCCGGCAGCCTGAAGAAAGAGTTGAAATTCATATTGACTGAGCGGAGAAAGATCCCATACCTGAAAGCGGCGTCGCAAACTCGACAGGCGCAGCATGAAATTGTCCAAGACAAAGTTTTGCCGCGAGCTTCCTTCCCGAAGCGTCATGACAAATGCGAAACTTGCAGAATCATTCACTCGTTCCGCAATAAATTGAAACAGCCCCAAGGACGCCGGATCGGCAAGGTGTACATCATCCAACAGAAAGACGAGAAATCCTGTTTGCTGGGCTATTTTTGCTAGTAATTCAAGGAAGACCTGCTGAATGGGGGCTCGCACCGTCGGGATTTTTTTCCTGACAATCTGATTCCGTTCCAGCATCTCAGATGCCACCGACAGACTGTCTTCAACGGTCTCATCATCCTGAAATTCGCTGCTCGTTCGATCCGCTGTATGCCTTACCTCTGAAGATTGACCTTGCGAGACCTTCATTAAATGAGGACGCAAGGCTGGAATCAAACGAGCAACGTCTGTTGCTCCGCTGCCTGCAATCATCGCCATATCGTGCATCAAATTTTGAAAGATGTTCGGACTTTTCGCCTCCAGAGCCTGCAACTGCTCATTGACGGCCAAACTCAGAGCCCGCAACGACAGACGCTGTTCCGACTCGGTGAAACGCACATGCAAATAAGGAACCTTTTGTTCGTCAAGCTGATGTCTGACTTCCGCCAGACAGCGCGTTCTACCCAAGCCCACGGTCGAACGAATTAATCCCCAAGTGACCCTTGATTTTTTTGCTCTGAAATTAATATTTTTGACAACCTGCTCAATCAGCTCTCCGCGACCAACAAAAATATTATTAAAGATTTGCGTCAGCGGAACATCTTTGGTGGCGATTTCAAAAACATCAACGACCCGACCGTGAATACGCAGATCATTCAGAAGTCTTTTTAAATCGCTCAACAGCCCGAACATGCTTTGATAGCGATTCTCTGGTCGCTTTTCAATGCACTTGATAATGATACTCTCAAGCAATTCGTGATAACGGGGACCATCGAATTGTGAAAATGCCGGCGGAGATTTTTCCACATGTGCCCAGAGCAGTTCTTCATTTCTCAAGTCGTGAAAGGGTGTTCGTCCCGTCACTAATTCATAGGCAACAATTCCAAGACTGTAGATATCTGCGCGGGCATCAATTCCCCAATTGACAAGGCCAGTTGATTCCGGTGCCATGTAATTGAATGTGCCGACAACCTCGGTGCGCGGTCGTCCGGAGTCATTGCCCTGACGAACAGGGTCTCCCAAACGCGCCACCCCAAAGTCCACAATCTTGAGCTGAATGCGTGATTCATTGGCTTCTTTGACATTTGCAACAAGTATATTTTGCGGCTTAATGTCGCGATGCACAATGCTATGACCATGCACATATTCCAATGCTTCAGCCGACTGAATGAGGATTTCCAGAATGTCTGCAAGTGGCAGACGCCCACCGCGTGTCCTGACGTAGTCGCGTAGGTTGGGTCCGTCGACGTATTCCATCACGATATAGGCACGGCCTTCGCTTTCACCGAGTTCATAGACGGTCACAGTCCCTGGATGAAGCAACTGACTCATCAATGTCGCTTCGCGTTGAAAGCGGATTTGCTCGTGTAATAAAGGCAGACTGCCGCGATTTAAAAACTTTATGGCAACAGGACCGCTTCCCTCAGCACCTAGACGCACTGCGCGGTACACGGCGCCGAATCCGCCGCGGCCAATTTCTTCTAGCAGCCGATAGGTGTTGTCGAGAATCTGTTCCTTCAAAAAGCCTCCACTCCGGCATGATCTCCCCTGCTCTGAAGATGTATCGGCAACCTGTATAAAATTTGAGTCTTGAAACCACCCCACAGGGAAATTCCTGCACATCAAGTCAACCGACCGTTCGGCCGATATGAAGACAAAATCGGGAGGGTGGCAACTCGTGAAAGATTACGGACGTCTGGAACGGCATGCCGAACAGAAAAAAAGACCCAAAAAATTGGGGCTTTACTGGCAATGGGTGTGTTTACTCCCTAGCTGTGCAGGAGTGCTTACGTCGTGCGGTGACGGTCGTTCCGAGAGCCACGGAGACTCATCTTCACATCCCTCGAGCGGTTCCCGTGCGGACGAACCAATGCCGCCAACTTTTCAGGGCGCCGAGAATATCCCTTTAGCATCAGACCCGTTAAGCGCAATTGTCAAAAAATACAGTGAACAAAACCATCTCACTCCGCTGAGCCTTGTTCTGTATTCCGCGAGTGTTGGCCATCTTCCTGAAAAAATGGGCACTGTTGCTGAGGGACTCGGGCTGGTCGGAGATCTGGATGTGACTACTGCGCCTCGCATGTTTGATCAGCTCCCCGCAGGGTTCGTCTGGGTTAACAAAAATTCAGGTGCAACAACCAATTCAACACAATCACCCATCAATTTGAGCGACATCGCAGAGGAATCGAAACAAGAACGACTCAAAGAAATGAATCTTTCTTTTGATGGCATTCCTGTGCATGGTGCGCAGGTCAAAGCAATGATCAATCAGGCTTCAGGAGATACAACCTACCTCAGTGCGTCTGTTCCCCGTTGGCTTCTTCAGCAGCGCGGCTCGGATATCAAAACTCTGCCATTCGCATTATCTGTTCATGAGGCAAAATTTTATGCGTCCAACGCACTGAATTTTTCACAGCAAAGATTTCATTCACCTTTGAAAATTTATGTTCCGCGCGGCCACGAGACGCTCGCATCCGCTTATCAGTTCACTCTCTCTGCAGAATTATCCATTGACGGCCGCGGGCCGGCCATTCCCCTGGAAGTTGCAGTCAGTGCAGATACTGGAGAGATTCTTTGGCAACGGGCGTTGGCAATGCACGCTGTCAATGGCGGTGCGCAATTGTATGTCGAGAACAAAAAAACCGCCACAGCTCCATCTGCTGTCTCTCTTCCTAATTTGCAAGGAGATGGAAGCAAACTCGCTCATCCACTTTTTGATGTCTTCAATTGTCATGAAAAGGCAAAAGGTTCTTCAGGCGAGGGATGCGACCAAAAAAGCCACAACGTGACGCAAGGACAATACGGGCAAATCGAATATTCAAACGAGGTGTATGACGAACTGATTTCCTACGCAGCGATAACAAAGGCCATGAGTTGGTACAATGCGATTGATCAAAATCCGCTGCGAAGCTCCTGGGATGAAGGCAAATGGCCAGGCACACGCGCAAATTTTGGATTACAGGAAGGAGCTATTGGCGGGCCAGACGTTCGTTTGAGCATCTATGTGAGAACACGAACTCCTGTTGCAACAACAAATCAATGCGGAGAAACAACAACACCTGACAATGCTCAATACCTTTGGTCGGGCACGTCCGGTCAAGGCAAACCCGAGATTCTCATTGGCTACGGCGGCTACAACGGTACGTTCAATTCATGCTACAGACTGTTTGAACTAGGCAAAGATATGGATGTAGTGATGCATGAATTCGGCCACCATGTTGTTTTTAGGGGGTTGTCAAATTCAGGCAATCAGAGCGTTGCCCTGCATGAAGGAACTGCCGATTATTTTACCTATGCGATTTCAGGCAACAACCTGCTCGCAGAGAACAGTTATCCCCGTTATAAAGCTTTGCGCCAAGCGAATATCTCTGCCGGAACATCTTTCAAAAACTTCAAAGCAAAGCCAGGTGGTGGTTATTATTCCGTCACGGACATGCTAGCTGCTCCTCATATGGTTGGAGAATTCTGGTCAGGAATTCTCTGGGAAATCAGAACAACAATGGGCCGCAATCCCTCAAACACGATGTCAAAATTTGACAAAATTGTCTGGGACAGCATTGATTTAATGAAGAGTGATGCGGGTCTTTTTGAAGGCATTGTCGCACTGTCAGAAAGTGCGAAACGTTATGGTCAAAGGTTTGGCGACGACCCCGAGGGATTGAAAAAAATTGTTCAGGATACGTTCATCAAATATGGTTTTGCACACATGGGCACTGACGGCATACTCGCGCCTGCCGAAACATTGAAAGAGGTCAGCGGAACATCACCGTCTGGCAGTGAACCCAAAACGACAGTCAGCAAATCACGCAAATGGGGATGCGGAGACGTTGCTCTTGCCTCTTCCGCTGCAGGTGGAACAGGGTCAAGCACATCGCGATGGTTGTGGCTGCTGCTCCTTGTTCCAGCTCTTGCGACTCGATTTCTTTCCGGCAGGGATCGCACGCCGTCGCGTATTGCTGTGCAAGTGTCCAAAAAAGTTCATCGCAATTGACCGCACGACCATCTCAGGTTACCACTGCGTGTCAGTCCAATCCCACTGTTCCGAGTTTTTTCTGTTCGGACTTTATCGCGAGGTAGATGCGATGCATTTTTCACGTTTTCTTATGGCAACGGCTCTCATTTCAAGCTCTGCACTTGCGGCCGGTAAAGCCACGAGCAGCAAAGGACTCGACAAATCGAGTTATTCTCTCGGCTACCAGTTCGGTCAAAATCTTCACAACCTCGATGCTCAAATCAACATGGATTCGTTTACAAAAGGATTTGCGGATGCTCTTGCAGGCAAAGCCGGTGCTCTGAGCAAAGAAGAAATGCAAAAAACAATGGCCGAGTTTGAATCAAACTTGCGCTCAAAAATGGATTCAAAAAAACGCGAGCAAGGTGACAAGAACGTCAAAGAAGGAAAAGCTTTTCTTGAAGCCAACGCCAAAAAACCCGGCATCAAGGTTTTACCAAGCGGTCTGCAGTACAAGGTCATCACCGAAGGAAGCGGACAATCGCCCAAAGCCGCAGATGTTGTGAAGACCCACTATCGCGGAACTCTGATCAGCGGAAAAGAGTTTGACAGCTCCTATGCACGCAAAGAGCCGGCAGAGTTTCCTGTCAATGGCGTCATCAAAGGCTGGACGGAAGCACTTCAGCTCATGAAACCGGGTGCCAAATGGCAACTGTTCATTCCGTCCGACCTCGCTTACGGTCCTCAGGGCGCAGGAGCAGATATCGGTCCCAATGCCACGCTGATTTTTGAAGTCGAACTTCTTGCAGTCAAAAACAGCGAACAGGGCAAAACCACGCGCTAAGCATGCTTAACGACTCATGTCGCTGACCATAAGTTGATCAACTGTCGAAGCTTTGGTCAGTGTAATCTCGTATTTAGAAATTCAATTCCTTAAGCCTAAATTACGATTATTCAAGCCTTAAAATCAATGATCGAAACCCACACAAATCAATCAACACTTGGCATCGTTCTTGATGTCGCAATCTTGGTGCTTGACCGTTGTCAAGGGGACAATTCAAAAATGCGCTGGACCCACAACACACTCCCGATGATGCGCCTCGTCGTACTGCTGATGACTCTTCAGTTGGCAGCCTGTTCCGACGCACATCAGCCAACACTCCGTGTCGGTGGCACATCACGTCCCACCGCACCGTCTCAAAAAAATCCGCATGCTGCCACCAATCCATATACCCCCAACCGGCAAGATCCCTTGCCTGATCCTACACTCGAGGGACGTGCAAATATCAATCGCCGATTGGCTGAGTGGTACGGCGTCCGTTCCAATTACGATCTGGTTTACAAAGATGTGCTGAGTTTTTATCCTGAAGGTCGCTACAATGGCTGTGTTGCATTTTTATCGTCTGCACTCCGCAGGATTGGTGTCGACGTTCCATTGGATGACAAAAACGAGTCTATTTCATTAGTCACAAAACCATTTTCGGACTACTTGGAAAAAAAACTGGGCTGGAAGCGGGTGACAAGCGGACGCCAACTACAGGCAGGAGACGTTGTCTTCACCAAGGATAATCGCTCTTATCCGGGCTATCCGGCTCACACCTACATGTTTCATTCTTGGTCAGACAAGGATCGCGGTCTGGCACTCGTCATCGATAATCAGGACTTTGCTCACGAACGGAATATATATGCCGGTGCCAGTGGTTTCAATTTTACGCCTTTTGCTTATGCACTGCGCGTTTCAGACTGAGACTCATCGTCTTGAGTGACACTGCACGAAGACTTGCATTCGGCGTTCGTTCAAAATAACTTGTTGGCATGCTTTTTTGCAAAAACATTTTTAAAATGAAACAAATTCATTTCGCATCAGGTCTGAGTCACACAGATTTAATCCATGCGGTCGTTAGGCTATGACGCAGCTCACCCTTTTCTTCAAAGCATGGGCAAAACGATTCCAGTGGCTTTACCATCCGGTGACCGTTTTTATCTTTGCTCAAATCTGCTGGGCACTCTTGGTTTTTACGTGGATCTGGTGGTATTTCGAACGTGAAAAGACCATTTCATCCATCTTGGCCAAAGTGCCCGCCCCGCCCGAATTGCAAACCGGGCAATGGGTGATTCTTTTGCAAGGTGGAATATTACTCGCATTAATTCTTTTAGGTCTGTTGGTCACATTTATTTCACAGCGCAAACAGGTCCGCCTTAACCGATTGCATGAATCTTTTTTAAGTAACATTACGCATGAGCTCAAAACACCCATTGCCTCCATTCGACTGGCCACTGAAACTTTGCTGCTTCGCAAACTCCCTGAAGAGAATCAAAAGAAATTTCTTAATCGAACCCTCTCCGAAAGCATCCGACTCCAGAATCTTGTCGACAGTATTCTTGTGGCCGCCCGTTTGGAATCCAAAAGCTTTAACCAGCAAAAGGAGCCCATCGATTTGGCCACTCTGGTGGAGAGCACCGTTGAAAATTTCCGCGATCGCTTTGGTGCCGAGCGAATCATCCGTTTTGAAAAAAAATATACGTCAAAAGTTCATGAATTTTTTATTGACGGAGATCGCATTCAATTACAGATGCTCTTTGACAATCTTCTTTCTAACGCACACAAATATTCCAACCAAGGCGGAAAAATTCTGATTACGAGCAACATGAGCGGAAAGTTATTCTCTGTCACAATTGCGGATGATGGCGTTGGTATCGAAAAAGGCGCACTGGACAAGATCTTCGATAAATTTTATCGCGCCGAAGGTACATCCCGCATTCGAGTACAGGGTTCTGGATTGGGACTCTTTATTGCTAAATCGGTCGCTGCCGCTCATGGCGGCACACTCACCGTTGAAAGTGAAGGACCAGAAAAAGGGGCACAATTTCATGTCAACTTTGAAAGGAAAACTGCTGCTCGTCGAGGATGAACCATCCATCGGTGAGACACTGCAATTCAATTTGGAGAGCGAAGGGTTCGAAGTCGACTGGAAGCGCGATGGCTTATCGGCCTTTGATGCTCTGTGCCGTGATTCGGCTCTCTACGATGCGGTCATCCTTGATCTTATGCTTCCGCATCTCAATGGATTTGAAATCCTTGCCCGCATTCGCCCATTGGCAGAACGCTTGCCCATTTTGGTTTTAAGCGCACGCAGTCTTGATACCGACAAAATCAAGGCGCTTGAATTGGGAGCCGATGATTATGTTACAAAACCCTTCTCGCTGGAGGAATTACTTCTACGTGCACATGGATTGGTCCGACGTGGACAATGGGCACGCGACAGCAAGCGAACAACCGCCGCTGCCTTTAAATTAGGAAATGCCGAGTTTTCGCCTGCCACTCATACAGTGCTGACGGCGAGCGGAGAGAAGTTAAAAATCACCCCGACCGAAATGCTGCTGGCAAAGACCTTTGCAAACAATCCAGACCGAGTCCTGTCACGACAGGAACTCCTCGAAACCGTCTGGCAATATTCGATCGGAACTGAGACACGCACGGTCGACGTCTTTGTTGCCAAGCTCCGCCGTTATGTGGATGCAGGCCCATCATCGTCAAGTGCGATCGAGAGCATCCGCGGGCTCGGCTATCTTTATAAACTCACGCCACCTGCCGCCGACTTGTGAGCGGTCGTTGAGGTCAACGACGAAGCGACGGTTGGGGAAGCTGTCACAACCGAAGACACTGGCGAACGTCCTTCAATTTGACCTTGGATCAATTCCCGCGAGGGTCGCAACACGTTTTTCAAAAGCCCGACTGTTTCCAGTAATCGGATCATGATCCACGTTTGATCCAGCTGCCACCACCTCCAGCCATGACGTGCCAGCCGCGCCTGTGCATGATGGTTATTGTGCCATCCTTCACCGAAGGCAAGCAGACTCACCAGCACATTGTTCTTTGAGTTATCATTGATCTTGTTTGCATTGACACCAAAGACGTGAGCAACCGAATTCACACACCATGTTGCGTGATACAAAACGACCATGCGGACAAAAATGCCCCACACAATCAGACTTGTGGCCATATGAAAATCAAAACCGCCCGCCACACGCCCAAACACCATCCCACCAAGAACAAACAAAACAAAGCCAAGCGCAAACTGCAGATGAATCATATAATTTTCGAGAAAGACAAAAAACGGACGCTTGGCGAGATCAGGAGCATAGTGCTTGTATTCATTGAAATCCGCCAAATCGCAGCGCAGATGCGCAAGCCAACCAAAGTGAGCGTGCCAAAATCCACGGTTCACATCATGCGGATCCCGCACAGTATCAGAGTAAGCATGATGGACCCGATGGGTTGCAACCCAATTGATGGGACCACCCTGACACGAAAGCGTTCCACACAGCGCTGCAAAATTTTCCAGCCAACGCGGGGCTTGAAAACCATGGTGGGTCAACATGCGATGATAGCCAAACGTGATTCCAATCAGTCCGGTTACGTAATACA
>Ga0315901_10007224_pt1 | contig 13151 bp, 18 predicted proteins | sample LakEriMetagenome_10_FD_203761 | JGI IMG/M metagenome (GOLD analysis project Ga0315901, IMG submission 203761) | Freshwater fungal communities from buoy surface, Lake Erie, Ohio, United States - Buoy 2 MA116 | ecosystem: Environmental > Aquatic > Freshwater > Lake | place: USA: Lake Erie, Ohio... | reverse complement strand
GCGGTACGACAGGTGCGGCCGCAGGAACCGCAGTCGAACGTAGTCAGCCGGCATTGCTCGCCTCTCCGTGCTCGATGGAACCCCAGGCTTCAGCGGGCCGGCGACCACCGGCCGCCCAGTAACTGGTGGGCGTCTGGTAGACGGGCTTGAGATCCCGCCCCGGCCAAGTGAACTTGAGCTCAGCGTGGCCAATGGCAATCTGCGGGGCGATGCCCAGCGTGTTGCCGGCCTTCTTGAATTGCCGCCAGAAGTGAATGTCGGGGTCGATGCGGTTCGGCTCGCCAGGCGGCGCGTCGCCCCAGTGCCCGTCGGGGCGTGGCGTGCCCAGGAACCACGGGGCCGGCGTCCGCTTCAGGGCCTCGCTGCGAATGAGCGTGCACCCGAAATGCGCCGTGTCCACAGGCTGGATGATCGACTCAAACCACGTATTGGGCAGCTTCACCAGGCCGATGCTGCCGTCGTGCCCCTCGGGCGTGAACATCGGCATGCCCTCGTCGCGCTTGGTCTGAAGCGGTGCCACAGCGTCGTAGCCAGACACCATGGCCGCCGTCATCAGCCGCTGCACCGTGTCGGCCTCAAACACGCTGTCGTAGTCGATAACCAGAATCCAGTCGGTACGTTCGACCATGTCGATGAGAACCCTGTCCAAACAGGCTTCCCAAAACGCACCGGTGAATTTCGTGGGCCGGATGCCAAGCGGCAGCAGGGCTTGGGCGGTGCAGAAGAAGTTGTCGGAAAACGTCAGCCGCGGCACGCTAAACGCCGCCTCGACTCGCAACTCGTGCTCTACGTTGCCGACACGAACTTTCACGGGTGGCTCCTATAAAACGACAAACGGGCGGCCCGGGCGTACCGAGCCGCCCGCATGTGGGCGTTTTCGCAGTCGTGTCAAGCGTCAGACGCTGGCCACGTTGTTGACGCCGGCCTCGGAGGCGGTGACAGCGTGCTGCTCGCCCTTGCTCAAACGGGCATTGGTCACGATCGCCACGGTGTTGCCGGGGCTCGTCACCACCGTCAGGTAGCGCTTGCGGCCCCGCAGGTCAATGTTGAACCGAGCCACGGCACCGACGTTAGCGCCAGTCGTGGAACCAGCACCGGCAGTAATCGACAGGCCGGAAACGTCCGCCTGGCCCGAGCCGCTGGTGTCCGAATCTTGAACCTTGAGCACGCTGGCATACGCCGAGGTGGCCGCCGTGAACGGCGAGTACACCACGTCGATGGTTGCGTACTTGAAGCCCGCGCAGTCGATCTCATGCGAGTGCGTGGCCGAGGCTGCAACGCTCGCCGCCGCCTTCGTGACGCTCTTGTTGCCAGATGCGTGATTCATTGTTCAGGATCTCCGGGGAATGGTTGTCAGGGTCAGGCGAGCTTGAGGGCGACGACCGGGCCGGCCTCGCTGTTGGTGCCGAGCGAGTGGTGATTAATATCAACGCGGTAGGTGACCCTCCACGCGGTCTGATCGACCTCGAAGTACCGATCGGTGCTGGACGCGATCTGCATGTCGCCCTTGTTCGCCATGATGGACGAGAGCGACACGTCGCCGACGTAGGCCGCGATCTGGCCGGTGGTCGGAGCAGCCGACATCTTGAGCACCCACACGACCGGCAGGCCGAGGAACGTGTTGGGCGTGCCCTGGGCGAGGTTCGCCGCGGTGTTGCCGCCGGCCAAGGCACCGATGGTGCCCGAGCCCTGGGTGCCGCTCGACAGCATCATCCGCTGCACGCTGTTGTGGTAGACGGCCGGGTGCATGTACCAGGCCGACGTGCCGATGGCGTACCGCGGCAGCTTGGCCAAGGCACCGAGGTAGTCGTCGATGTCCAGCGTGGCCAGCGTGGTGTTGCTGCTCGCCGCCGAGTGCACCGACGCGGTGTGGGTGCCGTCGTCGATCTGCGACAGGCCACGGATGCCGCCGTAGGCGGACGTGCCGGTGCCGTTGAAGAACGCGTCGTCAAGAGTGCCGCTGATCGTCGTGCCGTACTCCTGCACCAGCCACTGCGCCACCGAGATGGCGTTGTCGGCCAGGAGCTCGTTGCTGACGCGAGTGGCCGCGGCCAGCTTCTTGAGCACCAGCTGCACCATCGTCGCGGTGGGGTCGCTGGTCGTGATGGTCGAGTTCTCGCCCAGCCAGTAGCCGGTGACGCCCGACAGACGCTTGGGCACCAGCAGGGTGTCAGACGAGGTCGTGACCCGCTGGGCAAGGTTCATGCTCACCCCGAAGGTCTCAACCAAGCGAATCAACGAATTGCTGAAATCCTCAATAACCAGACTTCCGCCGAGGCTGTTGACCTGGCCGCCGAGGTCGCGGGCTTCGATGCTCAGATGGTCGCGGCACCACTGGCGGGCGTTCACGTCGCCATTGAGCGACTTCAGCCACTGGCCGCAGCGGTGGGCAATCTCGGGAGTCTCGAACACGCCGGGCTTGAAGCCGCGATAGGAAACCGGCTCGATGCGGGGCTTGGCCATGTCGGTCGTCTCCACGGGGGCGGCGCGGTGCAGAACCTTGAGCAGCTCGGCCTTGCGGGCCTCGGCGGCCTCGGCCTTTGCGATGGCGGCCTTGATGCGCTCGGCCTTGGCGACCAGCGCGTCGTACTTGGCCTGGCGGGCCTCGACTTCCTCGACCACCGACCGGCCCTCTGCCGACGCCACCTCTTCACCCTCGGCGACCTCCTCGGTCGCACCCTCGTCCTCGAGGGCACCCATCTCGGCGAGAACGGAGGCGAGTTCGTCCAGCAGTTCCTTGACGCGGGCGGCCATGCGTGGGCTCCTTGTGCGGTAGGCGTGATTGCCTACTCGCACACTAGGGCCGCATGGCGGAGCCCTTGCAGTTCACGCCTCGCCGGTCGTTGCGTAGTTACGCAAGCCCCGCCGGCGGATTTCGCACGACTTCACGACGTGCTTGGCCGTCTGGCGGCACGCTGGGCACCGCAGATACCGCGTGCAAACGCCGCCCTTTTCAATCGTCGAGTACACGCCGAAACGTGCGCGGCGGCAGTGATGGCAAACGTCACCCGACTTTGTAGCCATGCTTGTGCAGGAAGTCCCTGATCGCAGACTCGGTCTTCGCATCCCGTCGAAGAGCCGGCAGCGTCAGCGCCGGTCGGTGCGATTGTAGGAACCGCTCATAGCTCCGCATGACGACGGCCGCCGTAGCGTCCTCGTAGGCCGGGCTGAGCACCGGGCTCACGTCGTACACGCCTTCCACCTCGTGGACGTACCGCACGGCCTGGCCGTCCTCCTCGGCCCACGACTCGCCGTCCTTGCCCGCGATGGTGAACGCGAAGGACGAGCCCCACACGTCGCCGCGGCCAATCAGCACGCTCAAGTCACGCCCCAGCGTGGTGTCGGGAATCTCGACCGAGTACCGCATGCCGGTGTCGTCGGTCTCGACCGCCAGCGTCTTGCTGCGGGTGCTGCCGAGCACCTGGTTGGAGTCGTGGTTCCACAGGGCCACGACCGGGTGCGACTGCTCCCGCAGGGCACGGTCGAATGCCCCGGGCGTGATTTCCTCGCGGAAGTTTCCGAGCAGCGTGCTGCGGACGTTGTATTTCGCGGCGTAGCCGGTGATGTAGCTCTTGCCCTCGCCACGGGTCTCAATCGTCAGCGGCAACTGCGTCTGCCTGCGCTCGCGGTCCATGGTCACTTCCTCTTGCGGGGTGTCTTGCGTGCTCGAGGTGCCGGGCCGGCGGGTCGCACCGGGCCCTCGGCCGGCGTGGTGCCGTTCAAGAGCTCGTCGGTGTACGACAGCGGCAGATTGTCGGCCGGCATCTGGTCGCCGGCGTTGCCCACGCTCGCCTCGGCTGCGATGCCCTGCATCGTCGTGAGGTTCATCTGCATGTACCGCTGGTCGCCATCCGGGCCGATGGGGTTCATGTTCAGAACTTCACGGCACTCGTTGATGCTGTAGATGCCGGTGTTGAGCATCGTTTGCAGCCAGTTGGCCTGGGCAGCCAGGTCGCCCCGCAGCAGGCCGCGGGTGTCGAACTCGGCGAAGAAGATGTCGTCCTTCACCACCAAGTCGCGGGTGATGGCTGACTCCCACCGGCGGAACCACGGCAGCAGCGTCTGCTGCACCAGGTCGATGGCGGCCTGCTCTTGGCTCGCGTACCCCACCTTGGTCTTGTCCTGCACGTAGGACGGGTCCACGCGGTAGGCCCGGCAAATCTCGATGACCTGGTACTGCCGCGTCTCGAGGAACTGGCTGGCTTCGTTGCTACTCTGCACGTCCTTCCAGTGCACGCCCTGCGGCAGCACGGCTGTGCGGTGAGCCCGGTCTGCCCCGCGGTGCATTCGCTCGAACTGCTCGCGGAGCCGCTCGGCCGTCTCGACCGTGATGGGATTGTCGCTCTCCATCAGCCCCGACAGCCGGCACGCGTTGCCGAAGTAGGAGCCACCGTGGGCCTCCAAGGCTTGGGCCAGTGCGATGGCGTCACGCGACAGTGTGATGGGCAGCATGCCCATGACGCCGTCCTGCGACAGCCACCGCAGGTGGAACATCTGGTCCTGCCGGTAGACGCTCTCGGTGCCGCGCTGCTCGCGGTAGCAGTACCGCAGCGTGCCGTCCTCCAGCTGCTCGACCTTCATGCGGGACGGGTGCAGCGGCCAGAGCTCGCTCACCGCCCCCGACGCACCCGGCCGGATCTCGGCGTATGCGTTGCCGTAGAGCAGGCAGTGAGCCGTGAGCATCTCGCGGAACTCGAAGCTCGTCTGCCAGCCGTTGGGCTGCTGGTTGAGCAGGCGATACAGCGGCACGCCGCGGGCCCGCTCTTTTCCACCCTCGGGCAGCCTCTGGTACAAGTGCAGCGGCACCGTCGCCACGTTCTCGGCGATGAGCCGCACGCAGGCCAGCACCGTCGAGCACTGCAACGCCGTCTCGGGCGTGATGCGAACGCCGGCCGGGCCTCGAGCGGGCGAGTCGTTCCAGCCGTCGTTGTAGCCGCCGCCACGGAGGTCGATGATCTTGTAGCCCTTCTCGGGCGTCTCTTCGGCGTGGGCGATCATAAGACTGTCAGATCCCAGGATTGTTCAGGCTTCGGGGCGGTCGCCGTCTGCCACAGTCCGATGGCCATGACCAGGCTCACGATGCCGTCGATGCGTTCTGTGCTCTTCGCCTTGCTCGGTTTGATGTTGCCCGCGGCCGAGTCTTGCTGAATCGCCACGTTGCTCGCCTGCCATGCAAGCACGGGGTGCCCACCGTGCCGAAGCTTTCCGGCCACCACCCAGTTCTCCAGCTGCTTGCTGGGAGCCGAGAGGCTGCCGTAGCCCTGCCGAAAGTCTTGCATGGCAAGCCCATCCCCTTGCAGTTGTTGACCGAGTTGGGCCGAGTTCCACGGGTCGAGCCCGATGCCCCGTATGCGGTACTTCGTGGCCAGTGCGTTGATGTCCCGCCGCACCACCTCGAAGTCGGTGACGTTGCCGTCGGTCATCTTGAGATGGCCCTGCCGTTGCCACGTCAGGTAGGGCACCTTGTCCCGACGCTCTCGCTGGTGGGCGTTGTCGCTTGGTATCCAGAAGTGCGGCTCAATCCAGAACGTGCCGTCATCCAGTGGGAAAAGCAGCACTAGGGCCGTGGTGTCGAACGTCGTTGCCAAGTCCAGCCCAGCGAAACATTCCCGGCCGGCGAGATCCACCGGGCAGGCGTCGTTGCCTTGAGCCCAGTGGTCCATGCGGAGCCAGCGGGTGTCCTGCTCGGTCCATTGGTTGAGGTACAGCTGCCGGAAGGTGTTCTCGTAGGTGGGCATCTCCACCGCACGGGCACACTCGCTCCGCAGGAAGTCCATCTTCACCGACACGCCCAGGTTGGGGTTGGCCTTAGCCCACGTGCGTTCGTCCTTCCAATCGTCCGCCGGATCGGCGGCGTAGATCATGGGCAGAAACGTCGGGTCTTTGATGGCACCGTCCCGCACTGCCTCGGCGTACTTCCACAACTCCCAGCAGACGCTCTTGCGGTCGTAGCCGGCGGTCGTGATGTACACCAGCAGCGGCTGCCGTCGCGCCCCCATGCTCGTGGCCATCACGTCCACGAGCTTGCGGTTGGGTTGGGCGTGCAACTCGTCAAAGATGACGCCGTGAGCGTTCAGCCCGTGCTTCGTACCGGCCTCGGCGGACAGGGCCTTGTAGGTGCTGTGGTTGTCCGACCGCACGATGGAATTGCGGAACGTCTCCAGCCGGGAAGACAGGTCGGCGTTCTGGTCCACGCACGCCTTGGCCATCTCAAAGACGAGCCGGGCCTGGTCACGGTCGGCAGCACACGAATACACCTCGGCCCCGGGCTCGCCGTCGAACAACAGCTTGATGGCGATGCCGGCACACAGCGTGCTCTTGCCGTTCTTCCGCGGGATGGCCAGGAAGGCCGTGCGATACTGCCGCATGCCGTCGGGCCGCAGCGTGCCGAAGAGCCGCCGCACAAAGTCCGCCTGCCACGGCTCGAGCACCAGCGGGCGGCCGCCGAGGTCACCCTTGCTGTGCGTCAGATACGCCGGGAAGAACTGCACCGCCGAGCAGCCAGGGCATGGGCAGTCTGGCGTGCCATCACCGGAGCAACCTGGCGGCGACCTTGTCTTGCGGGCTCGTTTGCTCAACGGCACTGACCCTCGCCATCGCCGACGCCGTCAGGCCGAACTCGGCCGCGAACTTGAGCATCTGGCTGCGGGCGTCGCGCTTCCGCATCCATGCCGGGTGATTACTCACCCTACCCTTGTCGTCCATAAACGTGGCCCCGTTGGCCTTCAACTCGCGGTCAGCCTCAACCATGTCGGCCAGGGAATCGCAGTAGGCCGCGAGCGTCTGCTGGTGACGCGGGCTCATCACCTTCGACGCCTCCAACATCGGCACGACCCGGTCCCATTCCTCGCGGGCCAAGTCACCGAGCCAGGCCGGGGCCGGCGGAATCCCGGGTGGCGCGTCGATGCCCGACTTGTGCGGGCCACGAATCCGCGAGCCACGGATTTTCAGAATCGGCTTCGGCGTCGGTTTTCGGCCGCGTCCCATTTTCAATCTCTCAATTTCGGCCACGTGTACGCAAACGTAAGCCGGGCGGTTTCGGCGGGCGTTAGTTGGGCATTTTTTGCCCGGAGTACTACAGACGAAGCCTTAGTTGGCCTTTACTAGACGCGCCTTTCTTAGAGTTGCACGCAAAGCAACAAGCCTGAATGTTCCACGGTGCGTCCGCTCCGCCACAGGCCATCGCAGTGATGTGATCGAGCGTTGCGTTCTTGGGATGTGGAATCAACGTCCTCTTATGATACGTCCACTTACGCAACAGATTTACGCCGCACAGTTGGCATTGCCATCCATCCCGTTCAAGAAGACTTTCCCTTACGTACCTCTCTGTAGCCACTCCATGCTTCTTGGCTCTGCTCGCTATGCTGCGGTACTTGCGGTGCTGACGCCTTGCCTTTGCCCTGCAATCAATACACAAAGCCTTGCCGCCACCATGCACCCCCCTCTTGCTAAACGGGGTTCCGCAGGAACTGCACGGGCACTTCCATTCATATTCCGCAGAGCACTTGATTGAGCAAAAGCGAGTGCGTTCTGTTGCGTGATCCTTCGGAGGCCCGCCGCAATTCAAGCATGGGCGATAGTCGCGCAGTGCTTGGTAGAGATTGGCTATTGATTGCAAATGCTTACGCATTGCCTCCTGCATAGCTGCATACATTCGCTGCGATGGCTTAACCTTGGCGCGGCACGCTCGAAGTTCCTGAGCTTCTTTCCAGCGTCCATGACGCTTGCCTGCACGACGAGCAGCCCCGGCGCACTTCTTTCCGCAATAAAGGCCCTTGCCCTTGCGTGGGTCTTTCCTGAGCTTTGGCGTAAAAACGCCGCCGCACTCAAGGCAAAGTTTAGTTGCCCGCCGCCTTGCATCCAGCATGCACGCCTTTGAGCAGAAGCGACGCCCGGCACGCACCTCCATTGCCTTGCACTCGAAATCGCTGCCGCAGCGAGGGCACGCCAAAATCACACGACTGCCAGACGCCAGATGCTGGCAGCGAGTGCTGCAATAACGTGCCGTAGGGCATTTGGCTTGCCATTCTCGTTGGCAATAAACACACGTCCTTGCGTGCCTCTTTTGGCTGTCGCACATGCACCACCTCCTTGTGATGCGATTAGTATACGCCTGTTTAGGCATGTCTCAGCCGGTTTTCCCTAGCCGTCTTCGCTGAATGGCACGCGATGCACAGCGTCTGCCCGTTGGCCAGGTCGTATCGTGCGCCACCCTGGCGTATCGGCACGATGTGGTCGGCCTGCGCCTCCTTCGGCCCATCGCACACGCGGCCGCAGTCTCGGCACGTCCAGGCGTCACGCGTCAGCACCGCGTGTCGCCACGCCCTGTGCGCCTTGCTGCAGTACCCACGGGCTGCCGCGTTCGGGCGGTTGCTCTCGTCTCGCGGGCGAGCGGGACGCAAACGCAGCGGCCTGTGGATTGGTATGCGGTTGGGCACGTCAGGTCTTGAGCATGACCACGCCGGCGGTTCCGGTGCTGTTCGTGGTGGCACTCACGATCTTCATGAACGGCAGGCCGAACGCTGCGTCGGGCAGGGCGTACATGCGGCCGTCGGTGCTGGACGGGGCGAGCGTGATATCAGCCACGCTGCCGTCGGCGTTATAGAGCCGGCGGAACGCAGCGTCGGCGGTGAGGGCACCCCAGGTCTGCAGCGACGCGGCGTTGGTGCTGATGGTGCCAAGCGAAACAACGCCGCCTGCCACGTCTTCGACTCGCAGCGTGGTCGCAAGGGCGGTCGCAGTATGCAGCGTGATGTCCACGCTGCGGAAGAACCGCTTGATCTTGACCTGGCTCATGTGGCCTCCTGTGTGCCTTTACGGTACTCGGGGATGGGTGATACTTGCAGACGCTACTCGGGCAACAACGCTACGGCGTCGCCCCACGGGATGACCTCGACCGACGACAGCAGCACCGCCTTGTCGGCGGCTTCCCACATGGCGTGTAGCAGTCCGCCTGGTTCCACCTCGGTGAGCAAATCAGCCCCGAGCATCAGACGACCGTCCGTCAGTTGCGATGGGACTGGAACGCAGTTCGGCGAGCCGAACGCCGCGTGCAATTCTGCCAGCCGGCGAGCGAGCGACGGTGTGAACACTAAGGCAAGGCCGCGTGCTTCGTCGCCCAAAATCGGGAGCGTGATGTCGTTGAGAGTCATGATCGCCCCAGCGCCGTCAGGAGCGTCGTCCAGATGGAGTTGTATGTGGTGACCTGCGTCGCCGTCATGTCGCGGCCGATGGTGTATCCAGAGAGTCGCGCGTTGCTGTGTGCAGTCCACGTCCCGTCGTCGTTACGGACCGCAAATACGCCGATAGCGCTGGTGTTGGTGGTATTGAAGCCCGGCCCGTCGGTCCCGCCACGCACGCCGTCGGCGAACATCTTGGAGTTTCCAAGCCCTGACACGTTTGTGACAAGGTGCAAACGTTTTGCGACTGCCGTCACTACGCCAGCCTGCCCAACGATTGTTGCATCGGAGTAGGTGTACGCGGTGATTTGCGTCGTCGGGTTATTGGCGAAGATGGCGAAAAGTGCGTTATTGCTGCCTGCGGCCTTCACGCCCATGTAATAGCGAAACGCGACAGTGCCGAGCGTGTGTGGCACCATGCCCATATGCCGCCCGTCTGCGAAGTTCTGCGGCAGGCCGGTGTTTAATCGTTTGTTGGAACCGTTGCCAACCAGGCCGCTCGTCTCGGTGTAGTCGCCGCTGACGAAGTTGTCGTTTGTGTCGGTCGTGTTTCCTTGCACGGCACCGCTTGCACTGTTGGCCCGGTACAGCGGCACCAACGCCGCCTCCAGATTGCTGCCGCACATCAAGTTCACTCGCCACAGCAGCGACCGCAGGCCGTTGGAGTCAATGGATTTGCAGAAATCAGAAACCGCTTTCACGGTGGCAGTCGTCACCGTTCCGCCGTTGGCAACAACGCGAGTTTTCCACGACTCGGCCTCGGGGTGAAACCCGCGGGTTCTCGGCCGCAGCGTGCGTGGCGACATCGGCATGGCTACTTGCCCCTTTGCAGTTCGTAGAGCAGCCGCGTCTGCTCGCTCACGGCCTGGCTGATTTCCCGCTGCGTCTCGCTCAGCGAACGCACGAACGTGCGATGCTCCTCGACGAGCGGCAGCAGCACGTCGTGCCGCAGCACCCATCCCACGGCGATGGCCACGAGCGTGGGGAAGCCCCACCGCTCCAGCAGGTTGAACATCGTCTCTTTCGCTTGGTCAGTCATAGTGCCGCGTCTCCGACGCCAGTGCCGTCATCTCGCCAGGATTGGAAAACCACCGCCGCAGCAGCATCTTGATGACCTCGCTAATGACGGCAGACAGTACCAGCGAAAGCAAGATTCCGATGCCGACCTCGTGCCGCACCGCCCGCTCGATGCTGAGGGCCATGTAGCGGCCGACGACCACGGCCTCGGCTGCGTCACACTGACGCATGACGGGCACGGGCCAGCCGGCCACGGCCTTGCGCACAACCAAATCGACGACGCGGCGGCCGGCGAGCGTGCGACGCACGACAGGCAGGCCACGCCAGGCTTCGTCTTGGAGCTCGAGCAGCGTCACTTGCAGCCCTCCACGCACACGCTCTTGGGCTCGCGGCCGGTGCCGTCGCACGGCTGGCACTTCACCCGCACGCGGCCGTCTCCGACGTAGCCTCGCCCTTCGCAGTTCCGGCACTTGCCGTCACTCGGCGGGGCTGGCGTCGGCGGGATCTGCTGCCGCAGCTGCACAACCATGCGGGCGGTCTCGCACGCCAGGTCAGCAGTCAGGCCATCGTCTCCCGGCAGGGTGGCGACGCATCCGGCGAACACGATGAGGAACGGCAGAAGCCAACGCATCACAGCGGCCCTCGCAGCCAATTGTCGGGCAGTTGCGTCGGCGTGAAGCCCGAGTAGCCCGCGTACACGTAGGAGTCCTTGCCGCTCAGCATCCGGTCGCACACGTCGGCATCGACCCAGAACGAGCAATTACGCACGGCCTCGGGCATGTTCTCGGGGTAGTGCCGGCCGACGGTGTTGGAGTCGCCCCACGAGTTGGCACACAGCAACCCGGGCCGCTTGCCGAACCGCACGCCGATAAAGGACATGCAGTGCCACCACACGCCGCCCGGCTTGCAGAACCCGTCAGCATCTCGGGCCATGCTGAATCCCTGGCCCGAGCACACCACCACCGGGTAGCCGTTGCTGATGGCCGCGGCCGCCTCGTCGAACGACGTGGCTAGCGTTGTCTCTTGGCACCGCCGCTCCTTGGCGAACGGCTCGAGCTTGTCGGGCACGCCGTTGCGGCCCCATTCGCGGTCTCGGGCCTGCTTGTCCTTCTCGACAAACACGAACCCGCCGTAGTCCACGCCGTAGTGCAGTGCACCGAAGTCACGGACGGCCTTGGCCGCATGGAATCCGGTACTGCCGTCGCCGCCCGTGTTGGCACGAATGCCGCGGGCCTCGACACGGCTGAACCCGTAAAGGCTCGCCTCGATGGTGCGGCCTTTCCAGACTTCCGGGTCTTTCCGCCAGTGGATGTCGCACGCGGCGAGCACATCCACGGCCAGGCTCGCGCCCCAGCCGACGCACGAGCCAACGTCACCCTGCGAGCCACGCCGCCAGGCCGGCGAGCAGGCCAGCAGGGCTGGATACAGCATCACGTCTTCGCCGGCGGCCCGAAGGTCGGGCCCGGCCGACGCCAGCGTCGGGTGAGGCAGCGAGGCGACAAACGCCTCGGCCCCGGCCGGGTCTGGGACGTACCCTGTGGCGTGCGGAGCCATCACGGCGTCACCTCGTGGCGGCCCAGGCCAGGGCGTTGGCCAGTTCGACGTAGCGGGCCCGCAGTTCGCTGGTAACGGGCACCACGTCGCGGCCCATTACGGAGTCGTAGGCGGCCTCCACGGCCGTCCTGAGCGATTCCTGCGAGCCCGTGGCGTGCTTCCCAATGCGACGCCAGCCGATGTCCACGGCAAGGGCCGTGTAGTCCCGCAGAGCCCGCGTGTCGGTGAACGCCTGCTGGGTCGTCACCGCGTCGCCGGCGGCCACGGTCGCGGCCCTGGTCCAAAGCGTCGCCCACAGTGCCCGGTCGGCGGCCGGCAGCCCGGCCAGGGCGTCGGCCACAGGTGCCACCATGCGTTGCATCTGGTCGCTCGGCGTGTCCACAACAGGCATCGCGGCCCCGGGCAGCGTGGGCAGCGGCACCTTGCCCCAGGCCGCGGCGATCAGGAGCCCGGCGGCTGCGAGCCGGCCGAGGATTCCGGCGTGGGCCTTGGCGGCGTCGGCGGCCGCAGTGAGCCGCTCGGCGATTTGCCGCCGGTACGGGGCGGCCAGAACAGCAACCGCCGCCACAACGGCTGCGGTGCGTAGCAGGGTGTCATGGCTCACCGCAGACCCTCGACTTGCAGCAGGATGAACCGCACCAGGGCTTCGCCTTCCTTGGTCTTGAAGGCATCCGCGAGCAGCCGCACCAGCTGGTCGTCGGCCGTGGCCGCCGTCTGCGATGCCAGCCATTCGCCCGCCTCGCCGACGATCAAACCCTTCTTGTACGGGTCCACCTCGGACACGAACCGCTGGCCGTAGCCAATCAGCGGCGACCACCGCTGCAGCAGCATGAGCGACTGCCACAGGTTGAGGGCGTTGCCGTACTTGGTCAGTTCCGCGGGCGTCGCACCGTAGTCGGGCATAATCAGTCCTCCTCACCCGATTGTGCCTTGCCATCCCCCAAGTCTTGCAGTGGAAACACGATGGTGTCGTTGCAGTGGTCGTACAGCACATCCCACGCATCGGTCGCCTCGTCAGAGGCGTCTTTTCGGTCCAGCAGGAATGGCTGCGTAAACACTTCCTCGCGGTCTTTGACAATCTTTCCGGCGGCGTCGGTCAGCGTGAGGTAGACGTACCGCCTCCCGTATTCCACGGTGATCCGCCACAGCACATGGTCGCTTTCCTGCGTCACTCGTCACCCTCTGGCGGCAAGTCGCGGAGCTCGTCCGACAGCGGCAGGATTCTCAGCCGCACAGGCTGGTACTTCACGACGGCCCGGTCGTCGCGCGTGTCCTCGTCCCACTGGGCCTGAATCTCGCGGCACGTCTGGGCGATTTCCCGAGGCGTCGGGTCGCGTTGCCGCCGGGGCTTGTACCGCAGCGAACGGTCGAGCCGCTTGCTGAGGTGCCAGTGGTCACGAA
>Ga0315901_10007223_pt1 | contig 13154 bp, 10 predicted proteins | sample LakEriMetagenome_10_FD_203761 | JGI IMG/M metagenome (GOLD analysis project Ga0315901, IMG submission 203761) | Freshwater fungal communities from buoy surface, Lake Erie, Ohio, United States - Buoy 2 MA116 | ecosystem: Environmental > Aquatic > Freshwater > Lake | place: USA: Lake Erie, Ohio... | reverse complement strand
GACGATCCCGTCGCCACTGCCCACCAGCACGACCACCTGCGTCCCGGTGCGCACGATCGGCTGCGGATCGTCGACGGGCACCAGCTCGACCGGTGCGAGCGGGGTGCCGATCAGGCCCGACGACAGCTCCTGCTCGTCGAGCATCGCGATGTCGGGCACGTTCACGGCCGGGTCGCCGTGGGGCACCGGGCTGCCGAGACCGTCGGGCTCGGTCGCGAACATCGCCGCCACGAGCTCGGGCCGGGGTGTGCGGAACCGGTCGAACGCCAGGTCGTTCGCGACCCAGATCGTGTCGACACCGAGGAACCGGGCGACCGGTGCGATCGCGCCGGGCTCGAGCGTGCCCGCCTGGAACCGGTTGTCCAGCGCGTACAGCAGATCCATCGCGCCGGGGCTGCCGAGCGGCAGCAGGTCGCGCGTGACCAGTGGCTTGTCGGTGAGCCCCGGCAGCGGGGGATCCACGGTGTAGCCCCACCGGAACGCACCGAACTCCGATCCCGGGAGCTGCATCACCCGGTGCTCGGTGGAGCCGGCGTCGAGCGCCGCGACCGCCTCGTCCCAGGCCGCCGGCACGTCCTGGTCGCGCTCGAGCGCGGGGTCGACGTAGCCGCCCGACGTGGCCGCGGGGATGCCGATCAGCGTGACGACCACGACGCCGGCGGCGGCGACGGTGCCCAGTCCTCGGCCGCGCACACGCACCCGACCGGCCAGCGTGACCAGTGACGCGGCGCCGAGTGCGAGGCCGAGGACGCTCAACGGCAGGGCCCGGGTGCTGCTGCGCAGCGCGAGCCCGAGCGCGGAGTCGCGCAGCGGCGCCATGAGCGGCGCCGGCTGGTCGATCGGGTGCACCCCGACCGCGAGCACGATGCCGGCCACGACGAGCCAGGCGGCGAAGCGGCGCTGTGACCAGCGCACGAGGGCGAGGCCGAGCAGGCACAGCGCGGTGAGCAGGTAGCCGGCGAGGATCACCCTCGTGCTGCCGAGGTGATCGATCGCCGCGGTGGTGGTGAAGGCGTACGGATCGCGGACGTAGAACAACCAGTACCCGAGGCCGCGGAGCGTCTCGGTGCTGGTGGAGGTGAGCGACACCGCCTCGAGCGTCTCGGAGAACGCGAGCACGTCGGCTCCGTGGCGCCCCTGGACCACGAGCATCACCATCCACCACAGCGACACCACGACGCTGATCCCGCCGAGCTTGAGTGCCGTCATCACGGCCGTGCGCCAGGTGATCGACTGCTGCCACGCGGCGTGCAGCAGCCACAGCACGGGCGCGGGCGCGACGAGCGCGAGGGCGGTCGCGTTCACCGCCCCGATCGTGAGCACCACCAACCCGAACAGGCCGACGTCACGCCATCGGGTGCGGACCGTGGCCCGCACCGTCAGCCCGACGAGCCAGCCGAGGCCCATCCACGGCAGCAGCATCACCGACGTGCGCGACACGTACGGCAGCAGGTACGGCGAGAGGCAGTACACGACGCCGGCGACCGCCGCCGGTGTCGATGCCATCCCGAGCTGACGTGCCGCCCAGCGCGCGCCGAGGCCGCCGAGGAACAGCAGCGTGCCGATCCACAGCCGGTGGGCGACCCAGTCGGGGACGCCGAGCTGGTCGAACGTCCAGAACCACGGACCGGACGGCCAGAGATAGGCGATCGTCTGGTGCGGCACCCACCCGGCGAACTGACGCGTGTCCCAGGTGAACGGGGCGTCGGCGATGAGGCGTCCCGGATCGAGGTAGAGGTACAGCTTCGTGTCGGTCGGCATCCGCCCGGGCTTCGCGGTGAGCGCCGGGAGGTAGGTGAGCGCCGCCAGCAGGAGCACGCCGAGCGGTGGCGGCCGCCAGCCGCGGCGCTCCGGGGGGGAACCCGTCCCGCTCATCCGTACGGCCTCAGGGGATCGCGCCGAGCACGCCGTACAGGCCGGTGAGCGCGACGAGTCCGGCGGCGCCCATGGCGATGGTGAGGCCCCAGGCCTCCTCGTGCTCCTCCGGCCACCACGCGGCGGCGGCGATGAACAGCGGGAAGGCGGTGAAGAGGAACCTCGGTCGGGCGGTGACGGTTGCCGGCAGGATCATCAGCGCGAGGACGACCAGCGTGAACGCCACGATGGGCCACGGTGGTCGACGCTTCACCATCACGACGAGCAGGGCGATCATCGCGAGCACCGACACGGCGGTGATGGTGTCGGTCGGCGAGGACAGCGGACGCGTGAACGCCTCGAGCGTGTTCTTGACGGCGGTCCAGCCGAAGCTGGTGCCCTCGTCCCAGGCCTCGCGCTGCACCCTGAACCACGCCCACTCGCCGGTGCGGTCGTACAGGTAGAGCTGGAAGGCGACGAAGCCGATCGGTGCCAGCAGCGGGGCGACGAGCGACTTCCAGTCGCGTTCGTGCTTGATGGCCAGGACCGCAGCGATGGCGCACGCCGCCACGAGCGCGACGCCGTTGGGTCGGGTGCCCGACCCGATCGCGGCGAGCAGGCCCGCGGCGAGCCACTGCTTGCGGTGCAACAGCAACAGGCAGGCTGCGGCGACGGTGATGAGCGTGGCCTCGGAGTAGGTGAGGCTCAGCGACATGCTGCCGGGGAAGAAGACGACCAGGAGCATCGCCCGGTACGCGATGCGGTCGCCGTAGAGGTCTCGGGCGAGCAGGCCGATCAGGTACACGCCGAGCGCGCCGAGGACGAAGTTCAGGAACACCCCGGCGAACACGTCGCCGCCCGGCAGGATCGGATCGACCGCCCGCACGAGCATCGGGTAGGCCGGGAAGAAGGCGGCCCGGGCCTCCATGTCGTTGTAGGTGATGTCGGCCGGGATCGACGTCGGGTACCAGTCGCGGACGATGCGGTAGTACCAGGCACCGTCCCAGGAGGTGAGCACCTGGGTGATCAGCCCGACCGCGTTGTCCGGCCGGGGCAGGCCGTCACGGTTGGCCTCGGCGACCTCCTGGGCCGCCACGATCGCAGCGCCGGCGATCACGCAGAGCCGCGAGGCCAGGTACGCGATGCCCACCCGGCGGAGGTACGACGGCCACGTCGAGGTCTCGGTGTGGGTCGGCAACTCGGCCGTGGCGGTACTCATGGGCCGCCCGACGCTACCACCGGTGCATCGGCTGGATGCGTTGCCTCGGGCCGAACTTGGGGGCGCCGTTGCCGTCGAGCAGCAGCAGCCGCAGTACCCGGCCGCGCTGGCCGCGGAACGGTTCGAGCAGCTCGAGCATCCGCTCGTCGGTGCCCCGCGGCTCACCGGCGAGCGACCACGCCACCACGTTCTTGAAGTGGAAATCGCCCACCGGCACGGCGTCGGGTTCGCCGAAGCTCGTTCCGAGCACCGTGCCGATCGTCCACTCGCCGATGCCGGGCAGCAGGATCAGCTTGCCGGCCGCCTCGGCGGGGGAGGACCCGCCCCAGCGCCACAGGTGATCCGCGTGGCGGGCGACGGTGATCAGCGGCTCGGCCCGCTTGCGTTCCACCCCGCGGGGGTGGAACCACCAGCTCGGCGTGGCGGCCAGCCGGTCGGGCGCCGGCGGCAGCCGCACCCCGGGGAACGGACCCGGTGCCGGCTCGCCCAGCTCGAGGCACAGGCGGCGCCACTGGCGCATCGCCTCCATCGCCGTGATCCGCTGGGCCAGGATCGTCGGGAGCAGGTCGTGGTACAGCGTGCCGCTGGCCCCGATCCGCAGGCCGGGGTGGTTGCGCTGCGCCCGGGCCAGCGCCGGTGGCGCGTCGTCGAAGACCACCGGCTCGTCGTGTGCGCCGACGAGACCAGGCACGCGGCTGCGCAGCCAGTCGCCGCCCGGCCCCCACGTGCGCACCTGGAGCGTGCCGCCGCGCCAGTCGAGGTGCAGCGGTCCCCGGCCGTCGGGAGTGAGCGTGGCCCGCACGAACTCGGCGGCGCCGAGCTGGGTGGTGGGGTCCCCGCGGCCGTTGCGCAGCGGCGCGAGCGTGCGGCGGTCGGGGACCAGCTCGGCGCTCGTCGTCTGCACGAGCCGACCGTAGCCGCGCCGTGTGACATGCCCGCGGACGTGCCGGTCCGGAGTCGTCCCGGGCCGCTCCGGGCCGCTCCGGGCCGCCCCGGGCCGCCCGTGTGACCGTTGCAGCATCCTGCCCGCCCGCGGTGCCCGCCGTCGGCGCTCCGTCTACGCTGCCGCCCCATGCGCCGGACGGTCAGCCTGGTTCTCGTCGCCCTCGCCGCCGTGCTCGCCCCGGTGCTCGCCGCACCGGTGGCCGCCTCGCCCTCCGTCGCCGCCGGCGTCACGGCCTCGGCCGACCCCGCCGCCGGCGCCCCGGCCGGCGCCGCCGTCACCGCTCCGGCCGGCGCCCCGATCGGCGTGACGAGCATCGCCGCACCCGTCGACACGGCGCCCGGGTCGGACGCGCCGACGGCACCGAAGGACTCCGCGGCCGGTCGGGCCGTCTTCATCGGCATCACCCTCGCCGTCATCGTCGCGGGGGTCGTGCTCTCGCTCCGCTACCGCAAGCGCTGACGCTCCCTTCGGGCATCGTCCCGGCGATCGGCCACCATGGGCGCCATGGCCGTCTCCTCCGACACCGTCCTGCGCTCCGAGCCCCGCCCCGGCATCGCCCAGCTCACGCTCAACCGCCCCGACAAGCTCAACGCGATGACGGGCGAGCTGGTGCAGGCGCTGCACGAGCACCTCGACGAGATCGCCGTCGACCCGGACGTGCGCGTGGTGGTGCTCACCGGCGCCGGCCGCGGGTTCTGCGCCGGGCTCGACCTCGGTGGGTACGGCACCGCCCCGCACACCGAACGCATGGGTCGCACCCAGGCCGGGTTCGCCGTGCAGAAGCACATCGCCTCGCTCATCCCGCACCTGCGGTCGCTGCCCCAGCCGGTCATCGCCGCCGTCAACGGCGCCGCTGCCGGTGGTGGGTTCGCGCTCGTGCTCGGCAGCGACGTGCGACTCGCGGCCCGCGCGTCGAAGTTCAACGCCGCGTTCATCCGCATCGGGCTGTCGGCCTGCGACATCGGCACGAGCTGGGTGCTGCCGCGACTCATCGGCGCAGCGCGCGCCCAGGAGCTGATGCTCACCGGCCGGGTGTTCGACGCCGAGGAGGCGTACCGCATCGGGTTGGTGGTCGACCTGGTCGACGACCACGCCCTGCTCGACACCGCCTACGCGAAGGCCGAGCAGATCATGCTGAACGCACCGTTCGGCGTGGCCCTCACCAAGGAGGGCATGTGGAGCGCGCTGGAGATCCCCGGCATGCAGGCGGCGATCGACCTGGAGAACCGCCAGCAGATCATGGCGAGCGCGACCAGCGACCACCGCGAGGCGATGCAGGCCTTCCTCGAGCGTCGCCCGCCGAACTACACCAACAGCTGACCGGAGGCGTCCGGCGGGTTCAGCGGGTGCTGAGCTCGACCGGGGTGACGGTGGGGAAGTGGCAGGCCACGAAGTGGCCGTCGCCAACGGCGCGCAGTTGCGGTTCCTCGGTGCGGCAGATGTCCTGCGCGGCCGGACAGCGCGGGTTGAACCGGCAGCCAGGCGGTGGGAGCACCGGAGAGGGCGGCTCGCCCTCGATCGCGGTCTTGGTGACCGCGACCTCGGGGTCGGGCACCGGGATCGAGTTGAGCAGCACCGAGGTGTAGTGGTGCGCCGGGTTCTCGTACAGCACGTCCGACGGCGCCACCTCGCAGATCTTGCCGAGGTACATCACGGCCACGCGGTCGCTGATGTTCTTCACGACGGCGAGGTCGTGGGCGATGAAGATCAGCGTGAGGCCGTACTCGGCCTTCAGGTCCTCGAGCAGGTTGAGCACCTGCGCCTGGACGCTCACGTCGAGCGCGCTCACCGGCTCGTCGCAGATGATCAGCGACGGGTCGAGCACGAGTGACCGGGCGATCGAGATGCGCTGGCACTGACCACCCGAGAACTGGTGCGGCTGGCTCTCCGCGGCGCGCGTCGGATCGATGCCGACCTCTTCGAGGATCGAGTCGACCTTCTGCGAACGCTCGGCGTCGGTGCCTCGCTTCCAGATGTTGAGCGGCTCCATCACGATCTGGCGGACCTTGCGACGCGGGTTGAGCGACGAGATCGGGTCCTGGAAGATCATCTGCATGCGGGTGCGCGCCTCGCGCATCTCGTCGCCGGTGAGCCGGGTGAGCTCGGAGCCCTCGAAGACCACCGACCCGCTGGTCGGTCGCGGCAGCTGCATGATCGCCCGACCGGTGGTGCTCTTGCCGCAGCCCGACTCGCCGACGAGGCCGAGGGTCTCGCCCCGCAACACGTCGAGGCTGATGCCGCTGACCGCGTTGACCTTCAGCCCGGTGCGGCCGACGGGGAACTCGACGACGAGGTCCTCGATGCGCAGCAGCACGTCGGGGGAGTCGCGCAGGTGTGCCTTTCCCGTGCCGGCCATGTCAGTTGCCTCCCGCAGCGGCGGCGAACTCGCTCTTCGACGCGGCGATGCGCACCTTGATCTCGGTGTTCTCGGGGCTGCCGACCGGGTACCAGCAGGCGTAGAGGTGGTTCGGGTCCTCGGCGGTGGGCACCAGCGGTGGCTCCTCGTTCTGGCACTTGGGCTGTGCGTACGGGCAGCGTGGCGCGAACCGGCAGCCCTTCGGCGGGTTGACGAGATCGGGTGGGCGGCCCGCGATCGCGCTGAGACGGGTGTGGCTGCGGTCCTCGAGCCTGGGGATGCTGTTGAGCAGCGCCTCGGTGTAGGGCATCTTCATGTTGGCGAACAGGCCCTTGGTGGTGGCCTTCTCGACGAGCTTGCCGCCGTACATCACGGCGATCTCGTCGGTGTGGCCGGCCACGACGCCGAGGTCGTGGGTGACGAGCACGAGCGACATGTTGCGGTCGCGCCGTTGCTCACCGAGCAGATCGAGGATCTGGGCCTGCACTGTCACGTCGAGCGCCGTCGTGGGCTCGTCGGCGAACAGCGCCGTCGGACCGCAGGCGAGGGCGATCGCGATCATCACGCGCTGGCGCATGCCGCCCGACATCTCGTGCGGGTACTGCTCGAGGCGGCGCTTGGCCTCGGGGATGCGCACGTCCTGCAGGAGGCGCTCGGCGGTGGCCCACGCGTTCTGCTTGGTCATGCCGAGGTGGATCTGCAGCGGCTCCGCGATCTGCCTGCCGATCTTCATCACCGGGTTCAGCGAGGTCATCGGGTCCTGGAAGATCATCGCCATCTCCTTGCCCCAGACCGACCGCATCTCCTTGCGTCCGAGGTTGCCGATCTCTCGGCCCTCGAAGGTGATGCTGCCGCCGCGCACGGTGCCGCGCGGGGGGAGGAGGCCCATGATCGAGCGGGACAGGATGGTCTTGCCCGAGCCCGACTCGCCCACGATGCCGAGCGCCTTGCCGCGGTCGAGGGTGAAGCTGACGCCGTCGACCGCCCGGACGAGACCGCGAGGGGTCTTGAAGTGGGTGGTGACGTCCTTCAGGACGAGCAGCGGCCCGTCGATGTCGCGGGACGATGCCTGGATGAGGTCGCTCATACGCCAGCCTGCCGGATGTCGAAGCGACGGCTGAGCCGGTCGCCGATGATGTTGAACGAGAGCACGGTGAGGAACAGCATGAGACAGGGGAAGATCGTGGCCCACCAGGCCTCGTCGATCTTGTTGCGGTTCTCGTCGATCAGCTTGCCCCAGGTGGGCGTGCCGACCTCGACGCCGAGACCGAGGAACGCGAGCGCACCCTCGGCGGCGATGAGGATCGACAGACCGGTGAAGCCGACCGTCAGGATCGCCGGGATCAGGTTCGGCAGGATCTCGCGGAACATCACGCGGCCGGGCTTGGCGCCGAGGCTGCGGGCCGCGAGCACGAACTCCCGTTCACGCAGCGACAGCGTCTGCGCTCGCACGATGCGGGCGAGCGGGGCCGTGGCGAGGATGCCGAGCGTGATGACGATCGTCCACTTGCGGCTCAGCCACCCGAGCCACGAGGCGTCCTCGGCGAGGTCGGAGAGGCGGTCGACGAGGATGATCGCGAGGAGCAGCGCCGGCAGGGCGAGCAGGCAGTCGGTGATGATCATCACGATCCGGTCGACCCAGCCGCGGAAGTACCCGGCGATCACGCCGAGGAAGCCGCCGACGAGGATGCCGAACACGGTGGCGAAGATGCCCACCTGGAGCGACGTGCGTGCGCCGTAGATCACCTTCGAGAAGACGTCGCCGCTCACACCGTCGGTGCCGAACCACGCCGCAGTGCCCGGACCCCACTCGTAGCGGCCGGGGCGTCCGTCCGGGCCGGGGATCTTGGCGTCGGGGTAGGGAATGAAGGACAGGTAGTCGGCGAAGATCGCGAGGAACGTGAGCGATCCGAGGAAGCCCACGGCGAAGACGATGCCGAAGCCGGGCCACTTCAGCTTGCGCTTCTTGGCCGGCGGTGTCGGTGCGGCCGGCAGTGGTGCAGCCGCGTCCTCGGGTGCGGTGGTGGCGTCGATGGTCGTGGTCATGTGAGTGTCCCCGTGCTCAGGCGATCGCTCGGGCGTGACGGATCCGGGGATCGAGCACGCCGTACATCAGATCGACGGTCAGGTTCACGATCACGACGCTGCCGACGAGGATCGCCGAGGCGCTCTGCACCGTGAAGAGGTCCTTCTGCAGGATTGCGGTGACGAGCATCGAGCCCATGCCGTCGAGGTCGAAGAACTGCTCGGCCACGATGGCGCCGCCGACGATGCCGCCGATCTGCAGGCCCACGCTGGTGAGCAGCGAGAACAGCGAGTTGCGCAGGGCGTGCACCCAGAGCACCCGCCGGGGCGACACGCCCTTGGCGCTCGCGAGGGTGACGAAGTCGGCCTGCAGCGTCATCACCATGTCACCGCGGAGCAGGCGGCTGAAGATGGCGGCGATCGGCAGGGTGAGCACGAGCGTCGGCACGAAGAAGTTCCGGAAGTGTTCGCCGAGGTCCTGCCACGGGTACACCTTGTCGCCGATGCGGGGGAACCAACCGCCGATCGTGACCTGGAAATCGCCGAACGGGGGTGGCATGCCGATCGTGTTCTCCTTGATCAGGAGGATCGTCAGGATCGGTGCGAGGACGATCGCCGGCGCCGACACGAACGCGAACGCGGCGCCGCTGCCGAACTTGTCGAACCAGCTGTCGCGCTTGTGCGCCTGGCGCACGGCGAGCGGCACGGCGATGACCAGGCCCCAGAAGATGGCGTAGAAGCCGAGGAGCAGGGTGGTGAGGATCCGGCCCTGGATGTAGTCGAACACGGGCTGCGAGTTCGGGACGCTGAAGCCCATGTCACCCTGGACCATGTTGGTCATCCAGAACACGTATTGGACGAAGGGGTTGCTGTCGAGCCGGTACTTCTCGGTGGTCGCGTCGATCAACTCCTGGTCGGCGGTGCCGCCGAGCAGGGTTCGGGCCGGGTCGCCCGGTGCGTTCAGGCCGAGTCGCATCAGGATCATCACGGTGAACGTGACGATGAAGAACACGATGGCGAACTGACCGATTTTCTGCAGGGCGTAGCGCACAGGCGGTCCTCGCGAGGATCAGGTGGTGGGTGTGGGTGAGATCGGTGAGCGATCGGTGTGTGAGCGATCGGTGTGGGAGCGACGAGCGCCGGGCGGCGCACCCCGGAAGGTGCGCCACCCGGCGACGTCAGCGGGTCGGATCAGGCCAGCTCGGGGTCGATCCAGAGGGTGTGGGTGTAGAACTGGCCGGAGAACCCGGCACCGTCACGGGACTTGCTGCCGTCGGGCAGCACCCACTCGCCGAGACCCTGGATCTTCGGGTGCCGCGGCGTGCCCCACAGGGTCCAGGAACCGGCGAAACTGAAGCACTCGCCAGCCATCCGACGGTTCACTTCCTCTGCGTACTCCCGGCGCTGGTCCGGGTCGAGCTCGCCACGGGCCAGTTCGAGGTTCTCGTCGACGACCGGGTCACGCAGACGGCCGAAGTTGAGCGCGAGCTGGCCGTCGGGCGGAGCCGCCGAGGAGTGCCACCAGAAGTACTGGCTGTCGATGCTCGTGCCGGCGTGGTTGCGCCAGCCGTACATGAAGAAGTTCGGGTCACCGAACAGTGCCGTGGTGATGAACTGGTCCTGGGGCACCTGGATGATCTCGACGTCGACGCCGATCTCGGCCCAGTAGCCCTGGAGCAGGTCCGCGGTCTGCGCGTTGATCGCCGACACGGTGGTGCCGTACTTCAGGCCGGTGACCGGCCCGACCTCGGCGACGTACTCGTCGATGAGGGCCTGGGCACCTTCGATGTCCTGGCTCGTGTCGACGCCGTTGTCCTCGAGGTAGCCCTCCTGGCCGGGCGAGAACAGGCCGTTGGCCACCTGCAGGATGCCGTCGGCGGTGAGGTCGATCAGCTCCTGGCGGTCGATCGCCTTGAACAGGGCGCAGCGGACCCGCTTGTCCTGCAGCGGGCTGGCCTTGTCGAGGTTCAGCAGGATGTAGTTCGTCTCGGCGAACGTGTCCTGCTCGTTCATCGGGAATTCGTCGGCCAGGCCGCGGAACTCGCTGATGACGATGGCCGACGAGGTCGAGAAGATGTCGATCTCGCCGGACTGCAGCGCCTCACCGGCGGTCTCGCTGTCCTCGATCACCCGGAACTCCAGCGAGTCGAGGTAGGGCAGCTGGTTGCCGTTGGCATCGCTCTGCCAGTAGTCGGGGTTGCGGGTCACGACGAGCTTGTCGCGCGGGGCGTAGCTCTCGAGGATGAACGGACCGGTACCGACGGCCTGGATGGGATCACCGGTACCGGCGGCCACGGCCTCGAGCCAGGTCGGGGACGCGATCAGACCGAGCTGGCCGCCGAGCGTGGCGGGCAGGTTCGGCCACGGGCGCGGCTGGCTGAGGTCGCCGCTCTTGCCCGTCTTGATCGTGAACTCGAACTCGCCGGTCGCCTCGATCGCGAGCGACCCGTCCTCGTTGCGGCCGTAGTCGGTGATCGCGTTCGACACGAGCAGGCCGGTGCCGGTGGCCTGGAGGTTGTACACGACGGCCTCGGCGTTGAGCGGGGTGCCGTCGTGGAACGAGATGCCCTCGCGCACCTTGAAGGTGAACTCGGTGAAGTCGTCGTTGGCCTCCCAGCCCTCGAGCAGGACGCCCTTGACCTCGAGGTTCTCGTCGAGGGTGACCAGCGGGTCGTAGAACGTGCGGGCACGCTGCTGGCAGTACGAGTCGCACTGCATGGCCGCGGGCGTCCACGGGTTCGCGACCTCGGCCTCGCCGCTCACGACGAGCGTGCCGCCGTACACCGGGTCCTTGGCCGGCGCGGCCGGCTCGGTGTCCTCGGTGGCCGCGGTCGTCTCGGTCGCGGCGTCGGTGCCGTCGGTGGCCGGCTCGGTGTCGCCCGTGGCGGCCGTGTCCTCGGTGGCCGCCTCGGTCGTGTCGGGCTCGACGGCGGTCTCGTCTTCCTTCCTGCTACACGCGCCTGCCACCAGACCGATCGTGACGAGGGCTGCGGCGAGCAGCTTGCCCGATCGGTGGCGGGTTGAACGGTGTGGTGTCACCCTGGTCCCCCTTCGTTGGAAATGCATGACCGGCTCCGGGACCGCCGTGGCGGCGGACTCGGTTCGGCGTCTGTTGTGACCCCCATCACATGCCGGTGCGCTCACCTTAGCCACTTGCCTGATGGTGTCAATGATCGTGAGCAAGTGCGCAGGTGATCACCCCCGCGTGGGTGCAGCGAGGCCGATCGGACCCGGGCACGACGACCCGGACGGGCCCGCGGTAGCGTCCGGGCGTGCCCCCGTTGCGACCCGACCACCTGGTGCGTCCGCACCCGTCACGGCTCTCGTCGACGCGTCGCGACACGCCCGAGATCATGGCGCGACACCACGAGGCGGTCGCCGCGGCGAGCCCCACGTACCGTGATCCGGCCACCGGCTACCAGGTGTTCACCGCGGCGTTCCTCGCGGCTCGGGGCACCTGCTGCGACACGGGATGCCGGCACTGCCCCTACGTCGGTGCGCTCGAGGAGCGTCCTCGGACGTGAGCCACGACCTCGATCCGCCCGTCGCCGGTCCCGGCCTGCGCGAGCTCGTCGACCGGCTGCGGGTCGACCCCGACGACGGGTTCCGGCTCGCCGACCGTGCCACCGAGGACGACTTCGGGATGACCAAGGACGAGGCGCTCGCCCGGCTCGCCGCGTCCCGGAGCCGGATCGACGTGCTCCAGCAGCGCCTCCACGCCGAGGGCGAGCGCAGCGTCCTGTTCGTGATCCAGGCGATGGACGCGGCCGGCAAGGACGGCACGATCCGCAACGTGCTGTCGGGTCTCAACCCCGCCGGCATCCGGGTGGAGAGCTTCAAGGCGCCCGCGGGGCCGGAAGCGCAGCACGACTACCTGTGGCGCGTGCACCAGGTGTGCCCGCCCCGCGGTGGTATCACGGTGTTCAACCGCAGCCACTACGAGGACGTGCTCGTCGTGCGGGTGAAGGGGTTCGTGCCCGAGCAGGTGTGGCGGCGCCGGTACGGGCACCTCCGCCACTTCGAGCAGCTCCTCACCGACGAGGGGACCACCGTGGTGAAGGTGTTCCTCCACGTCTCCGCCGACGAGCAGGCCCGCCGGTTCCAGGAGCGCCTCGACGACCCGGAGAAGCGCTGGAAGTTCCGGCGTGGCGACCTCGACGATCGCGCGCTGTGGACCGAGTTCCAGGCCGCGTACGAGGACGCGATCCGCGAGACCTCCACGGCCGAGTGCCCGTGGTACGTCGTGCCCGCCGACGGCAACTCGCGCCGGAACATGGCGGTCGCCGAGATCCTGCGGCACACGCTCGAGCAGCTCGACCCGCGGATCCCCGAGCCCGAGGAGGGCCTCGAGGGGATCCGGATCGTCTGACCCGGACGCGCCGGATGTCGCCGCGGACCAGCGGCGGGACGAGCTCCGGAGGCGATCCGGACGACCTCCGGACGACCTCCGGGGGCGATCCGGACGACCTCGACGGTCGTGAACGCCGTGTGAACCTCGGGGTGTGAACCCCGTCGCGCTCCCGGGGTCGGGCTTGTACGAAATGTACAGTTCCCCCGATGTCCGTGACCGTCGCCCTCACCCTCGACGAGGCCCTGACGGCGCTCGCCACCGACCCCGCCGCCACGGTGCTGGCCGGTGGGACCGACCTGATGGTCGAACTGAACGGCGGCCACCGCCGGGCGGCGAGCGTCGTGGCCGTGAACCGCGTGCGCGAGCTGCGGTCGTGGCGCCACGACCCCGCTGCGGGCACCCT
>Ga0315901_10007221_pt1 | contig 13154 bp, 31 predicted proteins | sample LakEriMetagenome_10_FD_203761 | JGI IMG/M metagenome (GOLD analysis project Ga0315901, IMG submission 203761) | Freshwater fungal communities from buoy surface, Lake Erie, Ohio, United States - Buoy 2 MA116 | ecosystem: Environmental > Aquatic > Freshwater > Lake | place: USA: Lake Erie, Ohio... | reverse complement strand
TCTTGACTATTCTAGAAGTCGCTGTACTATTGTTGATAGCATCTGGTGCAGATGCAGCCAAAACCGCTGGTGAGTTTACTGGCGGAATGGTAAAATCATTTAAACCATAGGGGGCACTATGTCACGGATGACTGGCGGCACTAAGAAACCAATTTCTAAGCCAATTAAAACCACTATGAACGGCGGTAAAAAGCCAGGCGGTAAAAAAAGCTAATCCCATGTGGATGATTGTTGCCTGTGCTGGGATTATGATTCCAAGCCTTGTTGGGTTGTTGCAACTTGGTGATTATGACTATTTAAGTTATTTTGGTGGCTTGATAACCATTGCATCACTATCTTATGGCATAGCATCCAATCAGCATTTTGGAATTTGGAAACGTGTTCCCGCCGTTGTTGTGTTTATCATGGCGTGTCTGTGGATTCTTGACAGCCTGTCGGGCTTTTTGTTCGACGTGCAAATCAATTATCCGTGGTGGGGCATTATAGATTTTAGCCTATTATTCCTTATGTTCCTTAATTCTTTCATACAGGGGCTTACAGAGAAAACAGGGTGCTTTGTATATGTTCGTAAGCCGCTAACCTTCCAAGACCTTCTGGCGACCATTTTTGGAGGTTGCCTTGTGACGACCGCCACGGAGTTTCAGGGCAAGTTCTACGGATTCCGAAAGGGCAAGCTGATTGAGCTGACCGACTTTGATAAGACCAAGTATGAGCGGCGGAATGCGCCGATTGCTTTGGGTGAAAAGATTGTGGCCAACTTGGGTAAACCCTGGCGGCCTTGGCGCAACTGTGTTCTTATTGTGTGGAGGTAGCGAATGTCTATTCTTAGTGACGTTTTGCAAGGCGTTTCGACAACCCTAGCCACTGCACTAGGTGGCCCACTAGCAGGTGCTGCTGTAAGCATGTTGGGTAAGTCAATCCTGGGGGATGAGAACGCCAGTGAAGACAGCCTTGTAGCTGCGATTACAAACGGTTCGCCAGAAGTTTTAGCTAAGATTAAAGATACCGAGGCCAATTTCAAAATTGAGATGGCAAAAATTGATTATCAGACCACAAAGCTGGATTTTGATGACAAAGCCAATGCACGCACCCGTGAAGTAGCAATTCAACAAGCTGGCCGCACCAGTTGGGAAATGATTGCCATTGCGATTTTCACGATGGCCTCGTTGCCCGCTTGCCTGTATTTGTTGTTTGTGGTTGATATGCCGCAATCCGCCCAAAACGCTATCATGATTTTGATTGGTACGATAAGCTCTATGGTGAGTACTGTGGTTGCTTACTATTTTGGTTCCAGCATTGGCAGCAAGCAAAAAACAGATATGATGGGAAAATGATTAACATTTGTGAGGATTAACCATGCAAGCAAACGTAGCGCATCAAATTCAAGAAGGGTTAGATTGCCCCCACTGGAAAATCATTACTGTCTTTGCCAAAAGCGATTGTAAGAATATTACAAAGGCAACGGCGCGGCAATGTGTTGACTGCGGAGAAATTTTAGATAATGCCAAAAATTGACGACCAATGCGGCAATCACAGCAATTGCCGACACACTAAGCCAGACTGGGATGGGTACGGCGCAGAGCCTATCAATCAAGATTCCTTGGCACTAATGCGGGAGTTTCTGGATACCCTTCCAGACAAAACGCTATCTCCTGGGTTTGTTTCTAGTGGCGAAGCTGAAATTGACTTTTATGTTGATGGACCAATTAAAAAAGCGGCGTTAATTATAGAGGCATCCACCAATGCAGAGTTGGTTTATTTTGCTTTTACAGGTTTTTTTTCTGATATTCCACAAACGGATATTATACCAAGAAAAATCCATGATAATGGTACGGTTGAATTTATCTTGCCTGAGCCCATAAAGAATTTTCTAATAGAGCAAAAGTATGCCAATCCCTAGCCCCATCATCGACTTTATTCTGCGGCACGAGGGCGGATATGTCAATTCAGAATTTGACCCTGGTGGCGAAACAAAGTTCGGCATCAGCAAGCGTAGCTATCCCGACCTGGATATAAAAAGCCTGACCAAGCAACAGGCCACGGAAATCTATGAACGCGACTTTTATAACAAGGTTCGCGGGGATGACTTGCCCGTATGGCTTGCCCTGATGGTGACCGACTTTGCGGTGAACGCTGGGATTAAGCCAGCGGTTGCGATTCTGCAACGCCTGGTTAATGAAACGGATGACGGCATCATTGGCAAGAAAACCATCGCGGCCTGTAAAAATAAAGCATCGGGTACTCTGCGCCAAGCATACACCAAAAGCAGAGAATCATATTATGCCGCGCTGGTGGCCAGAAGGCCTGACATGAAAAAGTTTCTTAATGGCTGGAAAAACCGTACAAAAGATTGCGACAACCTGGCAGCATTTTTAGACTTGCATCCATAATCTATTAGCCGTATAATCCATTTGGACGCTTGGGCTTTCTTCTTGAAATCCTTGGTAGGAACTTCTACAGATACCCAAGTTTTTGATGGTGCTGTTTCATTGCCGCTGCGGTGGGGCAGCACCATCATCCAATCTTAATTAAGCTAGTTTTAAGCAAAAAAAGCTCCCATTTGTTAAGCGGCATTTTGACGCATGTGCTGCGGTGTTTGCCATCCTCTGCTTCATAAGTCTGCCAAGTCCTGGGGTGAGCCCCAATTAGTCCAGCGCAATCGGCTTGCGTTAATCCAAGAGAAAGCCTGGTGCTTCTGATTTTATCGGGGGTCGGTTGTGTCAGCATTAGACTTTCCTCTCCATAAGTGTTTATTGGCTCCAGCCACAAGGTCTTGCAACCAAAATGCAACCAGCAGCACGACTGCAAATGGTAATGCGATGTAGCCAATCCCCATCCACAGCAGCATCCTAAATGTAATGCGTTGTTTAGTCATTGTTATTCCTTAGCCAAAATTCTAGCACCTGGATTGCAGCGTCCTTTGGTAGCTTGTTAATAGTCATTCTGGCTGACTCGAGTGCCCAGCGAAGCGACTGTTTTTGCTCGATTGGCAAATCCAAATCAAAAGTGTAGATAGCTAAAATAGTAAACATCTCCTCCGCCAACTTACGATTATCATCGTTCGGCACGGCCAGTAGGGCATCAACTGTTGTGCCTAAGGCGGTAGCCAATGCCTTAACATCATAGATGCGCGGGCTAGCGTTCCTGCCGCTCTCTATTTCTTCAATATGACCCGCCGTGGTATTGGCCAACTCGCCCAGCTTTCCCAGGGTGAACCCCTTAGAAACACGCAACGCTTTAATTCGTTGGCCTATTTCGTTGTTATTCCTAGTCATCGTTATTCTTTCTAATAAAGTTACTCAAAACATACCTAATGTTGGTATCATATTTTTCCCTAGCTCCGCCAAATTGTTTAAAAGATGTTATGGGATTCCCATGCTGAAAAAGGATGGAAAAAATAGTTTCCATGCCATCTTTTGATTTGTCACGCCATTCAAACAAAATTGATGGGTAGCACCCTACGGAAATACTTGGAAAGTCAAACAATTCCAAGCAGCTTTGGTTGTCAATAAAATCATTGGCATTGGCCAGTGTTTTGCTTGAAACTTTCATGCCTGCATCCTTAGCTTCACGCAGTGCTTCATCTAGCAATGCACGGTATTTTTCTCTAGTGTACATCGTTATCTCCTTTGTAAACGGCTCTTTCATCTTCAAGCGCATCCATCGTACGAAACTCTTGTATCTTCAAGCGCATCCATCAAAAGTTTTGCTGGGTTTAGCGTTGTATCATCCGCATAAGCTCTGGCGCAGTGTTTGAACTCTGCTGAATCCATGTACTGTGTGTACCAACGTTTAGAGGCCACTTCTTCCAAAGCGGCTACATAATCCATAATGTCCTCATAATCCTTTTCACATAAGATTTTGCGCTCCTTCCTAAGTAACCAACGAATAGCATAAAATTTTTCCGCCCAAATAGCCGTCTTATCTTTTTCTGCATTCAACCTCTGCTCATGACAGGCATTCAGCTCAGAAATCTCCCTGGTAAGCCTATCAATAATTTGCTGTTTTGTTTCTCTAGTCATCGTTATCACCCTTTCTATGAACCAATGTTTTTTTGCATGGCAAACTTCGCCACAACAGCCATCCAACAAACGCTACAAAAGAACCATTCCCAAACAAGTAAATAAATAATATCCAAAAATCAGTGTTTTCTATCTGCCGTATCGCAAAGCACAATACAATCGTTGCAGCAATCCGCCAATAGATACTCCGCATGGGGATTTCATATTTTACCAGTTGCGCCATTCGCCTTCCTCCTTCTTTCTTAATATCTCAACAAATGAATCTATAAGCATTTTTCGTAGCAGCTTTCCATCTTCAGATAATTCGTCTTTTGTAAAAACATACTGTGACCACAAAAAGTTTACATCACGCCAAATGTCAGCCAAATGTTCTTCAGTCATCAATCAGTTCTTCCAAATGGTGATAAGCAAAAGACCAATTTGAAAAACCACCGATATGATGGTTGTGACTCTGACAACCCACAAGGTTTGGGCGCCGTCCTTAAAGAAAAGTTCGGCTTCTCTTCTTCTTTGTTCGCAGAGAGAATAGTAATCACACTTGTTCATAAATAAGTCCTTTCAGGGCTTGCATGTGGGGGATTAGGTGTTCGTTGATGCAATCCTGGCATACTTCAGCTTCTATTTTGCCGTGTGAGCAATCATCGCCATCTGTGTATTTGCCATAATCACCCTCCACAACATCCTCAATCGCCAGCACGGCAGCTTTGATGATTTGTTGTGTCGCGTCATCTGAAACGCGGGTGTTCCAGCGTTTTGTTGCGGTTTTTTCCGACTTATGCCAACCGCTAGGACACTCACAGCACTCTTCGCTGCACATGGCGGAATACATAATAGGATTAGCGTTTAAGTGAGATTCATGCGAACGCATAACTGCTTCACTTCCACACCAGGGGCATGTTTTTAGTTTATCAGTCATCTGCCTTCTCCTCAAATGGCGGATAGCACCAGTGGGTTGGCATGTAGCCATCATCAATGTCGCTTTGCCATCCTAAGAAACCGTTTTCCTCCCAAAAAGCCCCCAAAATCCTAGTAAAATCATCAAAAACCCATCCCCACATTTCTACTGCATTGCCTTCGCTATCATCCACCTGGCCGCCTGGGTATTCTCCCCAATGAGCTTTTATCGCGCCCGACCATTTTGGATGGGTGATAAAAATCGGTATGCCGTATTTTGGCGCACTGTCGATGGGTTGCCAGCCATAAATATGAATTGTTCTAGTCATCTACCTTCTCCTCAATTGTTTGGGGTTGTTTAGTCCCTAAAGTAATCACGAAAATATCTGTTCCAAGCTACCAGCAGCTCTACACCAAACCCTGCAATTCTTACGGTAAAAAGAATGACAAAAAATAAAGCAGTGTATGCCGCAAAAAAGAACGTCCAATTTGCAAAATCTTTTAACGCCTGCCACGCAATTTCTTGATAAAAGTATTCCATCACAACCTCCTAAATGTCAGCCATAAATCTGAATTGTTCTAGTCATCTGCCTTCTCCTCTATTTCAAGTGCTTCCCAAATTTTTTCCCGCAAGGCTTCATCGATTGTTTCAGGTGTTTCAACGACCGTTTCAACGGTTGGCTTCAATCCCTTTGCAAGCGCAGCCTTTAGCCCCTCGTTGCCCGTTAATGGCGGCTCAACCACACTGGTTGGGCTAACATCAATCATCCGCTCGGCCTCATCTGGGTCAAGAATACCGCCGTAGCCAAACGCATACCGTGCCGCCTGGATTAGGGCTTTGTGGCGCAGCATCCGAACAGGCCACTTAGTCCAGGGGATAGACGTGCCCTTGCACTCACTAAGGTATTCGGTCGCCTCAACAGCGTGTTCTCTGTCTTTTCTGTACATCTTGCAGGTAATAGAAACCACCTGCCCATTGTCTGAAAAATTATCCTTAAACTCAAACCCATTAAATTGTGGGTTGGAATTTATAATTTTACACCAGCCATCAATCCCAACAATGGGTTGGATTGCGCCGTTTTTAATGAACGCATGAATCTCTTTTAACACGGGGTTAAGGTTGTATTCATTGGCGATTAGCAGAAAAGCAGCTAGCTGCTCTGGCGTTCCCTCTTTAGGGAATACAGAAGCCTTTAGCACGGCAACAAATGCCGCCTTATCCATGCCGTAGCGTTGGGCAACAGCGTTGATAACACTTGGATGACCTGGATTGGCAACAGCATTTGGTTTTGCTACCACTTCATATTGGTTGTTATTTGTCATTGGTTTTTTCCTTTCGGTTACTTGATTAAAAATCTGCGGGTGGATTCACCCTGAGTTGTTACCTGCTCGGCAATGTCGGGGAATTTCTCACGCAATAGCGCACTGTTGACGCGTTTTGCACCAGCTTGACCCTTCCATGTTGCCAAAACCTTGCCTTCAGTATCCACCAAAGCCTCGTTGTCTTTGATGAATCCCTGAATCTGTACGGCTAGCACCTCCTCCTGGCCTTCCAATTCCTTTTGTTGGGCACGGATAGCCTTCAGCTGCTGCATTGCCGCCAGGGTGGCATCGTCAGCTATAATGGTTGTCCCCATTTGGCTAAACTTATACAGCTTGGCCGCATCATCATAAGTGACTGGCGCGGGCGGTATCCGATTCTCAACATGGCTCCAGAATACAGCTTCGCCATCTATAATCTGCTGCTGCACCTCTTTATCGGCCTCAACAGCGTATGGAATAGGCCTCGCCCCCCCGATAGACACATACACATGCGCCAGGTCAATGCCAGCCACCGCCATGCCATGTTGCACCTGCGCCAGGTATGCCATCGGTATTTTATCGGTGCCAACAGTATCCCAATCGCGTGACCAACGGGCAGTCTTAAGCTCCAGCAGGATTCTAACGCCGTCCTTTTCAACAATTCCGTCTGGGTTGTACCGCATAAACTTGTGTTTGGGGTGAACCATCGCATCTTTTGGTTGCAACACCTCAACTTGCATTTCGGTAGCGTACTGCTGTCGCAACACAGGCTCCATAGCGTTGCCCTGCATTTGTTCCCAGGTTGCCGCTTTTACCATATCCTCGGTAATCGGTTGCACTTTTTGATTGTACAGCTCAAGAGGGGTAGTCCAGTGGGATAGCCCCAGGGCGGCGGCGGCATCACTGCCGCCCACACCTTTCTGCCTATCCAAATGCCATTGTAAGTTTTTCATGTTTTTCACTCCCTATGACGCGCAATCGCGTTCAAAATGAAAATCTTGATGCTCGGAACAATACTCGGCGCAGAATCCCGTCACGGTTTCCAAAATGTCATCGCTTTCAGTGCTAAGTTTAACAAACGTAATACACTCACAGGCATACTCAATGCCTCCTTCTTCACAACGCATTTGCAAATCCTCATCTGCCTTGTCGCCAGCTTCCCCAAGGGTTTTGGCGTTAACCTCGATTATGTCACATTCATCACGGTATTCGTCATCATAATAAAAATTCCAGTATTCCATGTTGCTCTCCTTGGTAGGTGGCCTTGTTGCCATAACCTATGTAAGCACGAAACGGTTGCGCGTGTCAACAGTTTTTTTTAGAAATCCTGCGGCGGAAAAAATTCACCGTCATCTGGCAGCGGCTCATAGTCCAGGATTAACAAGCTGGCCTTAGCCCTTTCAACTTTGCTATCTGGTATCGCGGCTATCCCGCCTATCAGTAGCAATCCCAAAATAGCCCCAGGCAGCAAGCGCAGAGCGAATTGTTTCAGAAAGTTACCCATTTTTAATCCATCCTTCGACAAAACTATAAAATTCAAGCATGCTCCACACAAGCGCGTAAAAATACAAAAGCACCCACGGCACGCCAACAAAAACAACGCGGCTTATAGGCCATAAATTTTCATTTTTTTCCATCACATCCTCCTAAATGTTAAATAATGTTTGCGCAGCACATCCTAAAAAGAAACCTGCAAGACCTGCCAAAACCATTGACGCAAAAGTCATCAATGCAACAAAGATTTTATCTGTTTTCCACATCGAATCCAAATTTTTCTTAAATTCAGCCATCGCTAAATAATCTGGAAAGCGCCAATCCAATTGGTTCTGCGCTCGTATCTGAAACAAACGTTTTTTTTGTTCAGTAAGATATTCCTCAAGGACGGCGTGTTGATATTTTTCCCAACCTAAAATTTGATTACCTTCATTGTCAAAAACCCTTTGCTGCGGTTTATTCCCCCAGCCCTTAGCCCATAATTCTGATTTTTTAGTCATCACTGCTCGCCTCCAGTTTTATGATTCGGTTGCCTAATTGAATCTTAGCCCCCCGCAGGTCAGCCTCCTCCAGGTTAGCCCCCCGCAGGTCAGCCTCCTGCAGGTTAGCCTCCCGCAGGTCAGCCCACCGCAGGTTAGCCCCCTGCAGGTTAGCATCCTGCAGTTTAGCCTTCTCCATGTTAGCCCCCTGCAGGTCAGCCTCCTGCAGGTTAGCCCCCCGCAGGTCAGCCTCCTCCAGGTCAGCCCCCATTAGGTTAGCCCCCTGCAGGTCAGCCTCCTGCAGGTTAGCCCCCTGCAGGTTAGCCTCCCGCAGGTCAGCCCACCGCAGGTTAGCCCCCTGCAGGTTAGCATCCTGCAAGTCAGCATATTGTAGATTCACACGCGCCCTAAGCGCCTGGTGTAACGCCTGTTTGATTGTGTCATTAGGGCTGGCACTAGTGTAAATCACATCGCCGTCAATGTTCTTGATGTCAGTCATTGCTTTGCTCCTTTGGTTGTGTTTGGCCGCAAAAATACTTTCTAAAAATCGCAGTTTGAGCCAATAATTCTTGATCTGATGCCCACCCAGCGCACCCACTACTTGTATTGTAAATTCCTACTGCGTGGCGAATTGCCGTGGCGGCACAGTTAGACCAGTAACTGCGAAACCATTCTGTAATAGAAATATTTTTCTCCCTTTCTTCGTCGTAACCCCGCGGGTCATAAACAATATTGCCCATTGCGTCTGCCGCCCTACAAAAAGCGTCTGCAACATTGTAAGCCGCAGATTGTAACCGCAGCTCCGTTTTACCATGATATTGGCAACCCTTCCCATGCTCCCACCCGAATCTATCGTTAGGACTAACATCTAATATATCTTCTATACTCTTTGCTGTTTCTTTACATTTACTCAGCCTGATGCGGTCAAAAATGCCACTTATTTTATACTTAATCACGAAAATATCTTTTGTATTTTTTTCAAGATCACCCGCAATAGTTAACCCTTTTAAACCAAGCCTAGCCAATCCAACAAACTTTCTTAAGCAGGTTTCTTTCGGGTAAACCTCCTCAAAAATGGGAAGCCCCCGCTCTATAACATCCAAGGTGAACATTCTAACCTTTATAAGATCATCTAAATTGCGAAAAGCTTCAGTGCAGTGTATCACATCGCCTAACCTTAAATACTTTATCAATGTTTCAAAAAGAACTGGATCATCATCAGGTTTTTCTTTGCCGATTTTTTTTAATAGCCATGCTATATTGCCATCAAAATTATTAAGTTTTTCCAGTTGTTTCAACGTAACAAAACTGTTTTTTGTAAATTTTTTAGTGTTGTCCACCTACTTCTCCTCTTTGCTCCTTATTGCTTTCCAACAATTCAATTTCAAGTTGGGTTAAGTTAATAAGTCTGTGAAGGTGAATCAGCGCGTGCTCGGTCATTCCCCCAAGCGAAACGCCGTTTTCGGTAATCTCCGCAACACTTTTATCATAGTCATCCAGGTTGCGCCGCAGCCCTTCTAGCCGCGCCCGCGCGCTGTATGGCAGCAATTTTGCTTGCCGCAGTTGTTCAATTTCCATGTCATTCTCCCTGGTAGGCTGTACGTTTTGACCGTGCCAGAATCGTCGTTGCGTGTCAATAAAAAAATGATATAAAAATGATATTGACTTGATGGTCGGTTTGTGGCACGTTGGGGTTATGTTTAACCGAAAGGAGTTAAAAATGGATAAAAACAAAAAAGAGATGGAGGCGCTGCAACCGATATTAGTAAGACTTAACAGGGAACAACATGCCTTTCTGAAAAGTTTTAGCCACAAAATGGGGCGTTCCATGTCGGCGCAGCTGGCATTTGTTGTTGATGAATTAAAGAGGCGTTTTGGAAATGAACATACAACAGTACCTTAAAAAGATTGACGTCACCTTTTACGAGGCTGGCAAGCAATTAAACATACAAGCAGAGGCCTTGCGGGCGTATTCCACCAAAGCGCGGTATGCCAATCCTGAAATCCAAGAGCTTATAATAGAATGGTCAAACGGTGAAATATCGAAAGAAAGTTTCAAAAAACCGCACCAGCACCAGATTCATATTGTCAGCGAGCCGTTGGGGGAATTACCAAAAAGTAAAGACTTGTTGAGCTTCATGCTTAACACCTTCGGCGACAGGGTAAGGCGCACAGCCAATGGCTATATGCTGGACGGCAGGCCTATACAAACAAAAGACTTGTATCAAAAGCTGCAAGACCTGCTGGTGCGCGATGGCAGCAACATTGTAATTGAATATCCTGGAGTAGTAAGACGATGCAAGATGTAAAACTAAAAAAGGGAATGAGTTTTGCGGAGGCTTGCGCCGAAGCGGCTCAAATTCCAGAGTTTGTGGAAAACTTTAACAGGTTAACTGGGAATAATTTTAGATTTTGCCCGCCTAAAAATGGCCTTGAGGCCGCCATTCATAATGCTACAGGCTTTCAAGGGTTTGACGAAAGCGAGGCAGAAAAATTCATGAGATTTTTCCACGATTATGTGTGGACTAGACTGCCCGATGAGGCTTTTTTTAAGGAAGAAAACGAATGACTCCTCAACAATGGTGGCAGCAGGTTCACAAAGCCGAGCTGGAATCAGACGTGACTCGTGTGCTATACGCGCTTAGCGTCAAACATGTTAATGAAGATGGCGTGTTCAAAAGACCGCCGCCAACCTTCAGACAGCTGGCAACAGAAACTGGGTTAACAACAAGCGGGGTAAGCACGGCAGTCCGCAAGGCATTGCGCTTGGGATGGTTGGTCAAAGCTGGCTTTGTCAGCAGCACAGATTGGTTAAATGTTTTGTGTGCGATTAACGTGGGGTCAAAAAATGACTAAGCCGTTTTACGTCAGCTTTGTTGTGCCTGGCCACCCGTTTGGGAAGCAGCGCAGCCGTTCAACCAAGAGCGGTAGGCACTACACGCCAGAGGAAACGGTCAGTTATGAAGCCACCGTGAAGCTTTTGGCTATGCAAGCCATGAAGGGCAGACCACCAGTGGATATAGACGTTGGGTTAATGTTCGTAGCGGTGTTCCCTATCCCCAAAAGCTTCACAAAGGCGCAGCGTGCAGCAGCCCTGGCGGATGATATACGGCCAACCAAGAAACCCGATAAGTCGAACATTGAGAAGGCATTGGAGGACGGCATGAATGGGGTAGTGTATCACGATGATTGCCAGATAACGGAATCAGGCGGCTGCAAGAAGATTTACGGGGAAATTCCATGCGTAAAGGTTTGTGTTTACGACCGCAAAGCCTTTGACATTTCTGTTGTAATTAAAGGCGCGGATTTAGATACCGCATTAACAACCACTAAGGAGAGTGAAAATGTTTAACTTTTGCAAACGTCTACCATACAACGATGGGCTGTTACTACCTAAAAATATACTGGAAAAGCCAGTAGAGCCAATTTCCGCAGCCGAACAAGAGCTGCGAAACTTAGAGGAGATGGTCAATAAGCCTTATGATAAAGACACTTTCCTGTTTTTTCTTACGTTGTCTTGGGGTGAACGGCAATGGCCTGACCATTTTTGGAAAAATTTTGAAAATCTTTTTGAAGATAATTGGCCTGATGTATGGTCAGAATTTAAAAATAGTATTTGGAATAATATTTTTAAGATGGGTATAGGATATACTTCCCCCACTAAAAAAGACATTCTTGAAAAATTTATAGAAGCATTTACCACTTTCAGAGATAAACAATCCGCCGAACTTTTGAAAAAATGTAAAGAGCTTTATGAGGCGTATTGGACTAAAAAAGAAATTGACCACATATTTAATGAAGCACCTGAAAATGTTTTGGTCATACTAAAACTTAAAGAAACGTATGGCCAAGAAGTATTTTGGAGTCAAATTTTCAGTGACTACAAACCTTTTGACGCTAAAGATTGGCTAGAAGACGGAGAGTCGCTGTAGCATGGGAATAAATTGATTTGATACTTGACTTCACCTGCAAAATCGGTATGGTTAACGTACTGTTATTGCGCAACAGGAAGCCCTTTTGGTGAAGGTGTGTGGCGCAATCGCACACTTTCACTAAAGGGGTTTTTTTATGTTTAGAGCCAAAAACTGGGATAGTTTTCAATCCTATAAAGACCGCAATCCCCCCTGGATACGCCTTCACAAAAGACTGATTGACGACATCAACTTTCAGAAAATGAGTGTTGATGCCAGGGCGTTATTGCCCATGATATGGCTGCTAATTAGCGAGGACGAAGACCCCGTTTCAGGCAGGCTACAGCTTGGCTATGAAGAGCTATCTTTTCGTTTGCGGCAACCTGAAAAAGTTATCAAGGCAGCATTGCAAGAAATCGTAAAAGCTGGATTTTTAGAGAGAATAAATGACGATAATACAATATGTTACATAAATGATACGGAACTGTTACGGAATTGTCACCCAGAGACAGAGACAGAGGCAGAGACAGAGGCAGATTCAGAGACAGAGGCATATAAAAAACAAACAAAAAAAATTCATGATTTTCCCTTACCAGATTGGATGCCGATAGACGCATGGGATGGCTATTGCAAAATGCGAGGAAAGAGCTTTACGCCTCACGCAAAACAACTGGCCATTGCTAAGCTGGAAAAGTTTAGAAATTCAGGATTCAACCCTAGAGAAATTTTAGAAAATTCCATCATGAACAGCTGGAAAGGCTTGTTTGAACCACAACCGAAAGGAACCCGAAATGAAAACACTAGCAGAAATTATCCCAACAGCCATAGAGGGACTACAACAGACGCTACAATCGCAGCCGTCGAACGCGCCCTTGGCACAACAATCTTTGACAATCAGGAACGACCCGCAGGGGAAAAAACGGGTTGGTGAGGCTGTTGTGCTTTTTGCTTCAGCCCTGAAAACCTACGGAAAGAAACCCGACCAGATGGAGGCGGTAACAAAGCTTTTCCTGTTCGCCCTTAGCGACTACCCAACGGATAAAGTTATCGAT
>Ga0315901_10007215_pt1 | contig 13161 bp, 14 predicted proteins | sample LakEriMetagenome_10_FD_203761 | JGI IMG/M metagenome (GOLD analysis project Ga0315901, IMG submission 203761) | Freshwater fungal communities from buoy surface, Lake Erie, Ohio, United States - Buoy 2 MA116 | ecosystem: Environmental > Aquatic > Freshwater > Lake | place: USA: Lake Erie, Ohio... | reverse complement strand
TCCATCACGCTAGGCAGAGTGCTCACAGAGACATGCGCTAGTCGTATCTGCTCAAGTATTTCAATACGTCGCTTGCGGTTCATAGAAGGTAGCGCGAGTAATACATCGCTCACCTTTAACGACACAACCAGGCTAGGCAAATCAGCAGGACTGAAGATAGGCTGCCCATTCAAGACATGACCATGCAACCTGTCGTCGTCGTCTAAGAACCCCACCACGCGCATTTCGTGACTGTTGTTCATCGCAGCTGCAAGCTGACGACCTGCTGAACCTGCACCATAAATTAAAACCTTAGGCAGATCAGCCAACTTTAATTGACTTTGATAAATCCCACCTAACCAAAAGCGAGCAAGCGCACGTGAACCACCAACTGCAAAGACGAGCAAGATAGGTTGAATCAAACCCACAGTGCGCGGCACACCCTGGAAACCAATCGCAGTAAAAAGAGTTGCGTAAATTAAACCATATACAGCAGCAGCTTTATTTACCGTCATTAAAGCAGGCCATCCGCTATACCTAAAAATAGCGCGATACAAACCCGAAATAATAAAGACAGGAAGTGCAATTGCAATGGACGCAAGAGCAGCTGCTAATGCAGGACCTGAAAGAGAAACAAATTCACCTAAGCGCAAATAAAAGGCAAACCAGACTGTTAAGATACAGAGGCTTGCATCAACCGCTAACACCACCAAGCGTTTTGCAACGCGAGGCAGTGACAAGACAGGCAGCGCTAAGTTTTTAAATAACATGTAAATTTTTCAATTAATAGAATTAGTGCGATACGCCATCACGGCGCACGACTTTAATAAAAGTGAGCCAGAGAATTTTTATATCAAACCAAAATGATTGGCGCTCTAAATATTCAACATCAAGCGTTACCTTATCAGGAATAGGCAACTCATCCCGCCCATTAATTTGTGCCCAACCGGTTAAACCTGGAATCAATTCATGAACACCATATTGCGTACGCAAGGCAATTAAATCATCTTGATTAAATAGCGCAGGACGCGGCCCCACAAAACTCATATCCCCTTTCATGATGCTCCACAATTGAGGCAATTCATCAAGACTTGTCTTACGCAAGAAAGAACCGATAGGCGTTAAGTATTGATCAGGGTCTGCAAGCAAATGCGTAGCAACTGCTGGGGTGCTCACCTGCATCGTACGAAACTTTGGCATTTTAAAGATTGTATTGCAAAGACCAACTCGATCAGACCAGTAAAGCGCAGGACCGCGAGAGGTGATGCGCACTGCGAACGTAATTACGATAAAGAAAGGTAGGAGAATCAAACCTGCGATAAAACAGATGAAAAGGTCGAATAAGCGTTTCATGAATGCGCTATGAGGAAATAGCGAGCCTGCCTTCCCTGAGTTTGGGTTCGTTTTGTAAATTTTCGTCATCTGTTCTGGCATTATACGGACCTTAAGGCCTTTATAAACTGGTTCACTGCCCTCTTGTAGTGGCGGTCTGAATTATCCTTCGCACTCTTATGGTGTCGCTTGTTGGTTTTGATCAGAAATTTTAGGGCTTCGATCATCCACTCCCTCTCCTCTTTTTGTGCCTTGGGTAACTTGCGCGCTGCTTTAGGGTCTATAGACTCCTGCTCCACTAGCGCGTTTGTAAATATAGTCTCGAGAACTTCGTTTTGATCTAAAGTTGCATCTTCTTTATCGACTAAGGTCGCTAAAAAACTCTGCCTCTCATGTGCGATATTTCTCTCGTAATCGACCAGTTTCATAGCAACCTCTTTAGCAGCGTGCTGATCAATACCGTACTGCATAATGAGAGGCACTAACTTTGAAACGACAGGCTCAATCACTTCGTCTGGCAACGCAACACTCAATCCATGAGTACGAGAATTTTGTGATGCGAGACGTTTACCCAGGGTGGACTTGGGTCCTGTTGATCGTAGGGAGTTTGCCCTACTCGCCTGTTGTTTACGTAGACTTGCCACGGGAGGGTTTTTCCATTTCGATAGCTTGTAAATCGCGTTTGAGAATGGCGTTTTGTAATTCAAGTCTCTCGCGATTGATGTTGCGATTAACTAGTGCCTCATATGACGCCTGAAAACCAGCTAAGGTCTTGGCCTTGAATGCGATTCGTACGTCTGTTCCATGCAAGTGAGCTGATACTTTGGTCATTGCCTCTTGCCTTAGTGTATCTATAGAGTAATTAGATTTATCTATAATCTCTAGGAGATCCTTAGAAGGATTTGCCTCTTGGAGTGCATGGAAATAATATCTTTTATCTTCTGAGATTTTACTGCCATACCCCAAGCCTTCTAAAATATTAGCCATCTCCCTCAAAATGGTATCGCGCTTTTGTTGTTCATAGCGACGCATCCACCATAGACAATCAAATATTTGCTCAGCAAGATAAATTTGTAGAGCGGTAGTAGCTTTTAATTCTGTGATGACAGATCTTAGACAGGCATCAAAAAGAGCACGCAATTCACCTGGCAAAACAGGATCAGTAGAAACAATGTCAGATATGGAAAGCGCGGTTGATGTTGGTGATGGTTTATTTTGACGGGCCATTTTTATTTGCCTTTACTCAAAAAAGACTCACAGATTTCAAGTTCAGCGGCGACGAAGAATAACGCCAGGGCCATCTTCTGGGGTTCCGATAAATTCAATTCCAGCAGCTTCAAAAGCCTCCTTAATTGCAACCAAAGTTTTTACAGTCTGAGCATCTGGAATGCCTTCTGCTGATTCAACTCGCCTTATTGTTGACAAACTTAAGCCTGATCTCTTGGCCAACTCATCTCCAGACCATCTAAGCATGGACTTCGCAGCACGTACTTGACAAGATAATATAAATGACATATTTTAATTCTAATTTGAACTTAAATTATTCAAATTTAAGCTTAAAAAATTCAAAAGTTTCTAATTAGAAAATATTTATAACTACCAAAAAAGATCTAAATTGAAATAATAATGAAAAGCGCATATAACAAACTTAATAATATCTTAAATAAAATATCAGATGCGTATGCCCCAAATACTATTAGAGCTTATCGGGCAGACTTTGAAGAGCTAATAACTTATTCCAGTGAGAATCAACTTACTGCATTACCAGCTAAAGCAACAACAGTTGCGAAATTCATAGAGCATGTCGCAAACTCAAATATTAGTTCAGCAAGCATACGCAGAAAAATCGTATCCATTGCCGCAATACATAGATGGGCAAATCTCAGCGATCCAACAAAATCTCCAGAAGTAAAGCTTGCTATTCGCAAAATGCACAGAAAATTAGGCCGTTTATGCGCTCAAGCTGAACCAATTAATAAAGATAGACTTCAATTAATGCTCTCAGCTACCGAAAATAATTTGCGTGGACAAAGAGATCGAATTCTTCTTATGCTTGCCTACGATACGATGAGAAGGAGATCAGAATTAGCTTCTCTTCAATTATCAGATATTCGAGAAACTAAAACTGGGGGCAGCATCTTACTTAGAAGAAGTAAAACTGACCAAGAAAGGCTTGGAACTTGGCTACACGTGAAAGCCAAAACTTATATGGAATTACAAAAATGGATTAATGATGCAGAAATTTCAAACGGAAAAATACTACGCGGAGTTAAAGGAAATAACAAAATAACCAATAGCTTAACTGGGGCCCAAATAGGAAGGATATTCAAACGACTTGCTATATCAGCTGGGATAGATAAACAGTCCGTTTCTCAAATAAGCGGTCATTCAATCCGGGTTGGTGCCGCTCAAGATTTACTCTTAAGCGGTGCAACATTGCCTCAAATTATGGCAAAAGGTGGCTGGACTAAGGTAGATACTGTGATGCGCTATATCGAAAAGTTTGGTTCTCAATACAATCATCTATAAAAGCGAAAACAAAAGACTATGCTTCACTAGCTGCCATCTTTCGTAATTGAGACAACATATCAATCTTAGGCTCCCAGCCAAGTAAATTTCTTGCTTTAGAAATATCAACAGTCAACGAGCCTAATAGACGTGATGATAATTCCGATTTACCTATTAAATTCAAACCAAAATGAAGCAAGCCCGCTGGCACTGGAATTAATGGAATCTTCACACCATACGCTGATCTAACATTATTAAGCAACTGAGAAGTTGAAACGTCATGACCATCTGAAATAAGAAACGTTTGATTAGCTGCATTAGGAGATTTAGATTGATCAGCACAAAGAAGAATAAAGTCAACTAAGTTTTCTATCGCAACTAATGATCTCTTATTATGGATAGCACCAAAAGGTAAAGGGAGTCCTTTTCTCACCCATTTAATCATAGAAGCAAAATTAGCTTTAACTCCAGGCCCATAGATAAGTGGGGGGCGAATAATCACAATCTCCATTTCGCCATCTACAGCCAATTGATTTAAACCCTTCTCAGCCTCCCATTTTGAAATGGCATATGGATCCAAGGGGTTCGGACGAGAATACTCAGCATAGCTATTATCTGATTCCTCACCATTTACTTTTATACTACTTATAAAAATAAATCTTTTTACTCCTAATTTTTTTGCCTGCAGTGCTAAATTCAAAGTGCCTTCTGTGTTCACTCTACGAAATTCCGACAGAGGATCGAATGAATCATCACTCATTTGATGAACCCGAGCCGCAAGATGAATAACAACATCACAACCTATCAATACGTCTGTCCAATTTGTATTTTCATCTATCTCGCCAACAGCAACCGAATAATTTGAAATACTGCGAGTTACGGAAATAATTTCATTTAAATCCTTTGACAACTCTTTACTAATAAATTTCCCTAAAAAACCATTAGCTCCTGTAATTAGAATTTTCATAAAATGTAAATTTTTCTACTAATATTTAAAAATCTCTTAGACTAATATCAGCTTAGTTCAATAAGTTAATGACCCTCTAAAGAAAAAATCATGAGATTTATAAGAGTTTCCTTTGGAATAATTTAGACACTAAAATTTATATTGTTATAATAAAATTAATTAGCTTAAATTAGCTTGCGGCACTTATGATTACCTTATGACCTTTTTTTGAACGCAAGATAAACCAATCAAGAGAGATAAACTGATTAGTTGTTCTGAGAGGTTGCACGTCACCTCAAAATCGCCTCGCAAAATATAAACGTCTTTCAGCAGGCATTCTATGAATTTGTACTTTGTGAAAATAGTCAATATTTCATTTTGCTTAAATCCACCAATAATCTTCAAATGGTTGGTTTTTCGGCAAAAAATTAGTATATTTAGACATTGTTCCCAGAACCACTAAGAATCATAGGAGTTATAAGTTGTGCATTGGCTTCGTGATTATAAAAAATTCCCTTATAAAACTTCGATCTTTCCCATAACTGCTATGTAATTATATTAACCTCTTCAAATTCATTTCATAGAAAGATTGTAACAAGTATGCCAGACGTAAAAAAAAACCAACTTCTTAGCATATTTAACTATAATCATTTTTCACAAAAAGACTATGATGAGTTATTTTTCGATTGACATCAATACACTAAGAGCGGCACTTGGTAATTCACAATAATTACTCTGTATTAGTCTGAAAATATATTTTTTCATGACAGAAATAATCGATGAAGTTATTGATCTTACTCAAAGCTTTTAGCTTGCGCCTTACCACCACCGCGCCAGATCCTCAACGATAACTCAAAGAAGATGATATATTTATAAAAAGATAAATATAAATCATATTGTCTTTATTAATAATCCACAGCGATACAATATCTAAAATTTTCCCTGCGATGCTTATTGAATATATCAACCACCTAGAAGTAACCCTAATTCCTACTTTAAAAAGTTCGGGATGGATTTTTGTTGGCATGCCATTTTTCTTAATCCTAGAGCGTATATTTCCAGCGCAAACCAATCAAAATATCAAAGGAATATTTCATAACATTGGTATAAGTTTACTTCTTTTTACGGCAAATTTTCTGACTAGTTTTTTTGCTGGTTTAATAGCGGCAAATATACTAAGTTATTTTAATGCACCAATTTTTAATTTTGATTTAGCTAAAATCGTTGAACATCAAAGTGGAATGGCAAAGGTATTGATTGCCAGTATTTTTGTATTTGCGCCTTTGTTTATTTTCGATTTTTTTTACTATTGGTTTCATCGCTCGCAACATCAAATTCCGATATTATGGCTGCAGCACAAATTTCACCACTCTGATGAAGATTTGAATGTTACTACTGTTCATCGTCATCATTGGCTAGAGGAAATTTATCGAACAATTTTAATTTTTATTCCAATGGGACTGTTGATTAAGCTAAATCCTTATACTATTTTTTGGGTTTCATTCTTATTAGGTTATTGGTCACATTTTTTTCATTCGAATATTCGTCTGCATCTTGGATGGATTGGATTGTTTTTTATGGGCCCACAGGCGCACCGAGTTCATCATTCAATACTTACAAAGCATCGCGATAAAAACTTTGCTGCTTTTTTTCCAATTTGGGACATCATATTTGGAACATATTACCATCCGAATAAAAATGAATTTCCACCTACAGGAGTTCAGGGAGAGGCATCAAGGCCACGCTGGGACTATCTAATATTTGAACCACTGTTCGGAATAGCCCGATTAATCAAAAAAAAATTGTAACAAATATCAATGCCTACTTAACTCATACTGATAGCCTTGTTGTACAACCCTCGAGCTATATCTGAAGGTAAATTTTATCAGCCAATATTTGTAAGTTATGAAAGCAACTCATACATTAAGTCTTAACTCCATCGGAGTTTTATCAGTAGGTTGGTATAGTTTTCAAGCGTATTTCTCAAGGTTTTATTGAAAAAACAAAGCCAAGGACTAATACGATAATTAAATTTCTTATCCGCATGTAAAATCTTGCTAATTTATTTTTAGAACATCGGGTAATTTATCTAACAATATATATAATTACTTTAGATGATTTACATATAGAGAAGTTGCGAAATTTTTTGTAGATTACATTACGACTCAGCGTATTTTTTCATTTTCTAACAAACTAAAATATGACAGTGCTTGAGAAAGTCTTGTTATGACGTTTTTGTCACTGCAAGCATTTGCATATTGAAAAAGCAACAATGTTCCAACTCCGGCAGTACGCCCAGCAGCTATATCTGTAGATTTGTCACCAATCAAGATTGATTGTTTTAGATCGATTGCTAGCTCACTTTGAGCCATAAACAGCATACCCGGAGAAGGTTTTCTCATATCACTTTCACGTTTATACTTTCCTTTACCGTGCTCTGGGTGGAAAGGACAAAAATATACGGCATCAATTTTTGCACCTTTCTCAGTAAATTTATCTTTCATCCAAATTGTAAGATTATGAAAATCTAACTCACTGAAATAGCCACGTCCAATTCCTGCTTGATTTGTAACAACAACAACAAGGTACTCAGCTCTATTAGCATAGGCTACCAGATCAAATATACCTTCAATGAATTCAAAATCCTCAGGTTTATGAACATATCCTTTATCTGTATTGATAACACCATCTCGATCCAAAAATAACGCACGCCTTTTCATACAGATGCAAAAAGTATTTGTGCACGGGCATAATCTTCTGGAACACCAATATCTATGAACATTCCCTCAGTGACAAAAGCGTATACTGCCTTGTTAATTACCTCATGATTCAAATAGTCAATCTCAATTGAAAATGGCTGATTCAAAGGAAATTTTGAAAGAGCATCTCTCGCTAGAACATAGCAGCCTGCATTAATTACACCAGATCCAGAAATTCCTTTTTCGTCAAAAGAAGTAATACGGTCATCCTTTAGAAGAAGCCTACCAAAGCGTGCGGTGTCTTGAACCCATCTGCCAACAACGATTGAGTTCTTTTTTGTCTGCCATAGTTCTTCTAGCCTTTCAGCATCAAGGTCTAGATAAGTGTCCCCATTAAAAACAAAGAAATGGTCGCGATCACAAGATGCAGCGGCAAGCCGAGTAGCTCCCCCCGTTCCGAGAGGAATTTCTTCAACTACGTATTCAAGATCCATTCCTGCGAATCTAGAACCAAAAAAATCAGAAATCAGTTTTGCCTTAAAACCAAGTGATAAAACTACTCGCGAAAATCCCTTTCGTGAAAGAGAACTTAGCAATATCTCCAAAAAAGGACGTCCAGCAATTGGAGCCATAGGCTTTGGGACGTCTGCAACTACTTTGTGCAAACGCGTGCCAAATCCACCAGCAAGGACAATTGCCTCCATCAGGCGAGCTCCTTGAAAAGGGCATGCTCGACCAAGCCGCAAATGATGTGTCCTAAAACCGAATGTACTTCTTGAATTTTTGGAGTATCGGCTGATGGAACTTCCAGATAATGGTTGCAAAGATCCTGCATCGGTCCTCCACGATTCCCAGTCATACCTATGCAGACTAAGCCGCGGCTCTTTGCCTCACGTAAGGCAGAAATTACGTTGAGTGAACTACCAGAAGTGGAGTATGCAATAAAGATATCTCCCTTCTGACCGTGCGTTTGAATCTGACGAGCAAAGAGTTTCTCATAGCCATAATCATTGCCAATTGCCGTCAAGATAGAGGAATCTGTAGTCAAGGCAATCGCCGGCAAGCCTGGGCGATCAAAGGCAAATCGACTTACAAATTCGCCAGCAATATGTTGCGCATCAGCAGCACTGCCACCGTTTCCAGCCAATAAAATCTTTCCATTATTATTTAGAGCAGTAATACACGCCTGCACTGCTGCTTCCAAACGGGCAAACATAGTATCGTCTTCCAACATAGCTGATAATATTCGCTGCGTCTCTAAAATCTGACCAGAAATATAATTTCTCATGAGATTTTCCATGCCTCCGATCCTTGATTAGTGAAGTGACAGTTACTCACTTGCCCTCCAAATTTATTCAAGGTACGAATCACATCCAAGCGATCTTCAGCTGGCACGAAGAACCACATAAACCCCCCGCCACCTGCACCAGAAACTTTTCCTGCCAAGGCACCAGCTTCTATAGCTGCATCGTAGATAGTATCAATCTGCTGATTTGATACAGATTTAGCTGAGAGCTTTTTACTTTCCCAGCCAAGCCTAACTGACTCCACCAATCGCTGAAAGTCAGCACGTAGCAAGCACTCCTTAATCGCCAAAGCCTCTCTCTTAATTGCGTGCATCGCTTCCAGAGCAAACGATGCCCCTGATTCAACATTACTGCTTTGATCAGCAATGATGTGAGCTGACTCTCTTGATACGCCAGTAAAGTACAAAACTATAGAAGCTTCAAGTTCACAAAGAATCCAGTTTTTTATACGTAACGGGTTAATGATAGCTCTTTCATGGGCATAAAATTCCATAAAATTGAAGCCTCCAAACGTTGCAGAATATTGATCCTGACGCCCACCTTGTAGACCGCAGTCCACCCTCTCAATCTGGTAGGCCATCCGTGAAATGTAATAGTCATCAACAGGAAGGTTTAAAAGTTCCACAAATGCGCGAATCATTGCAACTACTAGAGTAGAAGAAGAACCAAGCCCAGAACCTACAGGTGCGTCACAGAAAGTACTTAGTTCCATCGGGATAGGAATTCCGCCATTGAATTCTTTAATAATGCGGTTGTAAACCGCCTTATGTAAATTCAATTCACCGTTAAGTGGTATTGGCAAATTTAGAGATTGTTCCTCCACTATTTGCTGGTCAGTAGCCCTAAAGCAGATAGAAGGTTGATGAACAATCTTAATCACTGCATATGCATATCGGTCAATAGTGGCGTTTAGAACATAACCTCCATGGATGTCACAGTAGGGAGATACATCTGTACCACCACCGGCCAGCCCAAGACGCAAAGGGGCGCGTGCACGAATAATCATGGAATGTCTAGCTATATCGCCGAATCGTTCTTAAAAGGAGGTATTCCCAAGTTAGACTGTTTCATTTTTTGCATATCATCTCTATATTGATTTAAATGCAAACGCATCTCTAGATCAGGCTGCTCTTGATTTCTATCTCTTCCTCCAGAATTTACTTCAATCATGGGACGCTTACGGATAACCACCTCGATTCCACACTCAGCAATAGGTGTAAGCGACTGATCAAACCTAGGTAGGCTAAATCGATAGTTAGAAGAAAGTTGTTCAATTTTCACGATTTCGGCGGCTGCGCCTAACTCACGTATCAAATCGAGCAAATTGATTGAACGGTTGCTCCAAGATTTCTCTTTTAAAATCGTGAATGTCCACTTGTGATCATTATTAAACGTACTTGGAAATATCCCTTGCTCGTAAAGATCTTCGTCGGGTACGGTGATCACCAAATATCCATCATCACGTAATACGCGAAACCAATTGCGTAGCCCCTCAACAGGATCTACCAAATGTTCTAAGCAATGGCTGCTATGAATAAAGCCAAAAGAACTATCAGCCACTCCCTTAAGGAATTGTGCATCTCCATCCTCCCAATCCCATGTTTTCACACTATTCATCAAAGGGAATAGTTCGCGATATAGACCCAATGGATCTGGTTTACCTCCAATATCCAATCCATCTCCGACAAAATATCTGCGCATAAAATTTGGATCTGCCAATCTTCGCTGTATCGATTTGCTGCATTCTTTCATTTTTTTACTTATTTATAGTTAATATCTTTTCAATGGCAAAAATTTTAAACGGAGACGCTTTAAATATTAATCGGTATTTTTTTAGGCTCGACATATGAAGACATAATCTTTTTAACATCCGACCATTTTGCAATTTGCCTAGCTTCATAATAAAGTACACCATTGTGTGGTCTGGTCATTAATCTGTCAAAGCTGACTGCTTGTATATATTGTCTCCCAATTACCAAATATGAGAAGGCTACAAAAGGGAACAGACCTATCCACGAAGTAAGCTGAGATGAGTATCGCAAACAATTAAAAACAAATTTAAATCGACGCAATAATGGAATTATGATTTCTATCACTTCTCCATTTTCCCTCAACGGAGCCATTACCCTAAAAAATGGCTTAGGCACACCAAACGCGTTATAAAGTGGAAATTGGAATAATTTACCCAAAACTCCCAATTCATGCATCACATTAGTGGCAACGAAATTCAATACATCATGATCAAGATGACCACCTTCCCATGCGGGAACATAGAGGACTGCAATATTCTCTTGATCTGAAAGTATTTCACGGAGCCAGGCTGCACATTTTTCTATTGAAAACAATAGATTTCCATCTTTTATTTCCAACTCTTCACCTATAAATTTAATCTTAGAATCTGAGACACCCATTCTTATAAGAACATTAAGTGACTCAGAATTTCGTTTGTGGCATTTATCACCTCCATCTGTAAAATACAGACACCAAACATCCCGGCCATTCCTAAGCTCTTCTTCTATTATCGCAAATACACCATATTCGTCATCCTGATGTGCAAATAAAAAAATAGCACTATTATTATGACAAAAGCTTAAAAAAGGAAATGCAGTAATCATAATATCGCGATATTTGCTTTAGTAAGCATCAAAATCAAGTAATGAAAAACGAATTCGGTCCGAATTAAGATGCCGCTCACCTTCAACCAAATCTTTGAAAATCAAATTTAACGGGGATGGTTTAAGCATTTGAGGTAAATCCACGTATAGGGACTTTGACCAATCACAGAATGGATCAAGACCGATCCATATATTCACCGGATTCCATTTAAGATGAGAACTTAGTTCGGTCATACAACAATCAAATGGAATTCCATCCACTATCCCCCAAATCCCAAATCTTCCAGTGTCAAATAATAATTTTTTCAAATCAGGATATTTCTGCCACTGATAACGAGCGCCAGGGCGCCCTAAACGCCAAGTTAAGTTTGAATCACTCCAACAAGTCTTGAAATCTAAGTGTCTGTTTTCTTCATTTTGGCTTCTGAAAATTTCGCCAATTCCAATTTTTACATCCAATTGTCTAACGATCTGAAATCCAAGCTGTCTTTGAAACAATATCGTACTATTTGCATTTGCAACTCCAATCACAAATCTATAACCCTTTTTACGAGCACTATCAAAAGTTCGCATGGCCAAATTCTTAAAAAAACCATGACCTCTATAATTGGGATGCACTGCTGAATTTAAAGATAATAGTCCTTTTGCCTTAACTCCAAAGAGTTCTGCCTCTATAGGAATAGCTGCGTAATGCCCAACTATATTCCCGTTATCAAGAACGTTAAATGATTGCGCAAAACCTAGGGGATTATTTCTATAAAGCCAGCTAATATAATCAAAAGTTAACTTACTATTGGGCCAAACGAGACCGAATAGAGATGAGAGTCGAACGAGTTCCTCATCAGACAGAACACCAATCGAATAATCGCCAGCGAATTTTCTTTCCTTAGAATTATTCAAGATAAATTTAAATAATTAGGGAGATTAAAATAAAAAATAGTGAAATATTTTTCATTTTAATCCAAGGCAAACTTCATTCAATATTTTTCAACTTGAATGCAAGGTAAAATTTAAGTTAATTATTCTGAAGCAGAAAATAATTGTTGACTGCATGTGATCCATCAGTGTGCTTTATTGGTTGTATTTTCTTGCTATGAGAACAATTGCGTCGCTTTCAAATAGCTTTATAAAGGGCAAGCTTGCAGCGACCAAAAGAAACACAATACTTGAAAGGCCTATTTTTCCAATATTAATGTGGGCGATTCGTGAGTAGAGGCCTTTAAGGCGAACTGACGGTAACTCAGTATCGCATATCGGCATAAAACCTTGCCTACACACAAGTCTTTTTAAATTTTTGATATTAAAGTAATGCAAATGAGGAGATGGAAATCCCATTTGCCACATTCTTTTAAATGGCCCTTGTATGCCTAAGTGCCTTAAGATTTTGGATATTTGGTAAAAAAAACCTGCACTTGTAGGCAAATTCAGCACCAACAATCCACCTTCATTTAAATGATCAAAACAACAAACTATTATTTTATTTACATCCGGTAAGTGCTCGAGTACATCATTGAATACAATTACATCAAATCTTTCCTCACTGGAAAGCACATTAGGAAAATAGCCTTTTCTAAGTGGAATGCCTTTTTTATATGCCATCATACAAATAGTATGATCAGGCTCAATTCCAACTACGTCAAAAACCTGAGAAGCCAACTGTACAAACCATCCGTGTGCCGAGCCAACTTCCAGCAGCCTATGGCGCTTGTTAGGAAGATGACGCAAAATTATTTCCAGTAAATCACGAAAATTTTCCTCCCTTAAGCATCTAAGAC
>Ga0315901_10007211_pt1 | contig 13167 bp, 7 predicted proteins | sample LakEriMetagenome_10_FD_203761 | JGI IMG/M metagenome (GOLD analysis project Ga0315901, IMG submission 203761) | Freshwater fungal communities from buoy surface, Lake Erie, Ohio, United States - Buoy 2 MA116 | ecosystem: Environmental > Aquatic > Freshwater > Lake | place: USA: Lake Erie, Ohio... | reverse complement strand
GCCAGGGCTTGAATTCCGAACGGCAGGTTCCCGATGTGTCCGAGCGGCGGGAGGAGGAACTGCTTGAGCAACTGGAACAGGATTTTGGCAAGCAGGCCATCGTGAACCGTCGGCGAGCCTCGACACGAGGCGGGACCACCATCACGGGCAATTCCGGGATCCAATCTGGAATGGGCGCTCAATTCAACCCGGCAATGATCCCTCCCCAGGGTCCCCCACTGGGGGGAGGACTGGCTGTTGCCAACAATGCGCCGGTCCAGGGGGGCCAGATGGGGAGGGCGGGAGATGAGCCAGCAGCCGGCCCGCGAGCATGGCAAAACACGGCAGATCAACGCTCTGGATTGTCTTTGCCGGTGAATATTTCCGAAGTCGGTCAGAAGCGGACGTTCCACAGATCGGAGGGAGCTCCCCGGTTGGCATTGTCGTTCCGTAACCGGGAATCGACCGAGCTGGTCTGGAAGCTGATGTGGACCATTTTGTGGTTGGCGGAAGGGTGCCTGTTAAGCTGGCTGCTGGTGGGGGTCGACTGGTCGATACGGCAGCGTGTGGCTTGGGCGTTGACCTCTCTGGGAGTGGTTTGGGTGCTGGTCTGCTCAGGGAGTGTCTGGGGCTTGATTCCCCTGATCCTGGGACTGTGGTTGCTGTTCGCTTCCAAAGAAAAACCTTCGGCCGGTGACCAGAATTTGGACACCGGCCGAAGGTGAGTGCGAGACAGGTTCAGCACCAGTCCTCATCAGCCCCCGGCACCACCGTCGGGGCCGGTGCACATGATGAGGTGATCATGATCGATGTAGACCACCTCGATCGTGTCGTCGATGTGCTCGAAGGGAATGGGCCAGTCGGACCGTTTGATCTTTTCAAAGTACACGGTGCACTTGTAGTGGCACTTGTGCAGTCGGGCGGGGCCGACCATCGGGTAGAAGCGGCACTCGCTGAGCGAGTCAACGATTGGTTCAACGACGATGCGCACATTGTTCCGCTGGACTTCGGCCAGGAAGGGGACCCCGCCCTTCGTGTCGTCCGGCATCGACCGCATGACTTCATCAGGAGTCGGCGGGTCCATGCAGAACAGGGGAGCGTTCTCTCCCTCGACGGGTTCGAGAACCGGCACCCGGCCGTAGCGTTCCTCGAAGTACATCGTGTCTTCCACTTCCTGGCTGAAGAAGGGGGAGACCGGGATCAGCGGTGTGGTAATGAAGAATTTCGAAAGTACCCAGGCCTGATTCGCGAAACCGCCCACAAACAGGCAGCCGCTGTTCGGGACCGTCAGCAGCAGGAGCCCTGTCAGCAGCGTCATGCGCTTCAGGAACTTGCGGAGCCCATCCATGTCTTTCTCCGGATTGGTCGGGGAGTCTGAAGGCCCTGAGGGGGAGGGAGTCGAATCCGACCCGGGCCAGAAAACCTTGGAATGACTGGGGGCTCTCATCCCTGAAAGCCCTGTCTGTCTTTTTTTATCGACGCCCAAAGGTGCCGACTTGTGAGAATTTTCCGGCTTTTCCAGGAATGCCGAATTCCCGGGCTGGTCCATGCTCGACAGCCGATCTTCAAGCATTGCGATCCCAAAGAACGAAACCGCCCGACGTTCATCCCTGAACATCGGGCAGCTCTCTGTCGACACGCCTGACCGATTACCAGTTCCGCCAGTCGAGGAACCACCACCAGCGCTCAGTGCGGGGACTGAAGTTCAGGTGCCAGTATCCGTCGTCCCACTCCAGCTGAGCCTTACGCCATCCCAGCGGAACCTGAGGGTACGGATAGAACGGACCGATGTATGGCCACGCCGAGGCCGAATACTGCGAGGGATACGACACCGCCGCGTAATTGGGGTACTGGGCGTAGGTCGGCCACGCGTGGTTCGGCAATCCCGGCTGGTTGTAGATCACATTCGAACCAGCCGCCATGGGGCCCCCGTATTCGGGAGCTCCGTAGGCGGGCATCGCGGCAGGTCCACCCACCGCGGGGGCACCACCACCTCCATAAGGTGCCGCATAGGGGGCACCCCCGTAGGCCGGGCCAGCTGCCGGCGGCAGTTGGCCGGGCGCTCCCATCGGGACACCACCCGGAGCCGGGGGCAAGGCCGGGGTCTGAACCGGTTCCGCCCCCTCATACACCTCGTTCTGGACTTGCCGCACCTGGCGACCGGCTCCACGCGACTGGGAACCCGCCGCCTGTTGCACCGCACTCCCCGACCGGCCCGAAACCTTCAGGCCATTCTGGACATGCTGCACTCCCGCGACTCGGCGGACAACTGCTTCGGCAGCCCGCTTCTCGGCTTCCGAGTTCACCTGCCCCTTGACGACGGCGGTCCCATTCTGGAACTCGACCTCTCCGCCGCGAATCTCAATCTGAGATCCTTCCAGAGCCTGGCTCACCCGGTTGGCCAACTCTTGGTTCGAGGACTTGGACGAGGCTGCGGATTGGGCCCGAGCCTTGGTGGCTGGTTTGGCAGTCGGTCCGGCCAACACCATGCCGGGGGCCGCGAGGGCCAGCAGCCCCACGGTCAACCACTTCTGATACCGTCGCATGAACAAAGTCTCCTTCCGTGGACTGTGGCAGGGACACCCGGCAGGATGTCGCATGAAGACAGGCAGTTCGGGGCCAGGATCGCGAAGGTCTCGCGGCCAACCCGCCCGATGGGTTCTACCTGTAATCATCGGAAGGATCGCGGCGACTCTATCAACCTTTCTGGTTATTCTGGTCAGAATTCTGTGTTTGGGGGAGAAATCGCTCGTTTCAACCACAGGAACTGGTTCGCCAGTTCCAATGAGGTGACAGACTGCGGGGTTTGGTGAAACAGGGAGGGTTCACCAGGTGGGGCCACCACCAGGTGGGGCCACCGACCTGCCAGGCCCGGCGCTTCCGCCCGGATTCTTACGTATCGCTGGGGGAAACGCCTCCGGGTCATCCCGATTGTTCCCCCCCGCGCCCCCGGATTAGAATTCAGCGAAACGCCCTTTGGCGGGGCGTGGTTCCAGGGCTCCCTCCCAAGGCCGCTGAGATGCCTGCCCCCTCTGCTTCCCGGACGGTGTTCCCCACACTCCCTAAGACAGTTCTGTTCGTGAGTCTGGCAAGTCTGCTTTTCGGGGGGCTGGCACCCCGGGTGGGAAGGGGCGACGACGAAGCCCAAGAGCCACCCGAAAAGCGAGAGTTTTTCGAAACGAAGGTCTTGCCGATCCTGCAGAACCGTTGCCTGGAATGCCATAGTCACCAGGCCGACAAGTCGAAAGGAGGGCTGATGCTCGACTCGCGGTCGGGCTGGCAGACCGGGGGGGATAGCGGACCTGCCATTGTTCCCGGCAAACCCGACGAGAGCCTGCTGATCCAGGCGGTGCGGCATACCGAGCTGCGGATGCCCCCCACCGGGCGGCTCCCGACTGAGGAAACGAGAATCCTGGAAGACTGGGTGCTTTCGGGAGCCTACGATCCCCGCACGGGGACGTCTCCGCAGCCCCCCAGTGATCGCCCCCCCACGACCCGGCATTGGGCGTTTGAGCCCCCGAACCAAGCGCCGCTTCCCGAGGTCCGCGACCGCCAATGGCCCGCCGGAGCTGTCGATTCCTTCATTCTGAGCAGTCTGGAGCGGGAGGGTTTGGGCCCTGCGCCCGAGTCGGACCGGGCCACTTGGCTGCGCCGGGTCTCCTTTGACCTCACCGGCCTGCCCCCCTCTCCGGTGGAGTTGAGCAACTTTCTGGGGGATCATTCTCCCGAGGCCTGGGCGACGGTGGTGAATCGCCTGCTCGATTCGCCCGCCTACGGCGAACGCTGGGCGCGGCATTGGCTGGATCTGGTGGGGTATGCCGATCAGATTGGAACCTCGAACAACGTGTTCGCTGAGAATGCCTGGCGATACCGGGACTATGTGATTGGAAGTCTGAATGCCGACAAGCCCTGGGATCACTTCCTCACCGAGCAGATTGCGGGCGATCTGCTCCCCGCCCGTTCCGAGACCGAGCGGGCGGAGCAGTTGGTGGCGACAGGGTTTCTGCTGCTGGGAGATCTGAGCATCGTCGAGGCCGACAAGGCCAAACTGCGGATCGACACGGTCGATCAGCAGTTGGACAAGATTGGCCGGGCGATGCTGGGATTGACCTTGGGCTGTGCCCGCTGCCATGACCACAAGTTTGATCCGGTTTCGCAACACGACTACTACGCTCTGGCGGGCATTCTCTTTTCGACCCATTCGGTCGAGCGCGCGACCTGGGGGGTCTGGAGTTTTCCCTTCGAGCGGGAGTTGCCTGAGACTCCCGCCGCCCGCGCAGAGCGGGAAGCGTTGCTGGCGGCACAGTTGCGGCGGATGGATCAGTGGCGGCGCGAGCTGAGAGACCTGCAGGGCAAAAAACGGGATCTCGACGCTCGGTTGGCCCAACAGCCCCCGCTGCCGGCAGAGACCCGCACTCAACTCGATGAGGAACGGAAACCACTCGAGCTGCAAATCCGTCGCCTCGACACCCAGTTGGTCCATGCGGAATTCTTTCGGGCAAAGCCTCCCCGGGCTCTGGCTGTTGAGGAGGAACCCGAACTTCGTGACATGCGGCTGACCATCCGGGGGAATGCCCATGCGTTCGGACCGCTGGTTCCCCGGGGGTTTCCCCAGATTCTGCAGACGGAAGATGCCGCCACCATCCCCACGCATCAAAGCGGCCGGGTCGAGCTGGCCCGCTGGCTGACGCATCCTCGGCATCCGTTGACGGCCCGGGTGGCGGTCAATCGGGTCTGGCAGAAGCTGTTTGGTGAAGGGTTGGTCCGCTCGGTCGATTACTTCGGGGTGCGGGGCGAGCGCCCCACCCATCCCGAGTTGCTCGATTGGCTGGCCCTGCGTTACCACGAGTTGGGTTGGTCGCAAAAGCGGTTGCTGCGCGAGTTGGTCCTGTCGCGTACGTATCGCCAGTCGAGTCTGCCGAATGCCGAGTTCGAGTCGCGCGATCCCGAAAACCGTCAGCTGTGGCGAATGCCCCGACGGCGCCTCGATGCCGAGGCTCTGCGAGACGGCCTGCTGGCCGTTGCGGGGCGACTGCAACCCACGGGTGGTGGACCAGGATTGCCTTTGGAATACCCGGAGAACACCGGGGGGCTGCGCCGGGGGGAGGTGAATCCACCCCATTTCAACCTGGGGAAGTTCCGCCCCGAGCAGGAGTATCTGCGAACGGTCTACCTGCCCATCATTCGTTCGGGACCGCAGGTGGGACCTGCGGAGGTCCGGAATGTGTTCGATTTCACACAACCGGGAGAGTTCGCCGGCCGTCGGTCGACCACCACCGTTCCCACCCAGGCGCTGTTCCTCATGAACGGCCCCCTGTTGAAAAACCGGGCCCGCGAAGTGGCGCAGCGGGTGCTGCGGGAGGCGGCGACCGAGCCAGAGCGCCTGCTGCATCTGTGGCGTCTTGTGCTGGGGCGCGAGGTGAGTGATGAGGAGCAGGCCGGGGCACGACAGTTGTTGGAACAATTGCGGCCGGAACTGGCGGGAGGAGGCGAACTGGCCCCACCTGAAATCGAACTCCGCACCTGGTCGGAGCTTTGTCATGCCTTGCTGGCGTCGAATGAATTCCTGATGTTGTTCTGAACCGGTGTGTTCCCCGGTTGTTGACCCGGTTTTCTGTTCCTCCGCCTGATCCATCGAGACCATCGCATGTCGGACCTTTCGAGACGCGCCCTGCTGCAGACATCCGCCTGCGGCTTCGGAGGACTGGCTCTGCGTGGCCTGCTGGCCCAACAGTCGATCGCCGATTCCGAATCGCGGGCGGGTGCACCCCATCATCCCCCCCGTGCGCAACGGGTGATTTTCCTCTACATGTCGGGGGGGCCCTCGCAGATCGACCTGTTCGATCCCAAACCACTCATCGACCAAAAACACGGAACCCGCATCAGTCCGCCGATTGATGGCCGCGAAGTGACGGTGGGGGTCGACCGCTATCTGGCGCTCGGCTCGAAATGGCAGGCCACTCCCCGCGGCGCTTCGGGGGTGACCATCTCCGACCTGTTGCCGCACCTGGCCCGGGTGGCCGACGAGCTCTGCCTGCTGAAGGCGATGGAGACCGACAATGAGGCGCATGCCCCTGCGTCGCTGCAATTGCACACCGGCACGTCGATCGATGTCCGGCCGTCGATGGGGGCGTGGTTGAGCTATGGACTGGGGACCGAGAACCACAACCTGCCCGGGTTCATCACCATTCATCCCGAGAGCGATGTGCGGACATACGGGGCCGGCTTTCTCCCCGCGCCGCACCAGGGAACACCGTTGACCGTCCCCACCCGTCCCGAAGATCTGCCGATCCGCAATCTGCGGGATCCACAAACACCAGTCCGGGTGCAGGAACAACGCCTGGGATTTCTCCAGCAGTTGAACGAGCGATCGAAGCGTCGCGCGGGGAACGATCCACAGCTGGAAGGGATGATCCAGTCGTTCGAGCTGGCGTTCCGGATGCAGAAGGAAACCCCGGGGCTGGTCGATCTGTCCCACGAGACCGAGGCGACGTTGGCCCGCTATGGGATTGGACCGGGGCTTGCCTCCGATCGGAATGGGCGGGCTTGCCTGCTGGCCCGGCGGCTGAGTGAGGCCGGCGTACGTTTTGTGCAGGTCACCATGGGGGGCTGGGATCATCATGGTGACATCCGCGGCGCCCTGCCGAAGACATGCGCGGGAGTGGACCAGCCAATCGCCGGTCTGCTGGAAGACCTGCGGGCTCGGGGACTGCTCGATGAGACCCTCGTGGTCTGGTCGGGGGAGTTCGGTCGAACTCCCTGGAGCCAGGATCTGTCGGGAACCTCGCCGATCGAAACCCACGGACGCGAGCATCAGCCCGAAAGCTACTGTGCCTGGCTGGCCGGGGCTGGGGTCAAGGCGGGGATCATGCATGGCCGGACCGACGATTGGGGCTATCGTCCCATCGAGGGAGCCGTGCACCTGTATGATCTGCAGGCGACCATTCTGCACCTTTTGGGACTCGACCACGAACGGCTGACCTGGCGGCACTCGGGACGCGACTACCGACTGACCGATGTGCATGGGCGGGTGGTGTCTGAAATCCTGGCCTGAGTGGGCTGTCATACCCCGACTGTTTTTTCCCGCAGTGGTCTGCTGGCCAAGGCTCGGGCAGTACCGAGCCCAGCCGGACGGGGACACCGGCTCCAATGGGAGTTATCCCGCCAGGCGTTCGAGGGCGATTCTTCGCTGGCGCGTGGTGGCCGCCTCTTCGAACTGGCCATGCGCTTCAAGCAGTCCTTCGAGGGTCTGCAACAACTCGGGTCGCAGTGGGGCGAGGGAGGCCGCGCGCCGTGCCGATTCGAGTGCTTCACGACCCCGCTCAAACTCCACCAGCACCGCCGTCCGTCGGGCTTCCAGTTCAGCCTGAAACGGGTTGAGCCGCAGGGCCCGGTCCAGCAGCGGGAGCGCCGCCTGGTAGTCCCCCAGCTGGAAACAGATCTCGGCGAGATTCGCGAGCGTCTCGGGATGATCGGGGCGTGCCGCGTTGGCCGCGCTGAAAAACCGTCGGGCAGCCGCGATGTCTCCCGCAAAACGCTGGTGGTTGCCCAGCATCGCCAGCACTTCGGCATCGGCGGGCTGGGTGGAGCGTACTTCCTCAAGAGCCGCCTCCGTTGCCCGGAGCAACCATGCTTCGGGGTTGCGGTACGCTTCCCGGGCCAGGGCCAGAGCCTTGGCCCGGGCCGCTTCCGCAGCGGGAATCCGCTGGTCAGCCTGATCAAAGAAGACCAATCCCACCCCCTCGCGCAGCTTCTTGCGGCCCGCCTGTTGCACCTTCGGGCGGCGGGAGATGCGGTGGTCGGTCCGCGACGAGTGGGCCACGTTGGCTGCTCCCAGCTTGGGCATGTGACAGGCGATGCATGAATCGGCGGGAACTGTCGACTGTCGTTCGACCTCGGGAGCCTGGCACGAGTTGGGGGTGTGGCAGGTCAGGCATTTGGAACGATAGTAAGCGGGAACTTCTTCCGCTGTGGGGACCCGGTGTGGATCGTGGCAGGTGAAGCAGCTCAGGCGGCCTGAGCTTTCCTGCTGGCATCGGCTTGAGAAGGTCTGCTGAACATGGCTGACCACCTTCTCGGGGGCTTCGGGGCCGAGGTCGTCGGCCTGCAGCAACACCAGCCAGACCGACTCCAGCGGCTCTCCCGGGCGGAAGTCCCAGGGGGCCTTCCCCTCCCGCAAAATCCGGTTCCCGGCGAAGTGACACTGCAGGCAGATGGCATCCCGCAGCGCGGGTTCGAGCCGGGCGGGATTCACAATCCGCGAATTTTCCCCCGGTCGGAGATCGCTGTTCTGATACCGCTCGGCATGGGCCCGTCCGGGACCATGACATCGTTCGCAGCCAATCGCCTCCTCGGCGAACAGGCCGTTGGTGTCGACCTCGGTGTCCAATGGTTCCCGCTGCAGCCGTCCGGTGTGGCAGGCCAGGCAATCGTCCCCTACCTGGCGTTCAAACGGAGCTGAGGAAGATCGGTCAAAACCGGGGGAGATGTCGTACTGCCGGGTCTCGGCGAACCACGAGATGGGAGACTGTCGCAGGACACCCTGTTGATGCACCAGGTACGAGGCCCCATGTCGTCCAGACCCCATCCTGAAGGCGATGGGGACCGATTGTTCCGCAATCAACTGTCCCTTGGAGGTGCGCACCTGCTGGCTATGAACCTGTGTTTCGCCCTGCTGGGTCACGACGCACGAGAGACCAGCGCGCTCAAAGCGAAACTCTTGCACCACGGGAATGCCAGCCGGGTCGCCAGGACCCAGCCGCGCGGTCGAATGCCCCATCGGGTGGGCGGCATAGGTGTGAGCGATCTCGTTGTGGCAATCGGCACAAGCGCGGGAGCCCACGAACTCGTCGGCATCCGGGGCGGTGCGGGACACGGGAAGTGGGCGGTCGGGCATCTGCGGCGGGGTGTCGACGGCGGTCGGGCCGCCTCGGATCCCCCACCACAGCAGGCCCCCAGCCAACAGGACCAGGCCCGGCAGCAGCATTCCCTTTCGTGGCAGTGGCTTCACCCGGCGGGATCCTCTCCACAAGACGAATGACAGTCAGGTCCCCAACATGTATCCGCAATTCGCCCCGGGGGCGCTCTGTTTCCCGATCCCGGTTCCCGAAGGACCAGAAAGGTTCGGATCGGCCGAAACCGGATCAGTCCTGGCAGGCACCTGGGGACAACCGGAACGCGGTCATTGCGGGCGTCCCTGGCCGGCGGCCAGTTCCGCCTCCCACTCGTCCAGCAGGGGCCAATCGGAGGCGCAGGTTCCGAAGTCGGCCATGTGCTGGTAGGTCTTCAGCCGATCGATCGTCCCCTGCAAAAGCCGTCGATCATTCCGGAAACAGGGCCCATGGCTGGGCAGCAGCCACTCGACCTTGCTGTCGCGAATCCGCTCGAGGCTGTGAATGAAGGCGGCGATGTCGGACCCATGATGGGCGTCGATGTTCCCCACGCAACCGTCCCGGAAGATGTTGTCTCCCGAAAACAGCAGGTGTCCCATCTGGAAGGCGAGTTGGCTCTGGGTGTGTCCGGGGGTGTTCCAGGTGACCAGTTCGAGGTCTCCCACCCGCAGCACGTCCCCCTCATTGATCGTGGCGTCGAGGGTGACCAAGGGCATGGGAATCGAGATTCCCTGGGCGGGAATCTCGGCATAGGTCAGGATGCGGTCTCCCGTAGCGAGCGATTCGGCCGCGAGGGGATGGCCCACCGTCTTCGCCGACGGGAGCAGTTCCTTCGCCAGGCGCAGTCCCTGCACATGGTCGGCATCGGCGTGGGTGGCGATGATGTACCGGCAGCGGGCCAGGGAGAAATCGAGACTCCGGATGAGGTCGATAATTTCGCGGACCGTTTCCTCGTAGCCCACGTCAATCAGCAGCCAGTCTTCGCCGTGATAGACCAGGTACACACAGCATCCCAGGCGGCGGCGGGCCTGGAGATTCATTTCCAGGACGTTTGGGAACAAATCACGCCGATTGCGCATGGTGGAGGGGACTCCAGTAAACAGACTTCAACCCGAATGGGTTGCCCCGAACGGGGGGACAGAACAGACAGGAAGTTCAGGGGACCCTCCCGCGGAATCAACGGATTTTAGTGCACGGATCACGGCAGGGCCACTTCGTTATCGCGGACCACCCCAGCGGTACAATCGCACCGTTCCGCAGGAGGTGCTGGTGGACGGGGACCGGGACGACCGGGCGGGCTGATGGCGAGGCCCGTCCCGGGGCTTGAGGGAGTGCGGACCGGATCGTCAGGTTTGATCGGCGACGGCTGCGCGAGGGCTTGCAAGCCCCCTGCCGCAGCGTCACAATGCCGCTTCCCATGCGGGTTTTCCGCCGTCCGTCTCCCGAGTGTCCACCGTGTTTTGAGGCAGCTCCGATGGTGAAATTTCTGGAAGGTCAGACCGTGGGCATCGACTTGGGCACCACGTTCTCTTCTCTGGCCCAATTGAATGCCGAGGGGCAGCCGATCTCGATCGTCAATGCCGACGGCAGCACCACCACCCCGTCGATTGTGCTGTTGGGTGAGTCGGGTCATGTGATCGTGGGCCCCTCTCCGCAGCGGGTGGCTGTCGAGCCGCCAGAGAACGTAGTCGATGCGATCAAGCGGCAGATGGGCAACAAAAACTGGTTCAAGGAATATCTGGGAAAGAAGCTGACGCCCGAGTTCATTTCGGCTCTCATCCTCAAGAAGCTCAAGCAGGACTGCGAACAGAAGATCGGACCGATCGCGAACGCCGTGATCACCGTTCCCTATTACTTCAATGATCTGCGCCGCAAGGCGACGCAGGATGCCGGGCGAATCGCCGGGCTGAATGTGATCGACATCATCAATGAGCCCACCGCGGCCACCCTGGCCTATGCCTGGCAGCGTGGTGAGTTGGGACGCACCGACATCGGGGCCAAGGAAAAGACCATCATGGTCTATGACCTCGGGGGTGGTACGTTCGACGTGACGGTGGTCCGCTACACTCCGACTCACTTCCGCGTGCTGGCGACCGACGGCGACGTGATGCTGGGGGGACTCGACTGGACCAGCCGCATTGTGGAGCACGTCGCCGAGCAGTTCCGCCGCAAGTACAGCAGCGATCCGTTGGCGAACCCCGAGACCAAGCTGCTGTTCACCCAGGAATGCGAGTCGGCCAAGCGGCAACTCTCGGCGAAGTCGCAGACGCCGGTGAACCTGTACCACGAAGGCAAGAACCTGACCCTCTCGGTCACCCGGGGCGACTTCGAGCGGATGACCGCCGACCTGCTGCAGCGCACCCGCGACACCACCGAACTGGTGTTGCAGCAGTCGGGGGTCGACTTCGGCACCCTGGATGAAGTGGTGCTGGTGGGTGGCTCGACGCACATGCCGGCCGTCTTCAAGATGCTGGAAGAAGTCTCGGGCAAGAAGCCGTCGCGGGAGCTGAACCCGGATGAAGCGGTGGCCCAGGGTGCCAGCATCCACGCGGCCATTCTCGAAGCCCGCGAAACCGGCGGGGGCAGCCGGATGGCCCAGGCGGTCATCAAGCGGCTGCGGTCGGTCACTGCGACCGACGTCAACTCGCACTCGCTGGGAATCGAAATCACCAATCCCCAGACCCGGGTGGGGAAGGTCAACCATGTGATGATTCCCAAGAACACCGCGATCCCCCAGAAGGTCAGCCAGCGATTCACCACCAATGTGGCCAACCAGCAGCGGATCCGGGTGCGGGTGCTGCAGGGCGAAGTGCCCGACACCTCGGCATGTGCCGTGATTGGCGACTTCCAGATCACCAACCTCCCTCCGAATCTGCCGGCGGGATCTCCGGTCGAGATCACCTACAGCTATGAAGCCGACGGACGCATCAAGGCCGAGGCTCGGGAACTGACCGGGAACCGCACGGCCGAGCTGGAGATTGTCCGCGACAGCGGCCTGTCCGACGCCGGCCTGGAGGCGTTCGAGGCCCTGGCCCGGGAATACCAGGTCGAATAGTCCGGGAATTGAACGCACCCCCGCCGCCGCTCGCGGCCGTCGGGTTGTTTTGGTCCGGACGGTGACCGGGAACAGGCATGGGCCGGGGAGACTGTCTGATGAAGTCTCTCCCCAGAGTGGCTCGCGCGACGCCCTTGTTGGTTCCGGGCCATCCTGTCTGAAGAGCCCTTTCCCGTTCGCACCGGGATCGCAGTCACACGGGAGGTGAGCATGGCGCTGGATGTCTACAAGGAATGGCTGGGAATTCCCGAAGGTCCCCGCCCGCCCGATCACTACGCCTTGCTGCGGCTCAAGCAGTTCGACGATGAAGTCGATCGCATTCGCGCGAATTACAAGAAACTCAATGGGCATGTGCGGCGGTACGCCACCGGGCAGTACCTCGACGAATCGCAGGCGCTGCTGAACGAGCTGGCCAAGGCCATGCTCTGCCTGACCGACCACGACCGCAAGCGCGAGTACGACGAAAGCCTGGGGCGCGAATTCTCGGCCGAGGAAGCCGGGCCCCAGACCATGGATCAGGTGCTGGTGTCGCAGAAGCATGTCACCCGCGATCAGGCCCGCGAAGCGGTCGAATACGCGGAACGCAGCGGTCTCGAAGTGCGTGACGCCTTCGTGCAGCTCAAACTGGTTCCCTCCGACATCGCCACCCAGGCCCTGGCCCAGGAACTGGGCTTGTCTTACGTCGATCTTTCCGACGTCACCCCCGACGACGCGGTCCTCGACCAGGTTCCCCGCAAGGTCGTGCGGCAGTACTCGGTGCTCCCGCTGTTCCTTGACGCCGGAACCCTGCTGGTCGCCTGTGTGCACCAGATCGATCATGTGGTCGAAGACGAGTTGAGATTGCGATTCGATGGGGCGGCCATCCGCACGGTGCTGGTCGCCAAAACGGCGCTCGATGAGGCCATCGCCCGGTACTATGCTCCCGGTCTCCGTCAGGAGCCGGGGGCCAAGACCGCGGCCAAGTCATCGGTCGCGGGTGAGAAAGCCGCCGATTCGAAGACCAAGTCTCAAGAAAAACCCTCCGCTCCCCAACCGGCTCCCAAGGCGGCCCCCAGGCGGATCGAGCCCAGGTCGGAGGAACAGGTCAAGCAAAACAGGCAGATCTTCATCATCGTCCTCTGCTGGAGCATCGTCGCCGCCTACCTGCTCGACAACTTCGTGGTCACCCCCCGCGTCTTCCTCGACATGTGGAGTTTCCTGCTGTTCCTCGGGCTGCCGGCATTGGCGGCCGCCATCGCTGGT
>Ga0315901_10007205_pt1 | contig 13175 bp, 20 predicted proteins | sample LakEriMetagenome_10_FD_203761 | JGI IMG/M metagenome (GOLD analysis project Ga0315901, IMG submission 203761) | Freshwater fungal communities from buoy surface, Lake Erie, Ohio, United States - Buoy 2 MA116 | ecosystem: Environmental > Aquatic > Freshwater > Lake | place: USA: Lake Erie, Ohio... | reverse complement strand
AAATGGGATGTTGATATAAACAAAATAAAAACGGATCTTCAAAAAGATATTGAAGAGTTAACAAAACACCTCGCAGAGTGTGAAGCGGAGATGATGTATGGACAAAGTGATTGATGCATTTAGAAAACTCATAAAAGATTTTGCGAAAATGCCACAACTAACACAGTTAATTGTTGCATGTGTATTGGTAGTTGCGGCATTTAGTTTTGGTCAATGTAACAGTGAATCTAAGATAAATCAATTTAGAGAACAGTTTACTAAATTACAAAAAGAAGCAGAGACTGCAAAACAATTTGCTGATAGTACGAATAATATAGTTATTCGTTTAACAACCGAATCAAATCAGAAAGATAAACAAATTGCATCATTAACCGTCACTATAGATGTTACGAATAAGCAACGATCCATTCTCAAGGGAAGTCTTTCCAAGTTAGAAGATAGTTTAGAAGTAACCAAAGACACGGCGCAAATGGTAGCAATACAGGAAGGAATTATTTACAATCTTAAAGAACAAGTGTCTAATGCTGAATCGGTTATTGGACAACAGAAAGAAATTATAACGGCACAACAATTCAAGATTTCCAAGTTAGATAGTGCAGTTGCAATTGCAACACAACGTGGAGATAGTTTACAAGTCGTTGTTAATAAATTGATTGATATGCCAAAGCCACCTCGTCAATGGATTAGTAAGAAGACTGCTGGACTGATTTCGTTTGCAGCAGGTGTTATTATCGGAGATCGGTTGGCGGGGAGGTAAGATGTCACACGATTTAAAAGAAATTATTAAACAAGAGTACAAGAAATGTGCAGCTAACCCTGCATATTTTTTGTCTAAGTATTCCTATATTCAGCACCCGACTCGTGGTCGTATGTTGTTTGATTTGTACCATTATCAAAAAAATGCACTGAAAGATTTTCATGACCATGATTACAATATCGTCCTCAAAGGTCGTCAGATCGGTATTTCTACATTAGTTGCCGGATATTCTTTGTGGCTGTTATTATTCCACCGAGACAAGAATATTCTCGTTATTGCAACCAAGCAAGAAACCGCTAAGAACCTTGTCACGAAGGTCCGATTCATGCATCAAAATCTTCCCGTGTGGTTACGAGGAAGTGTGGTTACTGATAATAAACTTTCATTGCAATTTGCTAACGGATCACAAATTAAAGCAGTGGCAAGTAGTAAAGACGCCGGTCGTTCTGAAGCACTGTCTCTTCTCATTCTTGACGAGGCGGCATTCATCGATGACGCAGAAATAATTTGGACCGCCGCATCTAGTACCTTATCAACGGGTGGTAAAGCAATTCTACTATCCACTCCAAACGGCATTGGTAATTTCTTTCATAAGATGTGGCAACAAGCAGAGAATAACGCCAATAGTTTCAATCCTATTTTATTGGATTGGCGAGTCCATCCAGAACGTGACCAAGCATGGCGTGATCGTCAGACCGAACTCATGGGTGAAATGGAAGCATCGCAAGAACATGACGCATCATTTATCTTTTCTGGTAATACGGTCATCCCACCAGATCTTATTGAGTTTTATAAAAAGACGTATGTCCAAGAGCCAATCTCCAAACAAGGATTTGACGGAAATTTATGGATTTGGGAATATCCGTTGGCTGGGAAGTCTTACGTGGTCTGTGCCGACGTTGCACGAGGAGACGGTGAGGATTATTCCACCTTCCACGTAATTGACGTAGAAAAGTCTGTGCAAGTTGCAGAATATAAAGGGAAAGTAGAAACTAAACAGTTCGGTAATATGTTGGTGTCTATTGCCACCGAATATAACGACGCACTACTAATACCAGATAACAGTTCTATTGGCTGGAATTGTATTCAACAAATCATTGATCGGGGATACCGTAATTTATTTTATATGTCCAGAGATTTACAGTACGTAGACGTAGAACATCAGATAACCGGTAGATACGCTCGTGACGAACGAGGAATGGTGCCAGGATTCATGATTTCTCAACGCACTCGTCCATTGATCATTGCTCGACTAAAAGAATATATGTTAGATAATTCCTTCACGATTCGGTCGGGAAGAATGATGGCAGAGTTGGAAACATTCATTTGGAAAAACGGCCGTCCAGAGGCTTTACAGGGGTATAACGACGACTTGGTATTAGCGTTGTGTATTGGACTATGGGTACGAGATACTGCGCTCAGATTAAGAATGGAAGGGATAGAGCTGACCAAGATGGCATTAGATAAGACTTCCTACAACACGGTTCCATTCGTACAACGTGGTGGATTACAAGAAAACCCCTATGAAATGCCTATCGGCGGTGATCGTACGGAAAATATCAGTTGGCTGATTGGATAATTTTGTAGTATTAAGATTTAGAGTTATATTTATATATTGATGTACTTTATCTACTCTACGGAGATGTATATGAAGCGTAGTGAATTAGAAGAAATTATTATGGAAGAAATTTATAAAACGTTGCACGAAGAACGTCTTATGAATGAAGAAGTATTAAATGAAAAATCTGTTCCACAGCCGTACGATAGAAAAAATCGTCGTCGGATGAACAGAACGCAAATTACCCGTAGAGATAAGATTGGTAAGGCAATGAAAGCAAATAAAAAAATTGTGGCTAGATTTAAAAAACAATATGGTAGTGAATGGATAGATTACTTGTGGGCAACCGCAACACATAACGCTATTAAAGGCGGAGAATAAATATGATTAGAATGACAGGATTGGTAGATTTACGTCCAATTAAAACATTTAGAAGTTCTGCTGATATTGAAGAAGCCTTGGATCCCGTTGGAAAAGAAGATTCAGATGTAGATAATGACGGAGATACTGATAAGTCGGATGAGTATTTAAAAAACCGTCGTGATGCAATTTCTAAGAACGTTGATGAAGACTCCGCACGTAACCAATTAATGGCAACTGTAGTAAAGTGGAAAGGTGAAGATGGAAAGGACCATGAAGCAACGTTAAAATCCATCTACGGCAGTCCACAAACGTATCCAAAGGGATCTCCAGCTCGTCGTGCTGCAGATCAAATTTATGCCCGTGCTAAGAATCCACAACAAGCACGTCCAGCTCGAACATTCACACCTGCAAAACGATCTAATCAACCAAGGTTTAGACCTGATACAGACGACGAATATGATCACAGGAAAGCTATGAAAATGTGGAGTGGCGGAACTGCGTATGGATTTGATGAAAATATTAACGAGGACGACACTCTACACCCATCAAATGATCATGAAGTTTCAATGGCAAATAATTCACTGGATGCAATCATTCAACATGCCAATGATCTAAAGACAAAATTAGGACAAGAAGAAAAAGATATTCCTGCGTGGATTCAAGATCATATCACCAATGCTGCTAATTTTATCTCACAAGCAGCAAACAACTATCACGAACATAATACGCCTGACCAACCACAACCAGATCAACCACAACAAGAACCTATGAACGAGAAGGCTCCAGAAGGTTGGGAAGGTACCGTAAAAGCAATGAAAAAACATAAAGAAATTGATAATCCGTGGGCAATGGCATATTACATGAAGAAAAAGGGATATAAATCCCATAAAGGTGAATAGCATGGAACAGATTGGAAAGTTTCTCGGTACCTTGATGTCGAGCCGAACTCAAGCACACATTTTTCATCTTCAAACGCAATCATTTGCTGCACATAAAGCATTAGACGATTATTATAGTGGAATAGTTGATCTTATTGATGCATATGCAGAAATGGCACAGGGGCGGTACGGAATTATTACCGGTTATGTAATGCAAAGTCAAATTTTTGAAGATGATTCTGCCGTCAAATATTTTGGTGGATTACAAAAATTTATTGATGGTATTCGTGGTTCTCTGCCACAAGACGGTGAACTGAATAATACTGTAGATGAAATTTCGGGATTGATATCCAGTACATTATATAAACTTAAATTTCTAAAGTAAAATGAAATACAAAGAATTTTACGAAGATATCTGTCGGTGTGATGAAGGATGTGGGTGCGAAGAAACTACTAACGAATATACAGGTGACACGTTTAGTGCTCCCCAACCAGATTTTGATACGTATTCCACACATGATCCCGATCCACATAAGAAAAAAATTGAAGAACTAGTAACGTTATTAGAGAAGAATACCCCGACCAGTCCAGATAAATGGGCTAAGGCAAAAGCCGCCGCCCGTGCTAAATTTAAAGTTTATCCGTCCGCATACGCCAATCTTTGGGCAGCGAAGAAATATAAGAGTATGGGTGGCGGATGGAAGAAGGGTAAGAAGTGATTAGTTTAACTGAAATATTAGATGAAGTTGTAGAAGAGCTTGATGAAAAGTATAAAACCAAGGGTAACTTGGGTAAATGGCTTCGTCAAAAATGGGTGGATATTTCCCGAAAAGATAAAAGTGGGAAGCATCCACCGTGTGGCGCATCTGCCGGTAAAAAGGAACGAAAGGGCGGGAGTGCAAAATATCCCAAGTGTCGTCCGGCTCGTTCTGCCGCAGCAATGAGTAAGAGTGAAAAACGTTCAGCTGTAACTCGGAAACGTAAAGCAGGAAATCCTGGTGGGAAACCTACGATGGTCGCAACATATAAAAAGAGTTAATACTATGGATAATATTAATGAAGCTTGTTGGGAAGGATACAAGCAAGTGGGGATGAAGGATAAAGATGGTAAGATGGTCCCCAACTGTGTTCCCCTAGAAGAAAATTGTATATATGACGGTGAATTCTGTCCCGCATGTCTCGCCAAGTATATCTTAGAAAATAAAAAAGCAGGATATTTGGAAGAAGCAGAATATCAAGGACGGAAGGTATCTCTTGGCAAACCGACACGGGGTGATGTCGCCAAATTTAAGGTGTTTGTAAAAGATCCAAAGACTGGAAACGTCAAGAAAGTAAATTTTGGTGATAAAAACATGCGTATCAAAAAGAACATACCTGGTAGACGGAAAAGTTTTAGAGCTAGACATAAGTGTCACACTGCTAAAGATAGAACAACTGCAAGATATTGGAGTTGCCGAGCCTGGTGATGATTAGACTACGAGATTTATTGACCGAAGCAGACGCCAAAAAAGACACTCCGTATGTGAGTGGGGATACTTATATTAGTAAGGAAGATGCAAAGCGTATCTATGATTATATGGGATATGATTTTGACTTCAGTCAATTTGTTTTGGGTATGAATGTAGAACTGGAACACCAAGATGTGACAGATGGGAGTTTGGTGAAAACCGCCATGATTGCCGCAGCACATTTACGAGAAATACCTGATTATTATACAAAGTTGAAACAACATGTGGAGAAATAAAATGATTCGTCTCACCGATCTATTAACTGAAAGTATGGTAGAACGCCGGGTAAACTTGATGAAAATTCAAGCTATCATGGAAAAACTTTATCCAGAATTAACGGATAGTCAATCCAAGAAATTGATGGAATTGTGCGCAGAAGTTCATATGATGGCTTCCCAAATGAACACAATCCCTTATATTAGAACAGAGAGTAGTTTAGTTGAATGGACGTTACTTGTCACGGCATTTAAGGTAAAAGTCAACGAATTAAAAGAAGAAGTCGTTAAAGTATGTGAAGATAAAAAAATTGATTCGGCGACTGTAGTAAAAGCACTTGACGAAGTATTAACATATTAAGTGAGGTTTTATGGCAGACACTAGTGTTTTCGGAAGACTTAAAAAACTTTTTTCTACTAACACCATTGTACGAAACGTTGGAGGAAAAAAATTAAGAATTGCCGATACTGATCAAATCCAATCATTTGTCAATCGTCGTGGTGTAGACCGATATCATCGGGTATACCAGTCAGGCACTGGCGGGTATGGGTCACACCACGGTCGTTATGAAGCAGCTGCGGCGTTTCAAGGGGCTAGACTTCAATTATTCCGTGACTATGATATGATGGATAATGATCCTATTGTTGCGTCCATTCTTGATATTTACGCAGACGAATCAACGGTTAAAGATGAATTTAGTCGTATTTTAACAATTAAAACCGACGATACACAAATTCAAGAAATTCTTCATAACCTATTTTACGATATTCTGAACGTCGAGTTCAATCTTTGGCCGTGGATTCGTAACATGGCAAAGTATGGGGATTTCTTCTTGTATTTGGACATTGATCCAGAATACGGAATTGTGAACGCCATTCCACTCTCCGTGTATGAAACGATTCGTGTAGAAGGAGAAGAACCTGGTAATCCTTTTTCCGTTAGATTTACTATTCAAAATGATTTCTTAGCTCTCGGAAAAACAGAATTTGATAATTATGAAATTGCCCATTTCCGTTTATTAGCAGACACTAACTTCCTCCCATATGGCAAAGCAATGATTGAAGGTGGTCGTCGTGTCTGGAAACAACTCCAGCTCATGGAAGACGCAATGTTAATTCATCGTATCATGAGAGCACCTGACAAACGGAAGTTCAAGATTGATATCGGAAATATTCCACCCGCTGAAGTGGAAACCTACATGCAACGGATTATTGACCGTATGAAGAAAATTCCATTGGTCGATCCGAAAACGGGTGACTATAATCTCCGTTATAACATGATGAACATTACGGAAGATTTCTATCTCCCGGTACGTGGTAAGGATAGCGGGACTGAAATTGAAACTATGCAGGGTCTACAGTTTAATGCCATTGAAGACATTGAATACCTTCGTAAAAAACTCCTTGCTGCATTCAAAGTACCTAAGTCATTTATTGGATACGAAGAAGATATCAATGGTAAGGCAACCTTAGCAGCACAAGATGTACGGTTTGCTCGGACCATTGAACGTATCCAACGAATCATGATTTCAGAACTCACAAAAATTGCTATTATTCATTTGTATGTTCAAGGATTTACGGATGAGAAGTTAATCAATTTTGAATTATCGTTAACGAATCCGTCCACATTGTACGAACAAGAAAAGATTAATATCTGGAAAGAAAAGTTTGCACTTGCCAAGGATATGACGGGTGGTCAAGCGGTTCTTCTGTCACAAGATTGGGTATATAATAATATTCTTGAAATGTCTGACGAAGAAATTGCTAAGGAACGTGAAAAGATTATGGAAGACATGAAACGTCAGCAAGAACAACAGGCGGCAATGCAACCGCCTGTGCCGGGACAACCTGGTATGGATGGGGGAGTTCCGCCGGAATCAGGCGAACTCCCACCAGAAGGAGCTCCGGCAGAAGAACAACCGCCTGAAGGGGAAGGAGAACAACAAATTGATGACGTTGATCAAATTCTTTCTAGTTTAGAAGATATGGAAGACGATGAGTCCGAACTAGAAGAAATTTTAATGAAAAATAAAGGTGGCCGACCACGGGAAGGATTGAAATTTGGAACCGATAAACATCCACTTGGGCGTGATCCATTAGGACATAAAGAAAACAAAAAAATAGTAAAAAGAACACTTTCAGCAGAAACCAAGACCTTTTTAGATTCATTACAGAAAAAAGGAGTGAGTAAATATAGACAAATGATTTCAGAAACAGTTCTAAGTGATGAAAAACTAGAAGGTTAATGATGTTTCAAGATATTTACTTATATATGGTGGTTGTTTACTCGTCTAATACGGATAACATATGAACATCAAACACAATAAAATTAAAAATACCGGCATTCTATTTGAATTACTTGTCAGAAAAGTTGCATCAGACGTTCTAGACAATAAATCTGATAGTTTTGCGGTCAAACTGATGAGAGAGCACTTTCATTCTAAATCCGAACTGGGTAAGGAACTTCATCTGTATCGTACCTTTTTCAATGCAAACAAGTTATCAGAAACCAAAGCATTCAACGTTTTAGATTTGGTTTTAGCAAAACGGAAAACGTTAAACGAAAAAATGTTGGAAGCTCAAAAATTTCTTTTAATTAAAGAAATTAAACAACATTGTGATTTGAAGCAATTTATGGCAGGACGAGTTCCGTCATATAAAGTATACGCATCGGTGTATAAACTCTTTGAAGCAACCACACGTTCTGAAGCCGACGAATCCACGTTTACACAATTAAATGAATTGGTATCGGCTCGCTTCGTTCTCGTAGAACATCTTAAAGGTGAACTTAAGGAAGAACAAGTTATCAAGGAAAGTACGTTCACGGATGCAATGAAAGAGCAACCAGAAGAAATTCGTCATCTTTCGTACAAGTTCTTATTAGAACGATTCAACGAAAAATATAGTAATTTTAGTGATAAGCAAAAAACATTACTTCGTGAATATATTAATAACGGTACCAATGTAGAAACGTTTGGTAAATATGTGATGGAAGAAGCAAAAAATTTAACTACGCTTATTAAAAAACACACACATAAAATAAAAAATGATGTGACTCGTATTAAAATCAACGAAGTAGTCACACAACTACAACATATCCAACAAAAGGGTGCAGTAAAAGATAACTACATTACTGCGTTATTAATTGCCTATCAAATTTCAGATGAACTCCGTTCGTTGAGTTAATTTATGATAAACGAAGAAAAACTCCGTGAATTAATTCGTAAACATATTGAAGACCGATTGGACGAAATTTCCACTACCGCAGGAGTTCCTGGCTACTTGACACCAAATGCATTTGCTGGTGATAAACACAGTAGTACGTCCCGTATCAGACAAATTGCCAAGTCCATTGGATATTCTCTCACGAAACGAGGCGAAGAAGAAACCAAACCAGGTGATAAACTGAATGAAAACTATTACGTATATCGGAACGACCCATCCAAACTTCCTCATCAAAAAATTGGGGAAGCAATTTCACAAATTAACAAACAGTTTAAATTGATTGAACGCGTGCTTCGTATGAACAGCCGTTTACAGAAAGAAACTGGCGTTAGTAACGATAAGTTATGGAAACGCACCCAACATCAAATGGTCAAGTTGGAAGGGAAACTTATAGAACTTGCGGGTAGACTCCGCGAAATGAGAGGATAACCCATGAAAAAAACTCGTTTAGTAGACATTATTCGGAAAGTTGTTAACGAACAACTTGAACTGGAATCACAAGCAAGTGATGCTGCAAAGCAACAAGGTCTTGAATATATGTCTTTTGGACGTTGGGGTAAAAATGGTAAAGTGACCCATACAACGCAAGGTGGAAAACTTGTTCCAATAAAAACTATGGACCCTAGAGCGGCCGGTAAGGCAAAAGCTGGCCAGCCTACATTTGGTGATAGAAGTCCAGAAGGTCAAAGACGTAGAAACAGACCAGAACCAGAAAAGGATGCTACACGTGGTGCACGTGGTAATACCGGCACTGATGCAGGTAATAGAATTGTTAACAAAGTTCTTAGCAAATTTTGGTCGGGCGGCGCTGACACTGCGGCTGACGATGCATTGGTTGGTAAGTATGGATATTACAAAGATATCCCAGCAGACGAATTTACTAGTATAACGGGTATTCCTAAAAAAGCAGCAGTGTGGGTGGCTCAAAATAATAATGATTATGAACAACCATTTAGTTATGATGCTGAGACCGACACGTTCCAAGTACACGATCCATACGACGTTTAATTAACTATAGGAAAAATATATGGCATTACTTTGTGAATATACCGAACTACAATACGATAGAAATATCTTATTAGAATCTATTGATGGGAATAAACCATTAGTACTTCGTAATGTCGTATTACAACGTGCCAATGCAAAGAACCAAAATGGTCGTGTGTATCCGAAAGAAATTCTCATGCGTGAAGCAGCTGTTTACAAACAGAACTTTGTCAATCAACGAAGAGCATTAGGTGAACTCGACCACCCAGAATCGCCCGTTGTTAACTTAAAAAATGTGTGTTGTAACGTAGTCGGATTGTGGACGGAAGGTGATGACGTTCGTGGCGACATTGAAATTCTTACCACTCCAACGGGTAATATCGTTCGTGAGTTAATTAAGAATAATATTCGTCTTGGTGTGTCTTCTCGTGGTATGGGGTCTGTCCGTCAAATGGATGAAAATACTGTTGAGGTTCAAGAAGATTTTTCCTTGATTTGCTTTGACGTAGTATCCAATCCATCCACATTCGGTGCATTTATCACAGAAAACGTGAATGCAAAGAAAATTACCCCATACGATACAATTGATAAGTTGGTTCACGATTTCTTAAGCGAAGTTAAATAAAAGGAGAGTAATATGTTATTATTTATCGGTGTACTGTTTGTGGTTGGTGTTATTGTATGGTACGTTATCAAAGATATGAACGAACCATTAGCCAGTAAACTTTCTACGGCAGCTCATAAGGTAGAAGATAAGGTAGAAGCTGTTGTAGAGAAGGTTGCCGATGTCAATAAGGATGGAAAGGTCAACCTTGCTGACGCAAAGGCTGCTGGTAAGAAAGCCAAGATAACTGCTGCCAAAGTCGTAGATAAGGTTAAGAAACCACGCGGTCGGAAGAAAAAGGAACAATAATACATGCCGGCAGTCAGTAAGCAGCAACAAAAATTGTTTGGTTTAGTACATGCTTATCAGAAAGGAAAAGTTCCTGCTGATAAAGTGAGTGCAAAAATTAAACATATTGCAAAAAGTATTTCTCCAGAAGACGCAAAGAAATTTGCGTCTACTTCTCATGCGGACATCAAAGAATTGCAATCAATCTTTAATTCTCCTTCGTATGTAGAAAATACTTTACAAGAAATCATCAAGACTAATACGCCTGATTATGTCAAGGGACAGTTGATTGATGTATTTACGGCAAAAATGCTTACGACCGTTGTGGGTAGATTAAACGAACAAAATAAACATATATTGTTACAAAAACCATTACATGAGATGGTTGCCATTTCTTACAAGGTATTAACGTACTGATATGGCAAAAACACTATTCGTGAGTGATTTTGATGATACGTTAGCGCAGACGGACGCAAAGATTATCATCACAAAGGCGTCGGGTGAGGTCGTTGAAATGGACCCACCCGATTACGCCGTGTATACCCCAGAACCAGGTGACAAGTTTGATTTCTCAGAGTTTGAACAACTCAAGAATCCAAAACCGATTCAACGATTTGTCAAACTATTAAAGAATGCAGCCAAAAATAAAAATGTAGATAAAGTAGCTATTCTTACTGCACGTGGTCATACCCGTCCCGTGGCACAATTCTTGAAAATGATGGGAATTACTTCCGGTGTGAGTATTGCCGCTATTGGAAGTTCCGACCCACAACGAAAAGCAAATTATATAGAAAAACATATACAATCTGGGTTCACTCGCGTTGCATTTATTGACGACTCGCCAAAAAATGTGGCAGCAGTTCAAGGACTCCGTGTAAAATACCCAGAAGTAAAACTATTGATTCATCAAGCAAAAGAACATCCTGATGAAAAGGAAGTAAAACCAGCACAGGATTTTATTAAGAAAACTGGTGCTGAAGAAGACCAAGAATCTGAAATTGCCCATCAAGCACAACAATTGGGATTAACCGATTTACGATTTGGTCGATATGGAAAAGATGGAAAGGTTACTCACATTATTCAAAATGGTCGTTTAGTACCAAAACCCAAGGGGGTATAAATGTACGTAAAGGTTAACGAAGGAAAGGATGAGTTAGGAAAAGCATTGAAGCAGTTCAATAAAATGGTGAAAAAGTCGGAATTGATTCAAGAATTACGTAATCGGGAACATTTCTTAAAACCCTCAAAGAAACGTATTTTCAAACGTCAAGAGGCATTACGCCGTCGGAAACGTGAAGAACGACGAGCAGCACGACAAAAACATTACGATAATTGATATTTTAAAAAATTAACTATATATTTATAATAGTAAAACACTAATTTTTTAATATTGGTGGTATTTTATTACATTTTAATAACGGATCCTAATATCTGTTCATAATCTTTACAGGAGTAACATTATATGGCACAAATTACCAACAGTCTCTTAAAGCAAGCAATCGCTGATGCAGAAGCAGTTCGTGAAACTGCCGTTGCAAACGCAAAGCTTGTTTTAGAAGAAGCAATTACCCCACAAATTCGTGATATGATTGCCCGTCGTCTCCGTGTTGAATCAGAAATGGGCGGCGAAGAAGAAATGAAAGATGAATCCGCAAAGGAAGTTCCACACGAAGAGGCTGAAGCAGAAGGAGGTGCAGACTTCCCAGCCGATTCATCAACCGTTGGAACTGGTGATAACAAAGCACCATCCGACGATTCGTTCGACACATCAGCAATTGGCGACGGCGGTGAAAATAAGGAAGATAGTCACACGGACTGGTATGACGATTGGTCCGAAAGTGATTTTGACCTTGACGAAGTAATCAAGGAATTAGAAGAAGATATTGCTCGTCTTTCAGAAGTAGAACACGAAGACGAAGAGGATAAGGAAGAAATTTCAGAAGGCGAAGAAGGTGAGTCAGAAGAAAAAGAAGAAGCGCCTGAAGTAGGACAGAAAGAAAATCCATTTGCATCAAAGAACGGTGAAGAAGTGAAGAAGGAAGGATGGAAGAAGCATGAGATTACACACAGTACACATCCAGCAGATCCATCAATTGACACTAAAGCACCTGTTCATGAAGATGACATGGAACTAGATCTTGAAGCAATTCTTGCAGAACTTGAAGCCGACGAAGACGAAGTGAGTACAGAACCAGATACTCATGATGTCAAAGAAAAAATGGCTGCTAAACTTGCGGAAATCAAGAACGAATTGGCACAATATCGGGAAGCAGTCAATATTCTCCGAGGCCGTTTACAAGAAGTTAACTTATTAAATGCTAAGTTACTCTTCACAAACAAGATGTTCCGTAAGGACGCATTGACCAACGAACAAAAGGTTCGCATCGTTGAATCATTCGACCGTGCAACAACGGTTCGTGAAGTGAAGTTAGTATATGCGGCATTGGTTGAAAATCTTGCAACAGCAGCAAAGACGTTCAACACATCACGTAAGAAAGTTGTTACCGAAGGATTTGCTTCAAAGGCAACTCCAACAACAGCACCAAAGAAAGAAGTTATCGTTGAAAATACGGTAGCTCGTCGTTTACAAGAACTCGCAGGAATTATCTAATATTATAGGAGATTTACCATTATGTCAGATGTACAAGAATTTATCAACGAAGCGGGTAGTGCACATAAGCACGTCATTGATCAAACCCGCAAATTAGCAGGTAAGTGGGAACGTTCAGGTCTTTTGGAAGGGTTGAAGGGATATGATCGTCAAGGTATGGCGGTTATGTTGGAAAACCAAG
>Ga0315901_10007201_pt1 | contig 13181 bp, 17 predicted proteins | sample LakEriMetagenome_10_FD_203761 | JGI IMG/M metagenome (GOLD analysis project Ga0315901, IMG submission 203761) | Freshwater fungal communities from buoy surface, Lake Erie, Ohio, United States - Buoy 2 MA116 | ecosystem: Environmental > Aquatic > Freshwater > Lake | place: USA: Lake Erie, Ohio... | reverse complement strand
TTATCCGTATCCTTATCCGTATCCTTATCCAAATCTTTTTTTACTAAATCTTTTTCTTTCGATTTTATTATGCATTTCTCAAAAAGATTCACAGGTTTTAGAACCATGATTTGTTTGAGTTCCACATCAATTTGAAAGTTTTTGCTAGAACACCGGACGCCTTGTATCTCTAAAATAGTAATGATGGGCGTATTTTCATGAATGGATTCCATCTCTACATCTAACTCATTTTCATCATATATTTTCAATGGAGAGCTACCAATTCGCTGGCTAACATTCACGCGCATAATGTATTGTTTCCCGGATTTGAAAATCTTGATCGTGGGTGTAAAATAGCTTTCAATGTCGTCTTCGTCTAAATCCATATCAAACCATTTTTCGCGATTTGTATAAATGTGTTTTCGAACCGTGAGTTCTAACATTTGAATCCACTGAATAAATTCTTCGTCGTCATTTGAAAAAACCAAATCTGCGTGAATTTTTTTACCCGTTTTTATAATGCCTTGTTTGGTTTTGCATTTAGGACTTTGAATATAAAGCTGTTTTTTGTTAATTAATATTTTGCTAAAATGAATTCCGCCTGAAATGCTAGTAGGAGTAATCAAACTTATTTTATCAAACTGAAAGTCCGCATTTGTATCAAAAATATCATCCATTATATACTTTAGAATTGATAAAGCATTAATTACTTTATACGCATAATATTTTGCGTTATAAAAATTGGCAAAAAATACTTGAATAAACAAATGAAAACATTAAAGGAAACCGTGTATGAGTTTATTCAAAATGATAACATCCGGAGCGAAATAAAACAAATATTCAAACCGTTTGGCGTAATTATTTACAATGAAATCTACTTTTATATCTTATTGATATTGGTTTATTGCAGTCTTTTGTTTCTGGCGGTTTTAGGAACTTTATTTTATTTAATAAACATCCATAAAAAGTTGTCCCGATTCAGATCTCCCGAATTAAATCTCTCCGATAGTAATATATAACAATGGTTCTAGCTTTTAACAGTACAGGTGATTTTGCTAAGGCAGTTTATGGAGATTCAAGTTCGCAACATGCGGGTACCAATGGTGGTATTGCGACAACCAATCCGGCAGGTATGGCGGGTGGTCGAAGACGCAGACAAAGACAGAGTCAGAGACAGAGTCAGAGACAACGTGCTGGCCAAAGTCAGAGACAACAAAGTCAGAGACAACAAAGTCAAAGACGACAAAGACAGAGTCAGAGACGACGAAGACAAAGTCAGAGACAACAGCAGCAACGCGGAGGAAAATGAATGAGAAATAATGAAGAATAAAGTATATAATGGCTCAGGAACTTGAAAAAAACATGCGACAATGGACAATTCTTGACAACAAAATCCGCGACTTGAATCAAGAGATAAAGGCGGCGCGCAGCCAAAAAAACGAAATCGGCTCGGCCGTTTGCGAATTTATGAAAACGAGGGGTTTAGAAAATAAAAAAATAGATATTGGCAATAGTGTTGTTTCCATTTATGAAAAAAATGAATATTCATCTTTGACATATGGATACATTGAAAAATGTTTAGGGGAAATTATTCCAGAAAAGGACAAAGTTGCACTTATTATCAAGCAATTAAAAGACAAAAGAGAAATTAAAAAATCCAGCGATTTGCGGCGGCGATTTAAAAACACTAGTGGATATGAAACTGATGAAAATGAGTAGAACTTACTGTGTAGAATATATAATATTATTATATATTATACCCTATTATGAGTAGTTTTGCCAAATCTATCAATATTGATGAGCACGAAATGAGTGGCGGATATGATATTTCTGAATTGTTGAACGATGGCGGCAATATGGAAGGAGGCGGTCAATCCAATGATTTTACCGACATGCAAGTACCCATTGGATTATATTGCAATAACAACATGGTTTGTGATTTTTACAAAGTTGTGAAATCGAGTGTCATTGAAGATGATTTGTTTGATAATTTATTGAATATGGTTTCGAAAATCAAAAACAACGCAACCCGCCGAGAACCCATTCAGAAACGCAAAGTTACTAAAAAAATGAAACCTAAAAATTGAACTCTTTTTTTGTCTTTTGTACAAAGACATAAAATATATATAAATTGAAACATTGATTATTATTGAAAAATGCAAGCCGCCGACTTTATGATTGACACTTATGAGATCAAACTCAAGCTGATTGAACAAAGCGTAAAACGACTCCTTGATGCGCACCTGGGTACATATATTTTCGAAGAGGGGGAAATCGTTGAATTGTGGGAGCCCGATGCTCTTGAAATTGCAGCGAGGAGAATCGCTCAATACAACATTGATAACAGCAATGACTACTATGAATATTATGAATCCGATTGGGATTCAGAAGAGGAATAAATAAAAAATTTGTATTTTGTATTTTGTATTTTGTATATTTTGTATAATTAAAATTAAATTAGTTTTTTTTTATCCGCCAAAGGCGTTTTATACATTTATAAAAAACTTAAACAAAAAACTCAATTTATACAATAATATCTTAACAATGGAAGCAGAGAAGAAGAAGAAGGGAAGACAACCAAAGATTCAACCAAACATTAAGATTGAAGTAATTGAAGTTCAAGCCGACGATGCTAAAAAAAAAGGCCGAAAACCCAAGGGTGGAAAACTAGTATTAAAACCCGTTGAAAATGCCGTTCCTGAAGTTCCATTGTCAAATATTATATTGCATTTAAAATGCTCATTCAAAGATTTGGTCGAATACAATTCAAAGACAAATTCGCTTGCGACCATTTCTTACAATCCCGATGTTCCCAATATCATGACATACAATGCCATTGAAAATAACAATTTTTCTACCTATGGAGATTTAAAGCCGGCCAACAATGATGCATACAATTCTGAAAACAATGATTTTGTTTGCAAGGTGTGCAAAGAAAAAGAAACCGACGACAACACCGTCAATATGAAAAATATTAATGCAAAGTTGAAAAAACTGAAGATTAATTTATACAAAAACAACATCGCGGAGAAGAAATCCGCATGTTTTTGGTGCACCTATGAATATGACAATCCTACGTGCTACATCCCCAAATATGAATCGGATAACGGTATTTTCGCATATGGTTCTTTTTGCCGCCCCGAATGTGCAGTTGCATATTTGCTCAAGGAAGGATTGGACGACTCTACCAAATTTGAACGATACCATCTTTTGAACCAAATCTATGGAAAGATTTATGATTATAAGAAAAACATCAAACCCGCGCCAAACCCGTACTACACTTTGGATAAGTTTTACGGAAACTTGTCAATCCAAGAATACCGCAAATTATTGAAGACCGAGCACATCTTATTTACCATTGATAAACCACTCACTCGAATGCTCCCCGAGTTGCATGAGGAAACCGATGAAATGTTATTAAACGTGGGATCATCAAAGAATACGGTTGGGACATTTAAGGTAAAGAGACAAAGTGAGAAAGTTTCTGGACCGAGTAAATTAAATATTGTAATGAATACTTTTGGAATTACACAATAAGAAAAATATTATATCATATAATTATATCATATAATGAATGTTTTAAAAACGGTAGAAACAATCAATACAATTAAAAATCAAGTCGATAAAATTAAAATGACAACACAAGAAGATGCTTTTCGCCGCGCACTGTTGAAAATAACAAACAATTCAATGTTGAATCAATATTTTGCAAATTCAATCAATGAAAAATTAATTGATGTATTTCTAAAAATTTTAAAAGAACTTGGTAAATACAGTAAAAAATATGTTGAGTTGGTCGAAAAGTTAAAAACCATTGATATTATCATTCTTGACAATGAAGAGAACCAACTGTACTCCGAAATGTTGAACAACGAGAATGTATGTTTAATGGAAGGCGGTAGCATTGAAACCCAAATACATAAATTAAACAATAACGTAAATGTAAATGATTTTTTGAATGATTTGATGATTATAAATACGCCGATTATTTCGGAAAAATTTGAAAAAATTTTGAAAATTGTTGGTAAATATCAATTATTGAAAAAATCTTTAGAGAAAACAATTGAAAAAATAACCAGCAAACTTGAAAAGGATGATGATGAAGACATCCGAAAACATTTTGACAGTTTGGAAAAACAGATTCAAATCGCGAGAGAACAAATGGATGAAATCATCGATGAGTATGAATTGAAAAAAATAGAAACGGATAATTATGTTGACAGTACGGTGCCCCTGAATTCATTTGAACAAGCATCTGCAAATGCCCCCAACGATGAATTCAATAATATTAGTGACGACTTTTACAATCTTTTATTAAAAATAACATTAAGAAATAAAAACATTTTTTCAAGAATGTTGGACCCAAAACTTTTGAAAATACCGAATTTGATATTAAGTAAATTAAACGATCTTGTGAATCATAAAAAAGTAATTGAAAGTTATAATGGAGAGACCAAAAAAGAAGAAAAGGTAAAATGCATGAAAGAAGAAAAGGACGAAATTGACCTAGATAAAATGAAACAAAACATTTTGAAAAAATATGAGAATTCAAATTTTGAAAAACAAATTGTTGAAACCATTGTAAAAATTGTCGAAACCATTCAAAATCAACAAATTGACCCGTATCTATTCAAGAAAATTGTTGAGAATTCGTTTAAAAAAATAGTAAAACAAATTGAAAAAATAATTAATATTTGCAGCGAAACGCAAAAAACAAATGAAAAAAACAAAACAAATGAAAACAAAACAAATGAAAAAAATGAATCAATACAAGCATGCATTGATGATGCAAACTTATTAAAAAAAGAAATCAAAGAATATATTTCGGCAAAGAAAGTGGTTGTTGTGCCTTCGGTGCCTTTGGTTCCTTTGGCCGTACCTTTGGCTGTACCTTTGGCCGTTCCTTCGGTTCCTTTGGCCGTTCCTTTGGCCACTGGTTTATCAGCAACAAATTTATTACCGAATGCAACAAATTTATCAGGAATCTTAAATAAGCAAGGTTTAGAGAACCAATTGAAGGGCACGGTTGGAACGCAATTGCAAGGTCTAGAGAACCAGTTAAAGGGCACGGTTGGAACGCAAATGCAAGGTCTAGAGAACCAATTGAAGGGCACGGTTGGATCGCAAATGCAAGGTCTAGAGAACCAGTTAAAAGGCACGGTTGGATCACAAATGCAAGATGCAGCCAAACAACTGGGTTCTTTGCAAGAAAATGCTGGATCCCAATTGCAAGGTCTAGAGAATCAATTCAAAGATGCAAGTAAAATCGGAGAATCTCTTGGATCACAATTCAAAGATGCAAGTAAAATCGGAGAATCTCTTGGATCACAATTCAAAGATGCAAGTAAAATTGGAGAATCTCTTGGATCACAATTCAAAGATGCAAGTAAAATTGGAGAATCTCTTGGATCACAATTCAAAGATGCAAGTAAAATCGGAGAATCTCTTGGAACACAATTCAAAGATGCAAGTAAAATCGGAGATTCACTCGGATCACTTTTAAAAATGGGAGGAAAAAGAAAAAAAGTTACTCGGAAATCTTCTTCTCGAGCTTTTCGAAAAACTCGGCGTCGTAGACAAATTTACCGGTAGGTTTGTAATTTGAAATCGGCGTGAAATTCTTTGTCTCCTTTTTCTCTTTTTGTAAAAGCCGGTCATTCAGCTTCTCATTCGGCACGTCCTCCATTTTTTCAATCACGTTTCCATTTTCATCCACAATAAGCCCCATTTTCTTCTTGATTTCACTCCTTACGTATGACGGCACAAAATGCGCCCATGAAACAAAAAGAGAGTTTGGATGCATATACCGAATATAGAACTTGTTGTCTTCCAACTTATCGACTAAATAAGCAATGCAGTCCGATTGTTGATACACCGGTTCGCCAAATATGTATTCTGGAACTGTAAACCAAATGTACTTCTCTCCATTACGACTGCGCGCTGTGATTTTAATTTTGTTGTGGATTCGATTCAGAATCTTGTTGAAAATAGAGACTTGTCTTAAATCCTTCTTTTGTTGTTTTTCGTACAATTCATCGATGTTAATTTTGCCGTTGGTTTCTTCTTCGGTAGGTAGCAAAAACGCCATATTATATAATAACCCGGATTTTATTATATAAAGGTATAAACGTTTATACAATAAAAATGTCTGTCGAAAACATTGTAATTAATGGAGGTGGAATCGCCATTTTCACCATTTATGGCGCATTAAAACAATCGAATCTGGACGGAATTTGGTCCCATGATTCTGTCCATTCATTTTACGGAACTTCGGCCGGTGGAATCATGTCGGTTATCATGGCTTTGCAATACAGTTGGGACGAATTGGACGATTTTATAATAAAACGGCCTTGGCAAAATGTATGGAAAATCAATGTGTTAAACACGTATGATTATTATTTGAACAAGGGTGTTTATGGAATTGAACTGTATTATGATATTTTTGGGCCTTTGTTTAGAGGCAAAGATTTAGAACTTACAATCACGCTGAAAGAGTTTTACGAGATTTCTAAAAAAAACATTTACTTGTACGCCGTAAAAGTATCTACGTTTGAAATTACCGAGTTTTCGCACTTATCCCATCCAGATATGAAAGTGCTCGATGCATTGCATGCGAGTGCTGCGTTGCCGATTTTATTTAAACCGGCCGAATATGAGGGAGAGCTATACACCGATGGAGGATTTTTACTCAATTATCCATTGGCAAAATGCAGCGCTGACCCCAAAACAATTCTGGGGATTCGCAATGCATATACCGAAAACAATGCAAACATTCATAAAGTAGAGGGGATTTTTGAGTACTTGTCTTATATTTTGAACATGGTAGTTGATAAGAACCAGTGCGAACCCACTGTAAAACCCAGTTACGAAATTTTATTGAATGCTGGCTACATCGACTACTCATCCATTTTGAGATTGGCAAACAGCCAAGAGGAGAGAGAAGCATTGATACATAAAGGGGTTGAAAACGCCAAAGCAATTATTGTTCTCCCTGAATCTTAATAAATTCGTCGAGATTCGCCTCTGTAATTTTCGCATCAAACTCATACGTAATATCGTCTTTCACCATTTTGATGGTGGGGTAAGTCGTAATATTAAACTGGCTAATCATCTGTGCAGTCTCTGGTTTTTCTGCATCGGTGCAATCGACCGGCACGCATACGATTTTAGAACCGTTCATCACTTTTCCGTCGTATTTTTTGCTAAACGATGCCCATGTTGGTTTTGCTTTTTTGCAATGGGGGCACCAGTCTGCGAAAAAAAAGTAAATGGTCGTTTCTTTAGATGCAGTTGGTTGATAGATGTCCGCATAGGGCTTTGGCTTGGTTTGCCCCCATTTTAGATAAGCATAGTAAGCAGCCCATGTAAATATGCCTAAAATTGTTAAAAAAACAATTTTGCTATAGTAAGGACGAATGTAAAAAAAAATAGTTTCGTAAATGTTTGCCATAATATATATTTTACCAACAAAGAAATAATATTTAAAAAAACGATTTCTTTGTTGGTATTTTTTTTCTAAGATATATATAAAGATGGGCAAAACCAAAAAAAATGTTTTTACACAAGAAGATTACAATAGCAATGACGGGTTTTTGACATCGATTTGGGGCAACAGTGCGTGGCATTTTCTTCACACCATTAGTTTTAATTACCCCGTGAATCCCAAACCAAAAGACAAGGAAAATTATCGCAATTTCATTTTATCTTTACAGAATGTGTTGCCCTGCGGAAAATGCCGGGCAAATTTAAAAGAAAATTTCAAAAAATTGCCGATTCGAATGGCAGACATGAAGAATCGAGAAACATTTTCCAAGTATCTTTTTAATTTGCATGAATTGATCAACACAATGTTAAGCAAAAAATCAAATTTAACTTATGAAGAAGTCCGCAATACTTATGAGAATTTTCGCTCTAGATGTTTCAAGGAACAAAAAACGATGAAGAAAAAAACGGAGAGTGGATGCACCAAACCACTTTATGGCAAGAAGGCCAAATGTTTGTTGCGAATTGTTCCGCAAGAAGAGAAGGAAAAACCGTTTCACGTGGATTCGCAATGCATCAAAAAACTGGTTTAAAGAAAAAGATTTATTTACCAATAAATCTGTTTTTAATGTATTCTGCGACTTAAGGACTTCACTTATAATTTTTTCAAATCCGAAAAATACGGCGTTGAAACGATTATTTTTCGTTTTCTCAATTTGGTTTTTTTGATTTCAATATCTCCCAGATTTTCGGTTTTCATGCAAATCTGGGAATACTCATCTTTCAACAATTTCTTTACAAAATCATAGACAAACATTAGAATTTCTTCCGAACAATTTCCCACAATGAGACATCCACCCGTTCTAAAAATCATAAAACTGACCTTGGTATATTTCTTAGAAACAATGAGTTCTTCTACCGTCAAATTGCTGTCTTCTTGTAAAATAACACCCATCTGTTTCTCTATGTCAAACCCATTTTTATTGCAGAAATAATACTTGCACTTGACGCCGGGATAACTGCACGCGTCGTAAGTGGTGTCTATCTTGTATTTATCGCTTATCAAAATGGAATGAAGCGCATCTCGATTCACGTGATAATTGCATTCAAAATTCGAATTGATGAGTACATTTTCGCTTGGAATGTCTTTGAATGCAACCGGCTCTTCAAAATAGGGTCGCAGCGTATCCAGAATGAAAGTTTTGACCCGGTCGAACAAACTGACGTTTAGAACCCCCGGTATTTCCAATTTTCCAGTATTGAATATTTTGACATGGATTTCGTGGAATTTATTCACATCATTGCGAAACCGGAATGTGAGCGCAATGCAATTGAACATGGCACCGCCTTTGTCTTTGCCTCGGTAATTCATTACGTTCTTGGTAGAAATTCCGACGGTGACCTTTCTCTCATCTTTGAATTTAATCTTTTTTGCAATTGGGTTGTCGATTTGTTTGATAATCCGTTCTGTGTAATAATAGGTTTGTTTTAACTTGCGCATATTCTCTTCGCATTCTTCCTTGGACTGCGCGGCGACTTTCATCTGTTTTTTAATCACGCCTTCATGGGGTTTCCAATATTCGACAACTGGAACACTCCAAAAAATATGCGCAACGTCAATGTTCGACTGATTCAAATAAAGCAATTTTGTTTTGGTTGAAATATAAAGTTCTTCGCACTCGGGGGCTTCGCCCAAATCGTCGCACAATTCGGGTGTAAAGTGAGTTTCTTTCCCATTTAAAAAATCTTCCCATTCGTTATCTAATTCCATTTTATATTTCTTTATGTCTTTCTTTATGTCTTTTGCTTTAAGTGTTAATAAAAAATCAATTTTATGGTATAAATGAAAACTCATAAAAAGGGAGAGGTCTTAGGAGAACCGTAGGTTCTCTTAAAAGAATTTAAACATTGATTCATAAAGAATATAATGACTGAAAATATTCCATGGACTGAAAAATATCGCCCAGACCGATTCGACAATATTGTTCTGGATCCAAACAACAAGGCTCTCTTCATGAACATGATTGAAAATAAATATTTCCCCAATTTATTACTGTATGGACCACCCGGAACCGGTAAAACCACCACAATCATCAATTTGATTAACGAGTACCAAGTGATTAAGAAGAAGAAGAGCCAGGTGATTCACTTGAACGCGTCGGATGAAAGAGGCATCGATATTATTCGAAACCAAATTTATCAATTTGTGAAAACCAAGAATTTATTCGAAACGGGATACAAATTTGTCGTTTTAGATGAGGTCGATTATATGACTAAAAATGCACAACAAGCTTTGAAATACTTACTGCAAACCTGTGGAAACAATGTGAAGTTTTTTTTAATTTGCAATTATATTAGCAAGATTGAACTTTCTCTGCAACACGAATTTGTATGTATCCGATTCAATCAGCTTCCAAAACAAAAGATTCATGAATTTATTCGAGAGATATGTATGAAAGAAAACGTGGATTTATCGGACCAAACAATCAATAATATTCAGAATTTGCACAAATCGGATATTCGGAGTATGATTAATTTCATACAATTAAACCAGAATGTCATTGTGCAGCAAAGTAATATTATTAACAATGAACTATGGAAAAAATTGTACGATTTGTTTGCAGAGAAATACGAGGAAAAAGAAACCCAAAAAATAAAAATAAAAAAATTTATCAACCATTTAAGTATCCAATACAACATTGACAAAAAACAGATTATCAAGGATTACTACAATTATTTGATTCTAAATCATGTGGAACAGGTTACACCAGAAACTTTGGACAAAATGGAAATTGTCATCCATAATTATGATTGCAATATTAATGTTTTAATCAACTATTTTATACAAATGGAGCTTGTGCAGTAAATTCTGCAAAATAATATAAAACGTTGGTTTATATTATTATAATGTCGTCGTCCATCAATCAGCCGGGTGGGTATTTAGAACTCATTTTGGGACCCATGTTTTCGGGCAAAACCACACGTTTAATCCAGCATTATAAGGCCTACAAATACATAGGGAAGAAAATCGTGGTTATCAATTATTCACTGGATACCCGGTACAGTGAAACCGCGTTGTCATCGCATGACCGCGTAGAGATACCGTGCGTTTTCACGAATGCGTTGGCGGACAAATCGTTGTGGATGAATGCGGATGTTATCTTGATTAATGAGGGGCAGTTCTTCGCCGATCTTGTGCCCACGGTTGTAGAAATGGTAGATACGTATCAGAAACAAGTGCATATTTGCGGTTTAGACGGCGATTTTCGCAGACAACGATTTGGGTCTTTGCTTGATTTGATTCCTTACTCGGACAAAGTAGAAAAGTTGTCCGCGTTTTGCGGAATGTGCAGAGATGGGACTTTAGCGGTTTTTTCTCATCGCGTTTCAACTGAATCGGAACAAGTAGTCATTGGGAGCGACAATTATATGCCCCTGTGCCGAAAATGTTATCATAAATAATGGTTAAAAATATGTTAATAATATATATAAGATGACTGAATATTACAAAAATAAAATTGAACAACAAATGAAAGCTATGAAATTAAACATTAGATCTATTGAAGGTTTTAAATTTCTTGAAAAAGATATGTATGATGTACTTTATACGTATTTAGAGGAAAAAGATGCAGAAATAAAAAAAATGTCCTTACAAATCGATGAAGAAATTAAGGTGTTAAATGAAACTAAAGATATGATAGAGGATTTACAAAAAGAAGCAGATAAAGTAAAAATAACCCTAAATAAAAACAGATTAAGTGAATCACTTGACCAAAGTGCGCGTAAAGTAGTTAATAGACACATAACGAAAGAACAGTTTGACAGTCTTCCAGAAGATATTAAAGCAATCGTCGATCCTTCCAGAATATCTGCTTACGAAGGTAAGGGAAGAAAAAGAAAAACACAGAGAAAAAGAAACAAAAAATCACAAAGAAAATAAAAACTCAGACAAAATCAAGTAGTTATTGGAAGCGACAATTATATGCCCTCCTATAAAAATGCTACATAATTATTTAGTATTTTTATAGACAAATACAATATAATTCAGATGGAAAAATACAACATCATTCCAATGGGTGACAACTGTATCATTGCCGAGGTTTTAAAAGATTTAGGGATCCGTAAATGCAGTTATCCATTTGATTGGATAACGCATGTAAATTATTTCAAGGCTACAAATATCAGTTACAATTTTGAAATCGTAGAGAAATTGATGCAAGACAAATTTGATATAAATGATTTTCTTGGAAACGCATTTACAAATGGTACAAAAATTTATAACAACATATGGTTTCCACATGACAATGAAGAAAACAAGGAAGAAACCATGAACAAATATAAAAGACGATTTGAGAGATTACGCGAAGACATCGCAAACAAAAAGAATATTTTTATCTTTTTAACCAGGCATTATGTGATAAAAGAACCCGCGTTTGACAAAATTGTTGAACAGATTCTCTCTTACAACAAAGATAACAAGATTATTTATATTTATGGGTCGGCTCATGATTATATGCATAAACAAAAATACAAGGTGTCAGTAGCGTATCAATATCTTTTCTATGATGTAAAAAAACTGACTCGTGATATGAAATATGATTATGAATATTATCGGCCAGTGGTTAAAACTTATATCTCTGAATTATTTGCCAAACTTAAGGAGGGATTTAATTAAATTAAAGGAGGGATTTAATCAAATCAAAGAGAGATTTAATTAAATTAAAGGAGGGGTCAAAGGCGTAAGCTTCGCTGAATACCTTGGTTCCCCTTATTTTTTATTGGCATCTAGGTCATTGTATTGAATCTTGCCTTTCAAATACGCACTGTAAAAAATGTTCTTCTCTGTTTTCACAGTGGAATAAACATCCGCCATTTTGGTAATCATGAAGAGAACCGACGTGATAAACGTGGAGGTTGTCTTATCATCCAAATAGTATTTATACACGACAACGCCGGAGAGAACTGTATTTGTTACAAAACACGTCAATGCAAAATATCCGGTCTTTTGGTAAAGGTTGTCATAAAACAAGATGACGTCCCTTCTCTGTTCAGGGAGTCTTGATAAAACCTCTCCAACCGAATCATTGTCGGTCTTGCATTTGGGATTTACATCTAAATAGGCAATCATTTTTCCTTCTCTCTTGATCTCGGCAAAATACATCGCCAAAAAGGCAATCAAAGTAATGCAGTTGAAAGAGAACCCCGCATTATACAATGGGTCCTCACCAGTTTGCGCATTTTCCGAAATGCTGCAAATATGGTCTCCGCATGTTTGTGGAACAAAAAGAATTAGAAAAGATGCAATTAATACACGATATAATTCGAGCACCACGGTAATAGTGACCCCGGTCTTTTGTTGGAAATCCTGGTCGGCAAGCGTTTCTTGGATTGTTGTTTCAGACGTTGTTTTTATATCCACGCTTTGTTGAGGGGTTTGTATTTCAATATCAACGAGAGAATCATTGGATTTGGGAGTGTCCATTACTGCTATACAATTCATAAAGACTCTTTTTATCAGTAGTTATCGCCAAAAATAGTTACTTTTTTTGTTATTTTCCTGTTTTTCAATCTTGTTTAAATCTTTGCGAAAAATTTTCGAATCAATTTCATATCCTTTGTAACAAGCGCCGTCATCTTTATCAAATGCATCATACAAACATTCCTTGTAAAAATTCACAGTTGAACCATCCAGAATCCAATGTCTCTGTTTAATCCCTAAA
>Ga0315901_10007200_pt1 | contig 13183 bp, 10 predicted proteins | sample LakEriMetagenome_10_FD_203761 | JGI IMG/M metagenome (GOLD analysis project Ga0315901, IMG submission 203761) | Freshwater fungal communities from buoy surface, Lake Erie, Ohio, United States - Buoy 2 MA116 | ecosystem: Environmental > Aquatic > Freshwater > Lake | place: USA: Lake Erie, Ohio... | reverse complement strand
CGACGCGCCCGCCAGGGGCGGGTCGGGCGCTGGCCGGGGGCTTTGGCCCCCGGCTGGCCAAGGATCAGCGTGGCGCTGTGGCAGGGGCAATGGCCCCTGCCATTGAAGCGGTGAAAGTGCCTTCGCCTCTCCGGGCGGGAACAGGAAACGCGACCCGCGTTTCCCCCCGCCCGTGCGGGACGGTGTCCTGTAGACCGGCAGGTCCTGGAAGGACAGAGGCCAGCGCCCGACCCGGCGGGGGCGAAGCGCCCGTCGTGGGCGGGTCGGGCGCTGGCCGGGGGCTTTGGCCCCCGGCTGGTCCTGATCCCGGCGGGACGCTGTGGCAGGGGCGATGGCCCCTGCCAGTCAAGCGGTGAAGGTGCCTTCGCCTCTCCGGGCGGGACGGTGCCCTGTAGATCGGAACATCCGGGACCGCCGACAGGCCGAGGCCCACCGGGGCAGGCGCTGGCCGGGGGGGCCAGCCCCGGCGCAGGTCGCGGGCCAAGGATTGATTGCCTCGGACTCGCAAAAACCATGATCGACCGGCGGCGCATGACACCCTGTTCAGCGCGTCGTGTGACGGCCGCCTCGCCCCCTGTCGCACGGCCCACATCGGCGGGACAAAAGCGCCCGGACGCCACAGAAAGCCTTGCGCAAGGCCACATCGGGCAGCCGGAGCGCCCCCTCTGGCCACAGGCATCAGGGAAATTTTGCCGTCAGCGCCGTGCTGACGGGCGGTGGCACGAATTTCGACACGTCCCCCCCCAGCCGCGCGATTTCCTTGACCAGTTTCGAGGCAATCGCCTGACGGCGGGCGTCGGCCATCAGGAAGACGGTCTCGATGCTGCTGTCCATGGCACGGTTCATGCCGACCATCTGGAATTCATATTCGAAATCGGCAACCGCGCGCAGGCCGCGGACGATGATCGTGGCACCGACATCGCGGGCGCAGTCGATCAGCAGGTTTTCAAAGGGATGGACGACAATCTCGCCCCCCGTCCTGGCCAGGATCGCCGCAGATTCCGCCTTGACCATGGCGACCCGTTCTTCCAGGCTGAACAGTGGGCCCTTGTCGCGGTTGATCGCAACCCCGATCACCAGACGGTCAACCAGCGCCATGGCGCGCTGGATGATATCGGTGTGACCCAGCGTCACCGGATCGAAGGTTCCCGGATAAAGACCGATACGCATAACACCCCCCTTGCCTGCCCGCGCACAGGCAACAATAGGGCGCAGGGCAATGCAAGCGGCAAAGCAAACCGGACCGCTGGATGCTCAGAAGCCCTTGATCATGCCTTCCAGAGCGTCCTTTTCCATCGAAAGTTCGGACAGGCGGGCCTTGACGGCATCCCCGATGGAGATAAGCCCGGTCATCCGCTGGCCCTCCATCACCGGCAGGTGACGAAAACGCCCGTCGGTCATCTTCTGCATCACATCGGTCACCGGATCGCCCGGCGCGCAGGTGACGATCCTGGCCGTCATGACGCGTTCGACCGGAAAGGCCATGCAGGACGGGCCATGGCGGGCCAGTTCGCGCACCACGTCGCGCTCTGACAGGATGCCCGCAACCCCGGCCCCGTCTTCGGATACAACCACAGCACCGATGCGGTGCTTGGCCAGAACCGCCACCGCTTCGGCAAGCGTCGCCGCAGGCGGAACTGTGACCACGCCCCCTGTGGCTTTCGATGTCAGGATCTGTTGAACCAGCATATCATCCTCCACCTTCCCCCGGCCAGCGTCCGCCCCGCGCAACTTTCTGTCAAGTCATTGCTTCCAGACGCAACACTTCGCGGCGCAGACCCTGGGCCAGCAGATCGGCGAAGCGGTTCATCCGGCCGGTCCGGCGGTCGTCGGCATGGCGGATCAGCCAGAAGGCGCGCGTCAGGCTGACCTCTGCGGGCAGAACCTTGACCAGTTCCTGGGCAGAGGGCAGGGCGAAATCATGCACCATCCCGATCCCTGCCCCGTGGCGCAGCCAGTTCAGTTGCACGGGCACGGAATTCGAGGCAAGCCGCACCTCGGACACCCCGATTTCGGCAAGATAATCCAGTTCCTTGTCAAAGATCATGTCGGGGATATAGCCGACAATGCGGTGCGCGGTCAGGTCCGCGCGCCGCTGCGGGGTGCCGTGGCGGTCCAGATAGGCGCGGCTGGCGGCCAGGTGCAGGTGATAGTCGGTCAATCGCTGCACGGTCAGGCGACCGGCCGTGGGCGGCGAGACGGCAATCACCATATCCGCCTCGCGCCTCGACAGGTTGATGACGCGCGGCAGCGCCACAATCTGCACCTCCAGCCCCGGGTTGTCGTCACAGATCGCCGCGACAATCCGGGGCAGCAGGTAGTTGGCGCAGCCGTCCGGCGCGCCGATGCGGACCTGCCCCGACAATCCCCCTGCCCCGCCGCCGCCGCGCAGGTCATCGGCGGCGGCCTGCAACGCCTGTTCGGCGGCTTCGGCATGGGGCAGCAGGCGCAGGCCCGCCTCGGTCGCGGCATAGCCCTGCGGGCTTTTGACAAACAGCCGTGTGGCAAGCGCCTCTTCCAGCTTGACGATCCGCCGGCCCACCGTTGCAGGGTCAAGGCGCAGCGCCCTGCCCGCAGCCGACAGGCTTTCCGTGCGGACCACCGCCAGAAACACGCGCAGATCATCCCAGTCGGCCATGCTTCCCCTGCAAAACTGCAAAACGCTTTTGAAATCTTGCCTCTTTCCCGCGCATTTCCGCAAGCCTATCCTGCGGACAGGCATTTTACCGGAGGATCGGATGCAGGACCTTACCCACTGGATCAACGGCGCGCATGTGAAGGGCACCTCGGGGCGCTTTGCCGATGTGTTCAACCCCGCCACGGGAGAGGTGCAGGCCCGCGTGCCGCTGGCGTCACGGGACGAGCTGGACCATGCCGTGGCCGCAGCCGCCAGGGCGCAGGTCACCTGGGGAGCCACCAATCCGCAGCGCCGGGCGCGGGTGATGATGGAGTTTGTCCGCCTTCTGAACCGCGACATGGACAAGCTGGCCCAGGCGCTGAGCCGCGAACACGGCAAGACCCTTCCGGACGCCAGGGGCGATATCCAGCGCGGCCTGGAAGTGATCGAATACTGCATCGGTGCGCCGCAGATGCTGAAGGGCGAATTCACCGACAGCGCCGGCCCCGGCATTGACATGTATTCCATGCGCCAGCCGCTGGGCGTGGCCGCCGGGATCACCCCGTTCAACTTTCCTGCCATGATCCCGATGTGGAAGATGGGCCCCGCCCTGGTTTGCGGCAATGCCTTTATCCTCAAGCCCAGCGAGCGTGATCCCTCTGTCCCGCTGATGCTGGCGGAGCTGATGCAAGAGGCGGGCCTGCCGGACGGCGTGTTGCAGGTGGTGAACGGCGACAAGGACGCGGTCGATGCCATCCTCGACAACCCGGCCATCGCTGCCATCGGCTTTGTCGGCTCTACCCCGATTGCCGAATACATCTACGGGCGCGGCTGTTCCAACGGCAAGCGCGTGCAGTGTTTCGGCGGGGCCAAGAACCACATGATTATCATGCCTGATGCCGATCTGGATCAGGCGGCGGATGCGCTGGTGGGGGCCGGGTACGGGGCGGCCGGCGAACGCTGCATGGCAATTTCGGTTGCCGTGCCGGTGGGCGAGGCCACGGCGGATGCGCTGATCGAACGGCTGATCCCGCGCATCGAAAAGCTGAAAGTGGGCCCCTATACCGCAGGCAGTGACGTGGATTACGGCCCGGTCGTTACGGCGGCGGCCAAAGCGAATATCCTGCGGCTGGTCGATACCGGCATCGCACAGGGCGCGAAGCTGGTCGTCGATGGGCGGAACTTCCGGTTGCAGGGGTATGAAAACGGGTTCTTCGTCGGCCCGCACCTGTTCGACCATGTGACGCGCGACATGGACATCTACCGGAAAGAGATTTTCGGCCCCGTTCTGTCGACCGTGCGCGCCAAAACCTATGAAGAGGCGCTGGGGCTGGCAATGGACCATGAATATGGCAATGGCACGGCGATCTTTACCCGCGATGGTGACACGGCACGCGATTTTGCCCACCGCATCAATATCGGGATGATCGGCATCAACGTGCCCATTCCGGTGCCGCTGGCCTATCACACCTTTGGCGGCTGGAAAAAATCAGCCTTCGGCGACCTGAACCAGCACGGGCCGGATGCCTTCCGCTTCTATACGCGCACCAAAACCATCACCTCGCGCTGGCCCAGCGGCATCAAGGAAGGCGCAAGCCTGAACTTCCGGCCGATGGACTGACCGAAGGGGGCAACACCGGCAAGAACCGGCGGATATGGTCTTTCCAAAGCGGCGGCAAGCCGACCGGGTCGGCCCATGCAAGGCTGCGCACATCATTCAGCCCGACGGAATCAGACAGGATGGTGCCGTTCGCGCCATTCCCGTGGCAGGCAGCAAGGGCTCGCGACAGCGAAAGCTTGCAGCGGCGTAAAACAGGCAGATCTCGGCGACGGAACGCGCAGGCCAGACCGTTAAACTGACAGGATCAATAAGGAGAATGTCATGCGTCTGCGCGCCTTCACGGTTTTGACGATTCTTGTGCTTGCCTGCGGCGCTGCCGGATCAGCGCATGAGACCGGGCTGGAGACCGAAACAGAGGTCACGGGCGACGCCAAAATACGCGTCTTCGAAGGGGTCGCCGCGCCCAACCCGGCGGATGCTGGGGGATTTGACCTTTATGGAGCTTTCCCCAACGATCACAATCCTTTCCGCATCGACACAACAATCGCGCTGGGCATGGACGGCTTCGGATTGCGCGGCCCCGATCGGGGTCTTTTGGGGGAATTGCCCGGTGCCGGCCCGGATTGGGCGTTGAACATGATCCCGTTCGGCGTAGCGATCGACGGCGTGATCATTGACCCATCCGGTCCATGGTACAGCGGGGGGGCTGCCGACCCGGAAAACCCGTTTGATCGGGCATGCACCGGCTGGGAGTACGAGGTTAACGACCCGCGCGTCGGCGCAATTGTCGGCATGCCTGACGAGGTGCGCGGCCATGTTCAGCCCAGCGGCATGTTCCACTATCACGGACGTCCGGCCCGCATGATTGCTGCGGCGCGGCAGCGTGCGGGCAACCCGGATGACATCTTCGTGGTTGGCTACTCGGCAGACGGCTGGCCCATAATCGACCACCGCCTGCGGAATACCAAAGGAGAGGTCATCGATTTGGTCTCGGGCTATCGATTGCGGCAAGGCCAGCGCAACGCGGTGCCGGGAACCGATCCGGCGCAGATACCGAAAGGTCGGTTTGACGGTCTTTATGTTCAGGACTATGTTTTCGATCCCGTGGGCGCCAAGGCGAAGGCACCCTCGAATGCCGTGGTTCTTGATGCGCGCAATGGCATTGTCCTTGGTGACGGTCTTCCAACGCTGCCCGGCTATCCCAGCCAACACTACGCCTATGTCATGACGACTGACTGGCCGCAGATTCCCCGCATGTTCGCTGGCCCGCCGTCGCCCAGCTTTGCAGCCGTGATCCCGCTTGATTCAACATCCTTTCTGTCGCGCATGGCGGCAGAGCTGGGGCTGACCCTGCAGCCGGTCCGGCGCGCAATTTATGACAATTGCCCCGGAACGTTGCAGAACTTCCGCCTGCCCAACGGTCGAGCGCCCTATTGACCGGGGCCGGTCATGTCCACCGTCCGCGCCAAGACCTATGAAGAGGCGCTGGGCCTGGCGATGGACCATGAATATGGCAACGGCACGGCGATTTTCACCCGCGACGGTGACACGGCGCGCGATTTTGCCCACCGCATCAATATCGGGATGATCGGCATCAACGTGCCCATTCCGGTGCCGCTGGCCTATCACACCTTTGGCGGATGGAAGAAATCGGCCTTCGGCGACCTGAACCAGCATGGGCCGGACAGCTTCCGCTTCTACACGCGGACCAAGACCGTCACTTCGCGCTGGCCCAGCGGCATCAAGGAAGGGGCCAGCCTGAACTTCCGGCCGATGGACTGACCGCTACGGGGTGTCACGGCGCGCCCGCTGGCACCCCGGCGCGCAACCGGCGCGAAAAGGCGATGCTGTCATCGCTGACCGGGCCAAACGGGTGCAGCCGGGCCTGGGCCAGCACCTGATCCAGCGGGGTGCCGGGGCGGATGACCCCCAGGCCATGCAGGTATTCCGGCAGGTGCGCCGACAGCAGGATACGCCAGTCCAGCGGCAGACGCGGGTCAACCATGCGTGCCAGTTTCCACGGCACGGTCGTGCAATTGGCCGTGGCGGTGTTGTAGAACCGGGGATTTTCCGCCAGATCATTGCCCATTTCCAGAAATTGCAGAAACAGCGCGCGGCGCTGAGCGGCATCAAGCGCCAGCGGAAAGATTGAAACGGTCTCGGGCGGGTTCTGCCGGGCATCGGTGCGCCAGCCGATGACATCGCGTTCATCTGCGGCAATCAGCACCAGGGTATAGAGGCGGAAGAACCCGCCAAAGGTGGAATAGACCTGCCCCACCCGCTTGCGCGTTTCCGCAGAAAACACCACATGCCGGCCATCGGCAAAGCCGAAGCTGATCATCACATGGGCAATGTTCGGATCACCCCAGACCGAGGTGAACAGATCAGCCCCCGTCAGGTCATCAAGATCATAGCTGCGCGTTTCCCAGACGGGCGGCGGGACGTAGTCCCTGTCGCTGACCCATGAGAAATTGCGGACGTTGTGCAACGTAACGCGGTTGCCCGTGATCTCTGCCGTGACCCCATGGGCAACGTCGGGCTGCCAGACACCGTCATTGCCGGGCCGGATCGCTGACCACCAGGCAAGGGCCGCGATCAGGATTGCGCCGGACCCGAGCCAGACCATCTGCCCCTGCCCGCGCCACCACAGGCCGCCCAGACCAAGCAGCACCACGGCAAGGCCCCCAAGCAGCACAGCGCGCAGGGGGCCGGAAAACTGGAACCACAGCGCCATGCCCAGCACCGCAAGGAACGGCAACACCACCACAGCCTGCACGGAACGCGCCAGCCACCCGCTGCGCCGCCGCCGCCTGTCCGATCCCGGCCCTGTCATGCCCTGCGCCCCGACCCTGTCCACGGGATAGACGGTTGCAGACGCGGCGCGGCTGCGTTAGCCGATTCCGCTATTCCGCCGCCAAGCGCCCCGGCTTCAGCATCTTTGCAAGATAGCGCCCGGTATGGCTGGCCTCAACCTTTGCGACATCTTCCGGGGTTCCGGTTGCCACGATCCGGCCACCGCCATCGCCGCCCTCGGGGCCGATATCGATGATCCAGTCCGCCGTCTTGATGACGTCAAGGTTGTGTTCGATCACAACCACGGTGTTGCCCTGTTCGACCAGTTCGTGCAGCACGTCCAGCAGCTTGCGCACATCCTCGAAATGCAGCCCCGTGGTGGGTTCGTCCAGGATATACAGGGTGCGGCCGGTGGCACGGCGGCTCAGCTCCTTTGACAGTTTCACCCGCTGCGCCTCGCCGCCCGACAGCGTCGTCGCCTGCTGGCCGACCTTGATATAGCCAAGGCCGACCTGCACCAGCGCATCCATCTTTTCGCGAATGGCGGGCACCGCCTGAAAAAAGCCCTGCGCATCTTCAACCGTCATGTCAAGAACATCGGCTATGCTTTTGTTCCTGAATTTGATTTCCAGTGTTTCGCGGTTGTAGCGCGCCCCTTTGCAGGTTTCGCAGGTGACATAGACATCGGGCAGGAAATGCATCTCAATCTTGATCAGGCCATCGCCCTGGCAGGCCTCGCAGCGCCCGCCCTTGACGTTGAAACTGAAGCGCCCGGGCTGATAGCCGCGCGCCTTGGCCTCGGGCAGGCCCGCGAACCAGTCGCGGATCGGGGTGAAGGCCCCGGTATAGGTCGCCGGGTTTGAACGCGGCGTGCGCCCGATGGCGCGCTGATCAATGTCGATCACCTTGTCCAGATGTTCAAACCCCTTGATCGTCTCGCAAGGTGCGGGGGTTTCGCGCGCCCCGTTCAGGCGCGTGGCGGCGGTCTTGAACAGGGTTTCGATGGTCAGGGTGGATTTGCCGCCGCCCGACACGCCGGTGACGCAGACGAATTTGCCCAGCGGGAAATCGGCGGTGACATTGCGCAGGTTGTTTCCCGTTGCCCCCACCACCGTCACCTTCTTGCCGCTGCCCTTGCGGCGGGTGCGGGGAACGGCAATCTCGCGCGCACCCGACAGGTACTGGCCGGTCAGGCTGGCAGGATCGGCCGCCACCTGCGCTGGCGTGCCATGGCTGACCACCTGCCCGCCATGCACACCGGCACCTGGGCCAAGGTCAAAGACATAATCCGCCTCGCGGATTGCATCTTCGTCATGTTCCACGACCAGCACGGTGTTGCCCTGATCGCGCAGGTTTTTCAGCGTGGTCAGCAGCCGGTCATTGTCGCGCTGATGCAGCCCGATGGAAGGTTCGTCCAGCACATACAGCACCCCGGTCAGGCCCGACCCGATCTGGCTGGCCAGCCGGATGCGCTGCGATTCGCCGCCCGAAAGCGTGCCGGCATTGCGCGACAGTGTCAGATAATTCAGCCCGACATTGACCAGAAACCCCAGGCGTTCGCGGATTTCCTTCAGGATGGCGCGGGCGATCTCGTTCTTCTGCGGCCCCAGGGTATCGGGCACCGTTCCGATCCAGGCATGGGCCTCGGCGATCGACATCTGCACGACCTGTCCCGCATTCAGCCCGGCAATCTTCACCGCCAGCGCCTCGGGCTTCAGGCGAAAGCCGTGGCAGGCACCGCAGGGGCGGTTGTTCTGATAGCGCTCGAATTCTTCGCGCACCCAGGCGGAATCGGTTTCGCGGTAGCGGCGTTCCATATTGGGAATCACGCCTTCAAAGACGCGGGAGACCTGATAGATGCGCCCGCCTTCGTCATAGCGGAACAGGATTTCCTCTTCCCTCGATCCGAACAGGAAGACCTGATGGACATGGGCGGGCAGGTCCTTCCACTTCTTTTTGCGGTCGAAGGCGTAATGTTTCGACAGCGCCTCGATGGTTTGCAGGAAATAGGGCGATTTCGATTTGGCCCATGGGGCCAGCGCGCCCTGCCCCAGTGTCAGCTCCTGATCCGGCACCACAAGGCGTTCGTCAAAGAACAGCTCCACCCCCAGCCCGTCACAGACCGGGCAGGCCCCGAAGGGCGCGTTGAAGGAAAACAGGCGCGGCTCGATTTCCGGAATGGTGAAACCGCTGACCGGGCAGGCGAATTTTTCCGAGAAGGTGGTGCGCACTGGCTCGCCCTCGCCCTCGGCCGGGGCGGTTTCCAGAATGGCGATGCCATCGGCCAGGTCCAGCGCGGTGCGGAAGCTGTCGGCAAGCCGGGTCTGGATGCCGTCCTTCACGATGATGCGGTCCACCACCACATCGATGTCATGGCGCAGCTTCTTGTCCAGGACCGGGGCATCCTCCAGCTCGTGGAAGGCGCCGTCGACCTTGACGCGCTGGAAGCCCTGCTTGCGCAGATCGAGGAATTCCTTGCGGTATTCGCCCTTGCGGTCGCGGATGATCGGGGCCAGCAGATAGGCCCGGGTGCCTTCGGGCATCGCCATCACGGCATCAACCATGTCCTGCACCTGCTGCGCGGTGATCGGCAGGCCGGTGGCGGGCGAAAACGGCGTGCCGACACGGGCGAACAAAAGCCGCATGTAATCATAAATCTCGGTCACCGTACCGACGGTGGACCGGGGGTTCTTCGAGGTGGTCTTCTGTTCAATGGAAATGGCGGGCGACAGGCCAGAGATATGATCGACATCGGGCTTGCCCATCATGTCGAGGAACTGCCGGGCATAGGCCGACAGCGATTCCACATAGCGCCGCTGCCCTTCGGCATAGATCGTGTCGAAGGCCAGGCTGGACTTGCCCGACCCGGACAGGCCGGTGATCACCACCAGCCGGTCGCGCGGAATATCCACATCGATGTTCTTCAGATTATGTTCGCGCGCGCCGCGCACCTCGATGAATTTCTGTTCGGCCATGCCCAGCCCCCATATTCCCAATCGCCAGACATAGGAGAGTGTGGGTGAGTCTCCAACCATATAATGTGAACATAGCGGGAACGGCGGTATTTTACCCGCCGCTTGCCCGGCGTGGCATCACCCGCGCCGCCGCCGCGCCTGAAGGCTGTGCAGCACAATCCCGCCCAGGCACAGCGGCACCGCAAAGCCCACCACCCCCGCCGCGCCAGAACCGGCGATCAGCGCCGCAAGCAGCGGCGTGCCGGTGGTGGTGCCCAGATTGCCCAGTTGCGCCGCCGCACCGGATGCCAGCGCGCGGTCGCCTGCGCTGGCGTTCAGCTGCGGGATGGCGGAAAACGAGGCGCCCTGCACAATACCCAGCGCCGCCGCCAGCAGCAGCGCCGCCACCAGCCGCAGCGGCGGCACCGCCCAGCCCAGGCCCATGGCCAGCGCGGCCAGCAGCGCCACCGCAAACCCCGCCTGCACCAGATGCACGGCGCTGACATGCGCCAGCAGCCAGACGCCCAGCGTCAGCGATACGGCAATGCTGACCAGCGGCATGGCGGTGGCCGCCAGCGCCCGGTCTGCCCCCAGCATCGGCGGCAGCAGCGTCAGCAGCGCGACATACAGGATGGTGTAAAAGAAAAACCCCATCGCCGGGGCGGCAATACGGGGTGAGCGGTAGATGGTGCCATGCTGGCGGATCACACTGGCCAGCGACAAAGGCGGCAGGTCTGCCGGGGGAAGGCGCGGCAGCAGCGCGGCCAGCAGCGCCGCGATGGCCAGCAGATACCCGGCATGGGCCAGAAACAGCGCCTTCACCCCCTGCCAGTCGGCCAGCCACGGCCCGATCACCGCCAGCCCGGCAAAGGACAGGCCAAAGAAGCTGGACCACAGCGTCATCGCCAGCCCCTGATACCGCTGCGGTGCGGTTTGCGCGATCAGCACCGGACCCGCCACGACAATGCCCAGATGCGACGCGCCTTCCAGAATGCGGCTGGCCATCATCACCGGATAGGGCGGCAGCATCGCCTGAAACGCCGAAAGACCGGCCCCCAGCAGCAGCGCCCCCAGCAGCACCCGGTGCAGCCCGATCCGCTGCCCGAAAATGCCCGCCGTGGTGCCAAAGACCAGCCCGACCAGCCCCACCACCGATACCATGAAGGCTACGCGCCCCGGCGTGCCATAATCCGCCACCAGCAGATCATAAATCACGCTGATCTTGCCAAACTGCGCCGCCGCCCCAAGGCCCGCCGCCCAGAGGACGAGTATCAGAACTGCGGGATGCCGGGTCATGCCCCTTGGGTAGCAAAGCGGGCGGGGCAGCGCCATGGGGAAGGGCGGGCAGCGGGATGGGGACCGACCGGTTCCGCGCCGAAGACGCAGGAGTCGCGCAAGCAATTGCATCATCGACAGCGCACCGAAGCACACCTAAACTTGGGTGCTGTCAGGGAAGCTTAACAAGTGAGGGCACGGTGATGGGTTATGGCTCTTGCGTCGTTTGTGACGAAGACTTCGAAGACGAAAGGCTTTGGCCCGCGCGTGTGAGGCCTGGTGATCCGTCTCGCTGTCCAGCATGTGGCGCAGATTTGGCTTCCTTGGGCGACGCACGGCCGGATGACGCTACACTGAACTTTCGTGCAGCCCATTACCAAGAGCTATTGCGGCTAAGCCGACGCACCGCGTTGGCTATGACGCTGGAAGTAACCAAACCTGGCCAGCGTACTTATTGGGGCGGATGTCCCCTCTGGCCCGTCGATATGGGATGGCCACACGGACTGGATGGTGACCCTGCCATCCTCTTGATGCAGCTTGATCTGGCCGACTTGCCGTGGCGGCCGTCAGCTTTCCCTGATCGTGGAATGCTGTACTTCTTTTCCCATTCGGGATTGGAAGATGCGGACGGATACTCGGATGAACCCATGGTATACTTCGCGTCCACTGACCGGAAACTTGAACTGCGGAAGCCACCTGGCCTGATCAAACCTGGCACCTGGAATTACAGGGCCTCGGTGGTGGTTTCCGATGAAAAAATACGTTCTCATGACATAATCCATGATCTCACCCTTCCAAGGCGGGGACTCGGTTTTAAGGCTTTTGACGATTACCTGATCCCGAGCAGGGATCGCTATACCTATTTGTCAAATGAGAATATCGATCCGCGTGACATGACGGAACTTTCATTTGCGGAGAGGGACGTTCTGCAGAAATCCAAATTCCACTTAGTGGAGCTGGCCATCATGTTGGCAAATTTAAGCCGATTCAACCGCAATCAGGCGTGCGGTGTCAGTCACATTAATCCAGGAAGGCTTCCGGATGGTGTATACTACGGCATAATGGACTTTCTTGATCCTGGGGCTGAACGGCGCCGCAAGTACCTGCCTTCAGATGCGTGGAGCCGAAAGGTAACGGAAGACACGTTCATTCCCCTGCACCCGGTGTATTCAGATTGGCCCCATAGACCGATGACAATCTTCCATCACGCCCGCCTGATAGCAAACACTTACGGCGATTCGGAAAACACAGCAGGCAGAGGTGGAGTGTCTGCCAAGCTTGCCCGGAAGTATCCCGAGTCTGCAGATAAACTTCTAAGAAAACAGAACATCCTCGATACGGCAAACGCAATGCTGGGTGCCTTGGCTGCAAGGCTGTTCCCGGACTTAAGCAAAGACAGCAAGGCACTGGGTGCCACACGAAGCGGCTCAGACAAGTGGTCAAGCTTTCCGGCCCCGCATCTTGCCTTGCAAATGGTGGAAGAGGCGAGAAGATGGACAGAATGGTCCCGCGAAAGGCTGCATGAAGTAACAATTGATGAGGGTGTGCGTCGGGAATATCGTGACTGGTGCCACGACAGGTATAATCAGTTGTGGGATAAGTCTGAACTCGACAGAAGGTCTGTTGATCGGTGGCAAAAACGACCAAAGTGGATAAAGAAATTCTTACCTGAGCCCAGAAAAGCCTACCATGATGCAGCGTATTACATGGGAGTAAGTCGCAAATTCGAGCAAGCTGGAGATTGCCTGCTTGACAGCCTGAACGATACTGACGGAGATCAATTTGTTCATCTGTCTGAAGAAGAGCTCAAGGTGGCACTTTACGCGGGAAGCCTGGCTGGCCAAATGTTCGGATATGGGGATCAGTTTCAACTCGAGTCAGACAATAATCGCAGCAAGCTTCTTTTGTGGGATGTATCTGACGGACCAAAGTTCTACCCTCAAAGCGGGCCAAAGTTTTGGCTTGATGATGCCGTCCTTATTC
>Ga0315901_10007199_pt1 | contig 13184 bp, 25 predicted proteins | sample LakEriMetagenome_10_FD_203761 | JGI IMG/M metagenome (GOLD analysis project Ga0315901, IMG submission 203761) | Freshwater fungal communities from buoy surface, Lake Erie, Ohio, United States - Buoy 2 MA116 | ecosystem: Environmental > Aquatic > Freshwater > Lake | place: USA: Lake Erie, Ohio... | reverse complement strand
GCCGGTCTAATAGGGGCAAGATAGGAAATTCTTGCCTACTAGCAGGTTGTGTGCCAACCCAAGTGGGTAAAATCTGCCGAGCATAATTTGCCGGTAGGCAGGAATTACTCGGCAAGGTTTGCCTACCAGTTTCTCGGCACGAGAAAGGCCCACAGCTTTCGCCGTGGGCCTTTGGCTGGTCAGCCTCGCCTTACTTTTTGCGAGGCTTTGCAGGGGTCGCTGGAGCTGCGCCGTCGTCACCCTTGCGCTTGCCTTTGGCCTTGGCCTTTGTGGCTTTCGGAGCTTCGACCTTTGGGGTGGGAGCAGGTGCGATCATTTGAGCGAGTCCCAGCTTGAGAGCGCGCACGGCAATGTCACTCATTGAGCGGCCATCCCGAATACCTTCCTCGGCGATTGCTTGCTTGATCTCGGCGGTAACGCGGAGGTTGAGAACTTCAGTGCGGGCGGCGGCGGTAGTGGTGGTGGTCATGGTATTTTATTTTCTTTCTGCTGACTCGTTCGGTTCGGGTGAGTCGTTCCCCGCTCGAAGGCGTGATTGCCTCCGATGCGAATGACACTACAACCGGCTACATCACATTGCAAGCGTTTTTTTTTATTTTTTTAAAAAAAAATTTCGGCGCCGATAGCATTTGCCGTGCCAAGTTTTTTACCAGCATTTGCCGTGCCAACCATATCAGGTATGGCATTTTAATATACGCCTAATATAACAGGGTGTTGTATTGTGTTACATGGGCGGCGAAGCCGGTAGCCGATAGCCGGTGTGATCGTGATGTAACACAATACATTGGAATGTAACACAATACAATGTAAAAGAAAAGAGGGAGGCTTTCGCCTCCCCCTCGCTGGTGGGAAATTATTCCTCCTCGAAGTCTCCGAACGCCTCCTTCCACTCGGTAGGCGTGATGCCAGTCTTGACGAACTCACGCTCGTCAGCATTGAGCGTATGGAATGCGTCCTGTATGAGTAGTCCAGCGTTCCAGTGATAAAAGGAATGAACGAACTCATTGAAATTGATTCCAAGTAGCATCTCGGAAACCTTGCCAGTGAGGTCGCTGGTTTTCTGGACGAGAACTTTAGCTTCACCGATAATCTCGGTGACGCTGATGTTGTGGTCTGCATCGATGAGGAAGTAAGGAGTGCGGTTTGTCATAAGGTCTACAGAATAATCTAATCCAATTGAATGTCCAGAATTATATTTGTATACATTTGTGTTACATGAATGTGTATGTGTCTGTGTTGTATTGTGTTACACGCTGTGCGTGGGAACGCGCGGTAATGTGACACGATGTTGCCATGTAACACAATACATTATTTTATCAGCTATTAATATGTAACACAATGTAATGTAACACAATACATTGCAAAGAAAGGGGAGGCTTTCGCCTCCCCTTTTGGGTGGTTATCCTGCATAGGTGTTCTGGCAAACCAGACGAACCGAAACATAGTCTTGCGGTTCGGGAGTGTATAGCTCCAGAGACTCGAAGAGGTTTGTGATATGATCTGTCCAGTTGACACCGTAGGCATCAGAACATTCTTGATGGTAGAATGCCTCAAGAATTACCTCGGTAGAAGCACCCTCATACAAGCCGTCTCCGTTCATAGTGTCGATGATGTCTTGCATAATCGCCATCGTATGTGTCGTGGAGAGCTTGAGGTTGAGTGCTGCGTTCATGAATTGTGATAAGTGTGTCATAAGGAATACAGAATAATCCAATCCAATTGAATGTCTAGAATTATTTTTGTATGCGTTTGTGTTACATCTATACATACGCACACATATTCGCAATGCGTATGTGGATATGCGTTGCAATGCGACACCCTGTTAGAATGTAACACAATACATTATAAAAACACACATTGTCATGTAACACAATAGAATACAAAAGAAAAGGGGGAGGCTTGCGCCTCCCCCTTCACCTATGCCACCTAATGCTTTTTGTAGTTCACTTGGAAAACAGATTTGTCCCAGCACTTGCGGCAGTCGCCACACTTGCCATCCTGTGAATAGGCTGGACAATTATAGTTTGAATCGCTCGCACCGCTAACGACAAGGCCAAGACGATTGGCAGCCGCAAGGGGAGGCTGGCCATCCAGCATGAAAGCGGAAAGGCGAACGGTGAGATTTTCGGGAAGGACATTCCCCTTGGCAAGCCAATCCGAAACAATTGAAATCTCACGGGTGGGAAGCCAGAATTTAATCATTGGCAAACGCAAGGCGACATTGACAATCTTTTGCAAATGAAACTCCCCTTGGAGATCGCCGGAATCATGCCAGCGGAAAAATCCGCTTTTCTCTTTCTTTCCGATTAGAAAAACAATGGCATCTTCCCATGCGGAATTGAAAAGAGATTGAAACCTTTTCTCCATTGCATTGATGACATTCGGGAAGACATAACGACCCTTCATGGCATAGCACACAGAGCAAATAGAATCTTTTACTTTTTGGAGCTTGCCACCTGTGATGCATCGGCTGGCAGGAATTGAATATCCATGACATGGCATCTTGGAAGGATTGGAGAGTGAGTGAACGATTGCTTCGGCTTGTTTTGGTGTTTTGAATAGGTTGGTCATAGGACATACAGAATCGCACGGATTGAAAATATAGCAAGAATTATTTTTGTGATACCTTGTGTTACATAATGTATTGTAATGTATTGTAATACATTGTAATGTGAATAGATACTGGTAATGATATGTAACACAATATCGTGTAGTGTATTGTGTTACATTGCGATTCCAGAAAAGAAGAAGGGGAGGCTTTCGCCTCCCCTTCGAATCTCAAGCGAGGTTGTCAGCTTCCTCCCAATCCCCTCGACCTACTGCGGCGGCGAGATCGACTTGACGATAAAAATCTTCGACTGCCCAAGCTGATGATCCATACTCTGGATAGGTTTCAGTCCAATAAGAAAGATCAACCTCACCGCGATAAAGGACTTTGATCGCCAAGGCATCAGCTTTATCACGATCCATACCGAAGAAATGACGATGACGAAAACGACGACCATCTTCTGTCATTGCCAGAACCTCAAAGGCACGACGATAAATCGCACCAGTCGGATTAGTATAATCCGCCATCTCTGAATTATGATCTACAACTACGACATCCTCACGGACATCTACTCGTTCGATTTTGATTTTGTTTGTGTTGGTCATAGGATTGAGTCTTCACAATAATCCAATTCGTTTTTAACGCAAGAATTATTTTTGTGATACCTTGTGTTACATCGTATGAGGTTCCAATTCGAGATCGGTATGTAACACAATACATAGAGTTACATTGAAGTGTGTATTGTAATGTATTGTAATGTAACACAAAACAATACAAAAGAAAAGGGGAGGCTTTCGCCTCCCCTTCCCCCCTATGCCATCACCTATAATTCCAAAGGTATTCTTTTATTTGGATGGGGCGTGTGTGCTTCTCCAGCCATGTCTCTTGAATGAATACGGAAGGTTTGTCGTTCAGTTCCCGAAAGGGAAAAAGGATTGTGAGGAGGTTTTTGATAATTGTTTTCATTTGGATTTTTTGGGTTGTGGGGGAGGGAGCGTATTCCCCCTCCCCCTTGTTGAATTAGAGGATGATTGCTTTCACATTGTCGGCCTTGATGGTCATGCACAGAGGCATTGGCTCATCACTCTTGCGAAACTCACTGGCAAGGCAGAGAGGTTCAATCGCCGCCTTTGTTGTCAGTTCGCCGTTGAGGTAGTATTCCACCTTCGGCTCGAAAGACAAACCGCTGGCGGCATAGAAGCGAGCGTAGTCGCTTCCCTTGTGTTCAATGTGGAAGGGGTATTCCACCCATTGTCCCCACGGAAGACCAGCGTTCTCTTCTGGCAAGGTTCCATCCTCGCGTCCTTCGATGACGACCTTCTGATTGTCATATTCCACCCCGCCACGGATGACGATGGAGGTGACTTTCTCGACCACGGCGGTTTCGCCTTTGCGGGTCTTGAGTTGCTTTCCGAGGATGGCGGAAAGGTTTGCTCCCTTGTGGGACTTGACGATGTTTTTGATGTCTGCGATGTTCACTTGCGTTTCGGATTTTCCATCCGTTGCCACTTGATCGGCTGGCTTTGTTCCGTAGCCTCATTTGAGACTGCACCTACTTTCTCACAGGTCTTCCAATATGTCCAGAATTATTTTTGTGATACCTTGTGTTACATGAGTGTAGGTATTGTAATGTAATGTATTACAATGTATTGTAATTTATATTGGCGGCGCCCATGTAACACAATACATAGAGTTACATTATATAATATATCGCGCCACTATTGTAATATATTATGCCACTATCAGATGTAACACAATACATTGTAATATATTATAATACTTTGAAATGTAACACAATATATTGCAAAGTAAAGGGGGACTTGCGTCCCCCTTTCTTGTTGTTAGATGAATTTGCCAGTCAAAGGCTCGCCATGCTCTGCAAATCTCAGATCATCTATATGATACTCGGTTCCAAACGAATTGTATCCTCCGCAAGTGTATGTTGGTGTAGTTCGGATATATGCCATACCATCTTCTGAGATTGTATGTATTTTCCAATACCCCCACGGATAGCCGTGTTTTTTCTTAATCATCACAATGTCGCCTCGGTCGAATTTTTCACCATCTTTGTTGGTGAACGGATAGTTGAATGTTGGTTCTGTTGTCATTGGACTTTTAATCTAATTCGATTTTTCTTTTATTGCAATATATTTTTACATGTAACACAAATACGAATGCGTATAGGTGTGGGTAGACATGTAACACAATACGATACATGTTGTAATGCGACAAGGTGTTCAAATGTAACACAATGCATTATAAAAACAATAGATACAAAGAAAAACCCCACCCTCTTTCGAGAGTGGGGTCTTTGTGATTCCTACCCTATCAGTTGGCGAGTGCGAGTGCTTGCTTGCCAAGCTGGAGTGCTTCTTTGCGGCGATCATCGTTCGCCAGCATCGCCACAAAGGATTCTTTGTGAGTTGCCGCCGATCCCATCTGCGAGCGGTATGTGCGGTCGGAGAGGGAGGTCTTGCCTTTGCCAGTTCCCTCACCCGAAGTCCAATACTCCGTAGCTCCGTTAGCCAGATCATACAGGGTTTCGCCTTTGTTACCGATACCCCTGCTGAACAGGGTTGCGATACCTTGGGCGGCGTTCATCGCACGGGTCGAGAGTTCCGCCTTGTCAGTTTCGAGGCAGAAGTATCCGCAAGCCATTGCGAGTGCGTCGTTTGCATCGCATTTATTCTGCTCCAGATACTCCATGACCTCCTGCAAGTTGGCGCGTCCCTTGAGAATCGCATTGAACAACTCTGGAAGGTTCTTCATCGCCAAGTCCGCATTCTTGGTATGGTAGACAGAGAAACCCGCCGCTCCCGCCGCCTCACGGCTTGCGATGAGAGTGTTCATGCAAACGATACGGATGACCGAATCATAAGCAGTCATGGCGAGAGTGCCATCGTGACCCGTGATGAAGTTCACATAGGCTTTGAAGCGGTCTTTGTTGATGACCAGATCCGATTCACCAATGTCCACGCTGACAAAGAACTTTTTTGCGCCTTCCAATGTGCCTGCTGTTGTGATCTTTACATCAAGATCAGCAAAGCTCGCCTTCATGCACTCGATAACATCGCGGTTATTGATGACCTTGTATCCCGCTTTGGGAACATGGAGAGGGACAAACTGCTGGCTTGGATCAAGATCAGGGCGAGATTTACGCATATCCGCCACAAGTATTTTGTGGTTAGGGAGTTCGATGGTATTACCCTCGACCTGACAGGTGACAGGAGACTCGATAATGTCATGGGAGAGGGAGTCAAATACTTCCTCATCAATCACCTCGGTTGGAATGGCGAGAGTGTGCCACTCGGTTCCTTGGTTGGAATAAACGCGGTCGATGTTTTCTTCAATCATGTGTGCCATAGTATAGGTTGCCAGTTTTATCGAGTAGGCATCTCGTTTAGTTTTACTGCGTATCGGACAACTCATAGGAATCGCCGATGAATCCAATCTAAATAAAGTTATTCTAATTGCAAGAATTATTTTTCTTTTTACATTGTGTTACATATCCAGTGTGTATTGTAATGTATTGTAATAACTTGTGTTACATTTTGGTATAAGGTATTGTAATGTCTTGTGTTACATTGTGATGTATTGTAATGTATCGCTCGATTCGAGGTATTATAATATGTAACACAATACATTACAAGGTATTGTAATGATTACAATTCTATTACAATACATTATAATACATTACAATATATTAAAAGGTATTGTGTTACTCTTACGCGCAAAGAAAAACAACCCCCACTCTTTCGAGTGAGGGTTGAAACATGAAAAATAAAATACAAAAACTACACTAATCAGGCAGGGACAAGTCCCTTGCGGGATGCCCAAGAATGAACTCCTGCTACTTGAGCAAGTTTCATCCTCCAATAGATAGCAATTTGCTTATTGGAGAACCCCCTATTGCGGAGCTTTGCATACTTTTCAATTTTTGTTTGCGTATTGTTCTTCATTAGACATCCAATATAGCATTACTATTCGGAAATGTCAACGGAAAAAACAAAACAACCCAAGATATTTCTACCTTGGGTTGTTTGCCATGACAACAAAATTCTATTTGGATTTATTTCTCTTGATTTCTTTTTATATTTTTCTAATAAAGATGTGCGTATCTGTGGATGTGGGCAAGTGTGTGGATAACGCGTGTGATATTAAAACATGATTTATTGCGACACCATGCTCTATTACAACACATCGTCGGATTCTAAATCCTGTTCGTCCTCGTCATCATCTTGCACCACATACCACCCAAGTTCTGATAATGCTTTCTCCAATGCTTCTTGTCTGGTGTCTGCCTCCACTTCAAAACCATCTCCGTCTTGATCCGAGTTTAATACTAAAAATGTTTTCATTTGGAATTATTGTTGACGCTACCACGAAGAAGAACCATAATAACCAGAGCATAAAACCAGTTAGCCCATGTGTATTGGATCATCAATCCGAATAGTCCATTGACACTCCAGATCAAAAGGAATGGAGTAAAGAGAATGAATCCAATTCCAAGTAGAATTATTGCTAATGCGGTTGTTGTATTCATTCGGTATAGATATTGAAATCCTCCAAGACATCCTCTGTAACAATTCGGTAGTTGTCTCCATCCTCTCCAAATTCAGATAGAATGTTTTTGAGTTCTTCGTCTGCTTGTTCCTTGGTGTCGAATAGATCAACTTGATAGGTTTCTCCATCCTCACTATACTTCAAGTCTCCCCAACCGAACGCACCTTCTGTTTGTATTTTATATTTCATTTGGTTTTCGTTTGTGTTTGTCATAATTCGTAGTATCCAATATATTCTAAATTAGAGCAGTCATGTGTGTCAAGCATAATTCCATCCCGAATACAGGTCATGTGTTCGTGAAGTAAAAGCAAATAGTTTCTTCCTTTGAGGTTCTTGATCTTACCCGTCTTGGGATTGAACTTCAACCCAAAATGTCGAGCAATGTTTGCAATAGTTTTTGGATACACACCCCCACAGGCAGAAGATATATCTTTTGGTTTATTTCTATTTGATTTTATTTTCATATCTGTTCTTTCTAATTGAGAATACTGGTTCACCAACTGATACATTTCAACATAAGATTTCCCCAAAGCAATAGAAAAAGCTCGTGTAACACAATCTCCTGCTATTCCAGAGAAATACATTGATCGACCACCATCAGAGTATTGGAACTTCATGTCCGCACTCTATTCAAAATTCCCCCAAGAGTCAAATTCTTTTTTTATCTTTTTTTCATAGTCTCCATGTAACACAATACTATTAGAATAAAATTGTAATTGTATTGTAATTCAATCGTAATATACTCGGCAGAGCCGATGTAACACAATACATTACAATGTATTATAATATATTACAATGTATTATGTTATATTTCAATATATTACAATATATTATAATATAATTGGTTGTATTACAATACATTACAATATATTGTTGTGTTTTTCAAAAAATTTTATTACAATTTTTTGTAATTTTTTGTGATACAACTAGGTGTAATAAAGCAAAATGTATCAAAATGTATCAAAATAAAGCAAAATGTATTAGAATCTATTGTAATCTATTGTAATATATTGTAAATGTATTGGTTGTGCGGTGAATATCATACAATAGTATTAAAGTTGTTTGATAGTATTGTAATGTAACACAATACAATTAGAAGAAAACCCCTACATTGTAGTGTAGGGGTTTGTATTGTCTTTAGAGGAATTTCAATACTTGACCTTCTCTTATGTTGTTTGGGTTTTTAATGTGATTGATGTCTAATAGTTTCTTTGTATTGAGTTTGAATCGTTTTGAGATACTATGAATTGTATCTCCTTTCTTGATTGTGTATGATTGGGTGTATTTGGAATTGATCTTTGGTTTCTCTTGTGGTTTTACCTGTGGAGGTTCTTGTGGTATTTCCTGTGGTTTTGGATATGTTGCTACTCTACCATCGGGTAGAACTTCTTTCTTTAGAGGTTCTGGTGTTGGTTTTGGAGTAGGAGTTGGTGTTGGTATTACATCTGGAATACCCGCATAAATAGCTTCTGGTGTATTTAGAAACTCTTTATCCTTGGCATAGCTTTTAGGCATGGAGGAATAGAATATACCTACTCCTACCATTACATGAAGTCCTGCTACGACTCCTACTGCTTGTTTTAGTGATATTGGTTTTTGTTCTTGGAATTTCTCTTGGAGAGATTCTTTTATGTCTTGTATGATTTTCATATTATGTGCGTCTGTATGTGTGTGTATTTGCGTTGTAATGCGACACTATGTTATATTTCAACTCGGTGCGCTATTAAAACGATAGCACATAGCCTCTGGACTGCAAGGATTTTAATGCTCGACCAAGGGCGATTTCGTTTCCTGTCCTTCTATTAAACAAGTCTTGATCGGAACAGATTGATGTTCCTGTTTCGGTGAAGGTTCTACATGGAGTAGTAATCTCAATAAAGGTTTCGCCTCCTTTGGGAGATAGTTCTTTTGTGATACCTCCGATTCTTTGTCTGTCATTGTAATTCCTCTTGTGGAAAACTCTTACCTTGTATCCGTTTTGTCGTAGTTGTTTGATTGTTTTCATTTTAAGTTTGGTGTTGTGAGTATGTCTTGTGCTTGTTGTTTGAATTTGTTTCTTTCTTCTATTCTCTCAAAGGTTTTACACCCAAGAAAGGTTATCGTAAATACAATTAGAATAATATAGAAGTTCATACCGATTTTATATGGGTTGATTTTCATGTTTCGTTGTATGCGGCTTTCATCTTGCGTAGGATTTTCCTACCTAATTCCTCTCCAAGTTCGGATACTGATGCCTGTCTTGGGGGAACTCTTTTGTAGATGGTCTTATACTTAACCACTTCTACGGGAACTTCTACTGGAACCTCCTTGTAGATAACCTGTGGTTCTTGTGGTATGGTGTAAGACACATTGCTGTAATAATTTACATTTGTTTTTGTTTTGCTACCAGTTGTGCATCCAACCAGAGTCAAAGACAATAGAATTGGAATAATCTTTTTCATTTGTCAGTCCTCTAATTCCAGTTTATCGTTGTCCGAATCTCCCTCTTGTCGAGAAGTGAACCATTCACTTGTCGTCACCTTTCCCTCCTTGAGATCATAGACAATATCATCTCCATAATCGTTTCCTTCTCCTGCTCCCGAATAGTCATAGACTTCCCATGCCCATTCCTCAATCTCACTTGCAAGGTCTTGATCCCATTTTGGTTCGGTTTCAATGTCAAGGTATCCTTCATCATTCCCTCCGCTGAAACGAAGAATGATTTGTTCAATACCTTGTTCTTTGGCTTTATTGTAGATGGATTTGTTTAGTGGTTGTGCTTTCATTTTATTTGATTTCTAATGTTTCTGTTTTGGTTTGCTTTCCGACTTGGAGCATCCACTTTTCTGGATGCTTTGTCAAGGGGGAAAGGTAATCTTGTGGAGTAGGAATGAATCCACAATCCTCCATCAAGTGCTGTTCTGCAAGAATTTTCGTAGGAATCTTTTGACCTTTGGAATTTGTAATACAATGTCCAAACTTTTCAATCGACCATTGAATACCAGCAGAGTGATGACGCAAGGCACGATGAGTCCAATCCCCTGTATATTGTTTGGTTTCATCGAACCAGTCATGTAAGACAATGTAATCTTCTGGTTGTCCTCCCCACTTTTGAGCGGAGCTTTGAGCGTGTTTGTATGGAGTCATAGGTTTATTTCTATTCGGAATCAATAACTTCTTCCCATTGCCAGTATTGTTCCTTCTCGTTGAACTCTGCTATTGTTTTATAGTTCGTTCCCATTTCATCATTCCACTCTTGGATTTGATCCAATGCTTCTTTCTTGGTGATTGGTTCACTCCACTCGTTTGATGACTCATCTTCAATGTCGATTAGTTTGTATTTCATTTGGTTTTTTATAGGTTGGTTTCTATTCCGAATGCCAGCAGTATTGCTTTGATGATTGTTAATGTCAAGCCAATCATGCAAGCTCCGAATAGTATCCATAGTAATACCATCCAGAACATGATTGCGTCAACTACTTTTTCGTCATTCATTGTATTACAATTTGTTGAGTGCTTCTATAATTTGAGTGATTACAAGATACCACAAGAAAGCGCATACGATATATGCCGCATAGAAATATGGTGTTCTAAACATTATTCCTTATTGTTTAAGACTTCAAGACAAATAGAACGAATTTCTGCTCTGGTATCATTCTTTGAATCCAATAATTCTAAAACAGATTGAATTGTTTTCCTGTAGGTTTCATTCTGTAATTCCATTGCATGAACTTCTTGGAGGAAGTCGATTTCTTCTTTTTCTATAATCATAGGTTGTTTAGTTTTTGTTGTATAGTTCAAGTATGATTTGAACTATGGTGAATTTCCTAATCGGATGAGATCACATTGAACTATATGTTGGTTGGTTTGTCAACGAAAAATAATCGTTTTTGTAAATTCCTTTTTTCGCGTTGCAATGTTTAAGTGTTCGTATGAAGTTGTGATAATCTACCTTTGCTTGTCTTGTGGTGTCTTTCATTGTATTACAACCACTTACAATACAAAGTGTCAAGAGTATTGTAATTGTTTTCATGCTACCTCCAATTCTTTTTCTGGAAAGATTTCTCCTACGAATGTTCCTGTGATTCTGGTGTATAGGTCTTTTGCTTCTTCCCAATCTGAATTATCTCCATCACTTGAGAAGTTGAATACCTTTGGATTGTTGAAGAAATACTTAAATGCAATGAGAGAAACACAAACCAGAATATCGTATGGTTTCCGATTGGTCTTGCAAAAGTCTTTTGCAATTCCTCCTTCTGGATACCATTTCATATCAAATGTTTCGTGATCCATTCCAGTTTTTTCATCACCATTAAACCATACTTGGCTTTCATTCATTATTGGTTTTCCAACTCCAAGTCCTCCACGAATGACACACAATTTTTCTCTTTTGATTGTTTTGTGTGCTAATTTGATTATGAATACCGCCGCCCGAAACCTCATACGAAGTTCCTCGGTGTCTTTAATTTCATTTGGATTATATGTCCAGTAGTGTGTGTATCCCATTGTATTACTTTGTGTTAGATGTTATTATTGTCAATAATGATTTTGAATAGTAGTGAGAAGAAAAGAACTACTCCGAAGAACATGATTGTTCCTGTCACAATATCTAAATACAATTCAATTATTCCTTGTCTGCTTTGTATTGTAGTGTATTTTCTTTTCATTTAGAATGTTATTACTTGATATTGTTCTCCATACTGATCGGTGCATAGAGAGTTCATGGCATCTTCATCCAATCCTTGAATGTCGTAGTCATGCACGATAACTTGCACTTCATTACATTTCTCTTTTACTACATCTTGAATACATCCACCAAGAATGTTGATTGTAATTGTGGGAGTTTTCTTGGGTGTTATTTCCGATTGAATTACAATCGGTTTGGTTTTATTTGTTGGAATGACTTTCTTGGTTATTTTAGTTGGTTTGGTTGGTTTGGTTTTCATGGATCGAACCTTTCTGATTCTCGGAGTTTTCGATTGTCCTCTCGTTCTTGTTGTCTTGCCCAACGATCCCATACATCGAAGGCATCGTCATCATCACAACCATCGTTGTGATCCCGCAACCTATCCATTCTTTCTTCGTATGTCAAGTATTTGTTCATATCAGTAATCAATTTCAATGTAGATGAGTTGTCCTTGTTTTGCAAGGTTTTTGTATTTGTCTTTAATCTCTGGTGTATCTTTGTATGTATCCTGCACTTCCCATACTTCATCAAAGTTGGACTCTGTGAGTGTTTTGACTTCGTATGATTCGCAGGAGTTATCTGAATCGGAGAAGTAATCTTCCAGTTGATTTAATAGAATCCGCATATACTCGGATTTCGTTTTACCTTCTGGAATCCGTTTGATTTGAGTTTCGAGCATTCCCATAGTTTTAGTTGGTTGGTTGTTGTTGTTGGTTGTTGTCGTTTGACGATTGAACTATCGCATCACTTGATGAATAGGTCAAATTATTTTTTGTGATTTTTTGTGGTGTATCACGATGTATTGTATTGTAATTTTTCGAGGGGAGAAATTCCAAATACTTTAGAAGTTGCTTGTGGGAGAGTTTTGTTTTTGATTTGCGACTCATTGTATTGTATTGTAAGGTGCGTTCCCAACTGGAATCGAACCAGTAACCTACGCTTTAGAAGAGCGTTGCTCTATCCAGTTGAGCTATGGGAACTTATGTGGGGACGGAGGGATTTGAACCCCCAACCAATCGGTTATGAGCCGACTGCTCTGACCATTGAGCTACATCCCCAAAAGTGGTGCAAAGTATCAGAATCGAACTGATGCTCGTCCCTCGTCGCAGGGAACCATAGGTATAAGCTATGCGGTGCTTCCAATTACACTAACTTTGCATGGTAGTCGAGGAGGGACTCGAACCCTCACGCCATCGCTGGCAACGGATTTTAAGTCCGTTGTGTCTGCCATTTCACCACTCGACCATTAAAATTTCAAAAATCTATTTCCGATTTTTTTAGCGGGATCATCGGGAACCTCCTGTCATCCACTACTCAAATACTCTACTACATCTTCTAAAATTGTTCAAGTAATTTTTTGTGATTTTTTGTAATACAGAAAAGTATTACAATGTATTACCTACTCAT
>Ga0315901_10007198_pt1 | contig 13185 bp, 25 predicted proteins | sample LakEriMetagenome_10_FD_203761 | JGI IMG/M metagenome (GOLD analysis project Ga0315901, IMG submission 203761) | Freshwater fungal communities from buoy surface, Lake Erie, Ohio, United States - Buoy 2 MA116 | ecosystem: Environmental > Aquatic > Freshwater > Lake | place: USA: Lake Erie, Ohio... | reverse complement strand
GATAGAAAGGTATACCCATGAAAACTGCTGCTGTGGTTAGCCGCAAGTGGGACAATCCAACCATTGAAGCCTTTGCAACTGTCATTGGTGTTGGGGCCTCAATGGACATGCAGGATGTTATTAAGGCCCTTGCGAAGGAAATTGGAAACCCAACAATGATGTTCACACAGGCACAACTATTGGCCCGTCTACAGGCTGCTTGGCTTGTTGTAGAGGCTGAAATCAAGGAAGGTACGAGGCACGTATGAGTACCGCATTATTCGGTAAAGACTCCATCACCGGGAGTAATGACCCAGTAGTCATTACCAATAATGCCCTACACATGAATCAATATGTGTGGGATACAGCCACCCTTTCATGGGTTAAACAAATTCAAAGTGTTTCCACGGGAGTCGCAGCAGATGTAAACATTGTCAATGCTTCTCTTCCTGTCACACAGAGTGGCACATGGAATGTCAACACAGCAGCTACACAATATGCCAAAAGGTATGACCAAGTGAGTGACACCTTGGCCTACCTTGGGGATGCTGTTGTAGGCTCAGGAACATCCAGCAGTGTGTGGCGTGTTCAAAGGCTACAGTTTACCACTGGTGGTAGTGTAACAATTACTTTCGCTGACGGTAATGTCAACTTCGATAATGTCTGGGATAACCGGGCAAGTCTTTCTTACTCATAAGGAGTATTCATGGCTACTTATAATAAGTTTCAGGATTTTTCAGAGCAGTTGATTCGTGGGGTGCATGATTGGGATGCACATACGTTCAAGGTGGCTCTCACCAATACGGCTCCAGTGGCGACACAAACCACTTGGAACACCACTGACCATCCAGCCCCTGCTGCTGCTAACGGCTACACTGCTGGTGGCACTGCAACTACCATCTCAATTTCTGAGACAACTGGTACAACAACCGTGCAGGGTACTCAAGTGGTATTCACAGCCACTGCTGGTGGTATTGGTCCTTTCCGTTATGCCATTTTGTATAACGACACAGCAACGTCTCCTGCTGACGCTGCTGTTGCTTGGTGGGACTATGGTAGCAGCATTACTCTGGCAGACACTGAAACCTTCACGGTGAAGTTCAACAACACCACTCCTGGTACTATTCTAACTCTGGTGTAATCATTATGGCACTAGGTGGACCTATTATTAGACAGCACGTTGTCGAGTTCATCCGTGGCGTCGGCGTTATCACCGATGGCGTGACCGATGCCTCCGACACCACCAGCCCGTGGACATGGGTGGTGCCGCAGGGGGTGGCGCAGTTGTTTGTCACGGGGTGCAGCGCGGGGGCGGGCGGACAAGGCGGCACCAACAATGCCACGGCATCGGGCGGTGGTGGCGGCGGTGGCTCCGGGATGTGCGTGGTCAACTTGCCGGTGGAGGTCATTCCCGGCGCATCGCTCACCGTCACGGTGGGCCAAGGCGGCACGGGAGGCCAGCCCACAGTGGCGGCGACCAACGGGGGCGACACCTCGATTTCGCCCGTGATTGCAGCAGTGGGCAACGCCAACTCGACGACGTTGGTATTGTTGGGCGGCAAATTTACCAACGGAGTCAGCACTACCGCCAATGGGCGGAACGGCGGGGATGGCGCCGGCATTGCTGGCGGTGGTGCGGGTGGCACGTCATCTGCCACACCGACAGTCGGCAACAACGCAGCCGATGCCAGCCTCAATGGAATGTGGTATGCCATTGGCGGCGCAGGCGGGGGCGGTGCTCACACCACACCCGGGTCGGCTGGAGCCGCAGGCGGCTCAATGAGCAACTTCCGCGTGGCGTCATGGACGCATAACGCGACAGGCGCGGCGCTTCCTGCGGGTGGAGCGGGGGGGACTACCGGCTCCGCGAGTTACGGCGGCGGCGGTGCGGGGGCGTTCAGCCTGTGGGGAGTTGGCGGCAACGGCGGCGGCAACGCCAGCGGCACGGCGCAGAACGGCGGCAACGCCACGGGCTACGGTGCAGGCGGTGGTGGTGGCGGCGGCAGCGGCAACGGCGGCAACGGCTCCGATGGCTACCTGCGCATCCTCTACTGGAGTGCTGACTGATGGCCATCTCCGAAGCCTTCAACGGCAACCCCACGGTCGGCACCACCGAGTACGACCTGCCCAGCGCCAGCACTACTGTTTCCTCTCAAACAGATGATGGCATCTATCAACTATTTCTTGATCTCAATGCTCTTACCAGCACTGAGGAATATAGACTGAGAATCTATGAAAAGACTCAAAGCAGTGGAACTCAGCGTGTGGTTCAAGAAGTGATATTCAGTGGAGCACAAACTGAACCTATATATGCAAGTGCCTCTCTTCTCTTGTTACATGGATGGACTTTCACACTAAAGAAAAATCAAGGGACAGATAGGGCCATTCCTTATAGTATTCGTAAAGTAGCATAATGTGGTTTAGTCCCCTATTGCAAGGTGGAGCAGCCCTATCAGGTGCTGTTGTCCAACTCATAAGGCCCACGAGTGACATCTCTAGTGGTGCCTGGACTCCATCTACGGGTAGTGACTTGTTTTCCATGTTGGATGAGACTGTTGCAGATGACAATGACTACATTGTAACTACTTCAACATCAACTGCGGAAGTAGGTCTATCATCTGCCAGTGATCCCGCTGTGTCCACTGGGCACATTATTCGCTATAGGGCCAAGGGCACAGGAACTCTCACGGTGAAACTCATGCAAGGAGCAACAACAATTGCCACTCATGTTCCCACCTTGACGACATCGTTTCAAACATTCACGTTTACATTGTCTGGAGCAGAGGCAGACTCTATTACAGACTACAGCAATTTACGACTACAATTTGTAAGTAGTTAAGGAGAAGACATGGCAGATAATGTTCCAATTACAGCGGGTACGGGTACAAACATTGCCACTGATGAGGTGAGTGGTACTTTAGAGCACGTTCAACTAATGAAACTTGCCATCTCCACAGATGGCTCACGTACTCTTATTCCTGCCACATCAGCAGATGGTTTGTTGGTGGATATTAGCAATGCTAATGTGCCTATTGGTGATGGTACGAACCTTATCAGTATTGATACGGCACCAGGAGATGCAGAAGCAAACACTGTTAATGCTCTACACACAATGGCCCGTTTGGCTATGTACAACGGGACTACTTGGGATAGAGTACGAGGAAACACCAGCAACGGGGTGCAAGTTGATGTTACCCGTGTGCAAGGACAGGTGCAAGTAGGTGATGGTACTAACGCCGTGAGTGTTGACACTGCTGGCACTGATGCAGAAACAAATGCTGTTAACCAGTTGCACACACAGGCCCGTATGTATGAGTATAACGGCACCACTTGGGATCGTAAGCGTAGCCATGCCACTATTAACAAGGTGGGTCAATATACTTCTGCGCAAACAGGCACTGCCTTGTGGACCCCTTCATCAGGTTTGGCTGTAGTGGTCACTGCCCTACAGATTCAAAGCTATGGCACTACAGCCGGTACTGCCATTGTTTGGTTTGGGGCTTCAGCAGATACCACCTATACACGTTCAACTGACTTGGCCCTGTTTGACGGTGAATTTGCCCCTAGTGCCACTAATAAGCCCGGTGTCATTATGACTCTTCCAACACCAGCACGAGGGGCTGTAAACCATGTGCTACGGGTGACGACCACTAACGCTCAATCCATCACTATTAACGTATGGGGATATGAGATTTAATGGCTACTACGTTATTTCTACGTGACCTAGCATCTACTCTTGCGGGTGCTGGTCAAAAGGCTATGTTGGCCCGTAGAGGACGCACAGCAGTCACTACAACTACCAATACGGTTGCTAGTGGTACGAACATTCAAATTACAGCGACTGCGGGTGGTCAGGCACTTTCCTGGTTTAGTGAGCCTGTAACACAAGCGGTGACTATTAGTGGCACTATCACCCTGAATATTCGGTGTAGAGAAAGTGCCAATACGGTGAATGCTGGTGTAGCTCTACTCATTGAACGTACCAACAATGCTGGAACTGTTCAATCTACAGTGTCTGCACGAGCAGTGATTGGCGCTGAAGCAGGCACAGCAGAAGCCGTGCGTACAGGTACACGTACCCCAACGTCCACGGCATTCTCTGTAGGGGATAGAATTAAGGTGACTCTTTCGGTGATTAACGTGGGCACTATGGCTGCTGGTACGTTTAACACCTACCATGATGGTGTTGGTGCTGCTGTGTCTGGAGATAGTTATGTGACATTCACAGAAAATTTTGTCACTGATGAAATAATTGAAGTAGGCGCTAACGAAATAATTGGAGGAGGTATTTATGGATGATGTGTATTTGGGTGCCTATGCAACTCAACAAGAGGCTGAAGATGCCAAGGCACTTCGTCAAGAACCACAAGAGGAACTCTCTGTTGTAAACGACAATTACGACCCGGAACACCCTTGGCGTATTAAGTGGACACGCTAAAGGAGTAAGGAGTGTCTTTACTCCTATTATTCAAAGGTGGTGGGGTCACTGCCTATGAGATAGATGCTTCCCCGGGGTCCTACAACCTAACGGGTAGTGCTGCCACACTTGTTGCCCTTCGTGCCCTAGAGGCATCTCCTGGTTCCTACAGCCTCTCAGGTGTAGACAACACCCTAACGGCCTCTCGCTCTGTAAACGCTGCTGCTGGCTCCTTCACCCTCACAGGTGCTGATGCCACTCTCACTTACGCGAAGAACTGGTATGTCTCATGGGCAGAGATGGAGGTTCCTGCTGCTGGTGTCACAGCGTACACCATCAATGCAGAGACAGGGACGTTCACCCTAACGGGCTTTGCAGCCACTTTAGAGGCCCTTAGAGCCGTTAACGCAGAGAGTGGGTCCTACACCCTTACCGGCTCTCCTGCAACGCTCCTACGGGCCTCTAATGTCAACGCAGAGGCTGGCAGTTATAGCCTCACGGGTGCAGCGGCAACGTTGTCTGTTGGGCGGGCTGTTAACGCAGCAGCGGGTTCATACAGCCTCACAGGCGTTGATGCCACACTGGAATACAGTGGTAGTGCCAGATTCATCAATGCCGAGAGTGGCTCCTATGTGCTCACAGGTGCTGCTGCAACCTTGTCACAAGGGAAGGCCATTAATGCCGCAGCAGGGAGCTATAGCCTCACTGGGGTTGATGCAACCCTTGTAAGGGCACGTTCCCTCTTTGCTGCTTCTGGTGCCTACTCTCTAACGGGCTTTGATGCAAGTCTCCTCTACCCACGTTATCCACCACCAGAACTGGTGAAACTGGGTACACCTTATGGGCCTAACGGGAATGACTACATTGGAACCTATGTGGACCTCGGGTTGAAGATTGACATAAACACAGGGGCTCTAATTAAACCCCTATCCTCTAAAACTGCAATTACTCTTTAAGGAGTTTTATGGCTAAAGGTGTAAGTCTCCGTAAGGAGCATAAGAACCCCGAGGGTGGCTTGTCTGCCAAGGGTAGGGCCTATTACAACAGTAAGACAGGGAGTAACCTTAAGCCTCCACAGCCCGAGGGTGGTCCTCGTAAGAGGAGCTTCTGTGCCCGTATGTCTGGTGTCAAGGGTCCAATGAAGGATGAGAAGGGGCGTCCTACCCGTAAAGCCCTAGCCCTAAAGAAATGGAAGTGCTAACATGAATCCTCTACTATTTGGCCCCTTAATGGACTTTGGCAAGACTCTATTAGACAGGTGGATGCCTGATCCCCAGAAAAAGGCTGAAGCTGAAATAGAGTTGTTCAAGATGGCTCAGGCGGGTGACTTGCAGAAGGTTGTAGGTCAAATGGAAATAAACCTCAAAGAGGCTTCACATCCATCTTTGTTTGTCGCTGGGTGGAGGCCCTTTAGTGGGTGGATTGGAGGCATTGGGTTGGCCTATGCAGCCATTGGGCACTATGTACTTGCTTGGCTGGCCTCTATTAACGGATGGCCCCAACCACCACAAGTGGACACTGAAATACTCCTCTATATTTTAGGAGGTATGCTTGGGTTAGGAACTCTACGTACTTATGAGAAGAAACAAGGTGTAACTCGTTAAAGGAGAATGACATGCCAGTGAACAAACCAATGATGAAAGAAATGAAGAAGCGTTACGGGAAAGAAAAAGGTGAACGTGTCTATTACGCTGTTGAAATGAAACAAAAGAAGGCAAAGAAGAAGGGAGATAAGAAGTGAGTAAGGCACTTAAGAATAAGGTTAAGTTGAATGATGTGGTGAGCGTCAAGGACTTTGGCGCGGTGGGGGATGGGGTTGCGGATGATACCGCCGCTATTCAAGCTGCAATAAACAGCGGGGCGGCAAAAATTTATTTGCCGGCAGGGACCTACAAAATCACGGCAGCATTATCTGTAACCACAAGCGCAGTTTTGTTTGTTGGTGATGGCGCTGCCAAGACTTTCATTTTGCAAACTTCTGCAACGGCAGACGGAATTTATTTCAATCACAGCAGTTATTTGGTAGGTGGCGGTGTTCAAGATTTGTCCATCCACGCTGGCTCTTTGTTCAACACCAACACAGGATCAACCGGCAACGGCATTCGGCTGCGCAAAGCCAACGGCGGCTTCTCATGCACTCGGATTGATGTGCAGGCTTTTGCCACCGGCATCAGGGTTGCGGAATCGTTCTACGCCAAGTTCCAAGATTTCCAAGTTCTGTACGCACAAAACTATGGCGTGATCTGTGACACACCGTCTGGTGGCACGCCAAGCGCGGGAATGTTTTTCTCCAAAGGAAAAATCAGCAATTTTGGTTTTACCGGCACAAACACATCGTCTGTTGGTATAGCAGTCAAACAAAGCGGTGGCGACTTTTTCGACACCATTGATGTCACAACATTCAACACGGCGGTGCAAGTCCAGCCTACCGGGTCCGACGTTGTTGCGTACCTGTTTATGAATCAAGTGCTCGCGGACACCAGCGTCACTGATGGGTGGGACATTGATGGCACCTCGGCCAACATCACGGCGTGTGAATTTGTGGAGTGCTGGGCCGGATATCAAACCAACGGCCACGGTGTGCGTATTCGATCCGGCGTGGATGGCATCAACTGGAGCGGCGGGCGCATCCGCGAGAACGGCAAGCACGGCGTGTTGATTGAGGGCGGCTCCAACATCAGCTTTGTCAACACGCAAATCGCCAAGAACTCCAAGCTCACGACCAACACCTATCACGGCGTCAGCATTACCGGCGGCTCTTCTGTCGCGTTGGCATCCTGCCGCATTGGCAACTTTGCGTCTGGCCTGACTCACGAACAGGCCGATGGCGTCAACATTGCGGTGACGTTTGCTGGGCGTATTCAAATTACAGGGTGCGATGTCAGCAACCCAGGCACAGGCAAGAGCGGTATAGCCAACAACTCCGCAGTGCTGCCTTTGATGACTGCAAATTTGCCGCGTCAAGTTGGCTACAACCCAACCAACAGCAGTAACTTCCCGCTGATGACCAACGGCACGGTGGCTGCGGCAACGACCACCTACATTGGCCGCAATGCGCAGCAGTCCGTTGAAGCTGATACGTTCTTCTCGGTGCCAATTTCCGGGGTTGTCAGCAGAATCCGCTTGCAAGTGGAAAACGCTCCAGGCGCTGGTCAAACCTACACCTATACGCTGCGCAAAAACACTGCGGACACAGCTCTTACTGGCACGATTAGCGGGGCCGCGTCTTTTGAAGTCATCTCGTATGGAGCCATCACCGTATCCGATGGTGACGTTTTGACGATCAAGCTGGTGACATCCGCTGGTGCAACTGCAACGCGGCACCGTGGGTACATTGAATTGTCTGGCTAATCAAAGGAGTCAACTGTGGAAAACGAAAACCTGATCTATTGGCAAGGTGTGGCCATTGGCATTGAGTACGGCGCCGGCCGCATCTTGTGGTTTTCCAACGCCCCGCGCGAGGCGATAGAGGCGTATTCGTGATTGCTCACGACAAGGCTCTGCACCTGCTGTCTGGCGCGGCCGTGGCGCTGGTGGTCTACGCCGCGGCCCTCACCACCATCCGCATGTCTGCGGTGTATCCGAGCCGCACATGATCCCCCACGACAAAGCCCTCCACATCGTCGTCGGCGGTGCCATCTTCAGCGCCGCCTACGTCCTCTTCACCCTCGCCGGCCTCCCCGCCCTGCACCCCACATCATCCGCTGGTTCCTAAACGGCAACACTTATAAATAACTAACGACATTTAGAAACACTAAGGCCCCTTTCGGGGCCTTTTTTGTTACATCAGAGTCATTGCTCTGCTACACGCCGAATGTAGGCATTAGTAGCTACTAGGGGCACATGGGTGCTGCGTGGGACTCCACGGAAAACTGTACGGAGATATTTCCGAATCTCCCGTCGAGCCTCTTCGTAGCTGGGGAACAACTTCCGCAGGCGCTTGGGGAAACTTCCGTTCACTCGTGTTAGCTTGTACATGCTCTTTCCTTTCATATTGGTTGATGAGATATTCCAGGTAGTGCCTTGCCTTCTCAAGGTCACGTTTACCATCCTTCATTCGATGACGGAGAACATATTTCACTATGTTCCCCTCCCAGAAGTTAAGCTCATTACGCTCGATGATTTCCCACGGCTGTATGGAACACCTTACGTAATGATCTCCTCCGACTTGATTACTCATTGGATTCAAAGTAACTACTCTTAGGCTTGAAGAGAGCGGCCTTCTTGTTGTCCTCTTCCATCTCTGCAATGTAGCGCATCAGCATGGCCTTGAAGCCCTCTTGAATGAGAACCTGTACCTCCTCTGGTGTCATCTCCTCGATGAGCACAGTGGCACTACCATCCTCGTGTTCCTTAATCTCTTGTACCTTCATGTGTTTCCTTTACTGAACGGTAAATTTCTTTAACTTCCTGCCCTATTTGGTAAAAACATTACCGAACGGGACAGGCACCAGTGGCGCAGTCATCACCAAAGTCCATAGAGGCTTCATCTGTGGAGGTGATGAGGGTGGTACGAGCCATCATTTCATCATAGCGTTCTTTAGAGATTTCCTCAAGAGGGGCCTGTTGGAAGCCATGTTCGCTGTGCAGCAAAAATGACAGACTCTTGTGCCCATTCTTGTAGTGCTTCTTCAGATACTTCTTAATGTCTGGTAGTTCCTCCTTCTTGTAGTAGACGGTGCAGCTTACGCTGTTGTCACTCCAAGTCTCTTGGAGCCACTTCACCGTTTCCAGTTGATTGATTGCAGACATTTCTTTTGCCAGCTTAGTACCCTCCGGGTAGGAGAAAGGGAAACTGACAACCATTGTGGACCGATCCTCTGAGCCATCGAAATTGCGCTGATACTCAATGTCATAGCCATGCTGGCGACACACATCAACAAGCGGGTGGTTAGCAGCAATTCGTACCCTCCGTATCATATATTGGGAATACCCGGGGTGACAACCAGGAGTGACACCGGGCAACAGAGACAACGTGCCAGAGGGCTTCACCGTGGTGAGCTTGATGGACTTGTTGAAACCATGTTGTTCACTGTAGTCCTTATCAAACTCCCGTAGGGCCTCATAGGTGGGCTTGAGCCAAGAGAGTTGTTCCTCTGAAGCCTGCATGACACCTGTGACACCAATGCCCATACGCATGTTCTTGTTCACCACGGTCTGTGTCTCAGGATGGTGGCAGGACAATGCAAGGCTGTGCTTGTTGATGCGATAGAGGAGCTTACAAACGTCTACGAACTCTTCCTTGCTGGTGACATTGGGCAGGAACACCTCTGCTAGGCAGCAGGTTTCGTAATCAGCCAAGGATTGTTCAGCACATGGGTTATACCCGTTAATGTTTGGGTCAGGGTATTGAGTCTCTCCCAGACGACCGACCTTTCGGCTGAGTTTAAGGTTAATAAGGCCGTATGGTTCACCCTTGCCTTCATAGCCATCCCAGAAGAACTCGTGAAGGTCGTTGATATCATCACATACCACGGAGTTGTTGGACATGGCTCTCCATGAGGGGATGTTACCCAAGTCCCATCGTTTAGCAAGTAGGAATTCCACATCGTCTGCATCTCCAATAGCAATTTGAGCACTGCGCCTGACATTACCAGCAACCACAACAGCACCAATGATGTTCATAACATCTAGAGCATCAACGGGCCGTAGCTTCTTGCCAGCACGTTTCTCCAGGATTTTAGACACCTCGTTAATGCCCCAGCAAAGGTCCTCAGGGCCGCTAGCAACGCCTCCAAAGCCCTTGATGGGGGCTCCCTTGCCTCGGATGAGGATAGGGCTGTAGGTGAAGGTTTTAGCGCCTTCTGCGAGGAATGCTGCCTTGAGTGTCTTGCCCAATAGCTTCACCCATCCCTCGCGGCTATCAGGCACGATGAAGTCAGCATCATGGCTGTTGACACGAGTGGGGCAAGTGAACCCAGCATTCACAGGTGGTAGCTTGTCTACGTTCTTCTTCTGGATGTTATAGCCTACACCAGAACCCAGCATGAGCATATCCATTGCCCATGTGAAGGGACGAATGGGGTGGTCCACGGTGGTGAAGGCACAGTTTTGCAAGGATGATAGACCCAGCGTGTTCACCGTGTCAGTACCCATCTGCCACCAGAAGCGCCCAGCAACACTGCCCTTGAGGTTTAGAAAGTAGTCACGTAGACGGTTTTCTTCCTCAGGTGTGAACCCAACATTCAGTTGGTCACGAGCACTGGCTAGTACACGCTCAATAGTTTCAGGGAATTCTTCAGTGCGACTGTTTACATCTGCCGCGTCAATGCGGCGGGAATAGGTTCGCTTGTAAACCAAATATCCAATGGTACTCCACGGTGTCATGCAATCTCCTCATTTCGAAATACAAAACGTACAATGCCCATGTCAACCACCATCTTGATATTGTCTTGTCCTGGAAACTCCAGACCAAGCATGAAGCCGGTGATGAAATAGATTTCTATGAATGTCATTCTCGCCTCTCTGCACGTAGTTGTTCAATGGCTACCCAGCGCCTGATGTGGGCTTTCGTTTCCGAATCAAGCTTTGACCAGACCGTGTGGCCTTCTTTGCTCTTGACGATTTCCTGGAAGGCTTGGATGATGTAGATGTTGACTCCTTCAGCAAGGAGTTGCTTCTCTTCTTGGGAGAGCGAAGCGATTTTTCTATCGAGGTTTTCTGTTTGTGACATGCTTTATCCAATACTTGTAAATTGTCCGTGGTGCAAAAGAGTCTCTCTATGTAGGAGTCCCACGTAGTGAACCCCATTACAGGGTCCACCACGGGGGCTATGTGATCTACTTCTACATTCTTGACGACAAACAATTTACCACAAGAGGCACACTTGTACAACTTGGCTTTCCTGCCTGTAGCGGCATTGAGCCCCTGACCAGTACACGCTGCTTCTAGTGCCTTCCACTTGTTGGGAAACTTCCGCATCCCTGCCCGTAGGACGCTGGTGATGAAGGCATTGAAGCGCCCTTCAGTCCAGCCCTCTACGGGAGTCAATCCTCCGTGCCACCCATAGCGAGAACATCTGCCGTGGTGGTTTCTGGGTCTGCAAAGTCTGTATGATTGGCTAGCCACTCACGGGTAATGGAGTAACCAAACACAGAAGACAGGAACAGGAGGAACTGGTCTACGATTTCCGTAGCGTAGTCTTCACCATCGGTGACATGCTCGTGTCGGAAGGATCGCTCCATGCTTCCATCATCTTCACCGTAAAAGTGAAACTCATAAGTGTTCTTAGTTTGCATAATTGCTCCCATAAGGGTTCTTAGTTTGCATAATTGCTCCTTAGTGCATTGTAACTAACAGGGAAGTGCTTCTTTACCTCATTGGCAATGAGCACTGCTACATCTCTAGTTTCCTTTTGTGTGTCCTCTTTCAGACGTAGCCACAGCATATCACAAAAGGCCCCTAGTGTGCCACTCCAATACCATTCTGTCATGGTGTTTTGTGGCAACACCATACGGGCTTGTTCTGGACATACTCCTTCTAACAGAAGAGTCTTATACAGAGTTAGGTTTGACTTGATAGTAGTTTCAGCAGAGATGGCACAGGCATGACTCATGCTCACTGCTTCTTCACTGCTACCTTGCTTCTTACTCTCTGACTTCTTGCGCCAAATACCTGGAAAATAGAACTCAGGTTCCTCATCAACGTAACGCCTACTCACTTCATTCCACGGCATGAACTTGTGCTTCACTAGTTGTCGTGCCACAAAGATTGGTGCCTTAACTCGGAAGGTGAGGAAGCAATGGTTGAAGGGACTCTTATGGTTGTGCTTGGCTAGGTAGTTGATGAGTTTTGTGTCCTTCTCTGAAAGACTTCCATCAGGGTTAAGCTCAGATGCCTTATTAAACGAAACCCTAGCAGCGTTAGCAACAAACAAATCACTACCACATACATTGACAAGAGAAGCTTCAATTGGACTTACTTTCATCTTTTGGTTTCCAATAGGGTAGAGGGAACTGAAACACCCCTTGTGCTCCCACACAGGACCAACAGATAGCAGGTACATCATCTATGCTGTAGGCCCGTGGTTCGCTGTGGGCACAAGAGTCACATGATCTCACCAAGGTATCAGAATACTCTGGTGGCGCTTTTGTACTCGTTGATTTCATCTAGTGCCTCACGATTTTTCTCATCAGCGATTATCTTCTTGGGTTTTACCCCAAAAGTCTTCCTCGGTGAATCTGTCATCCTCATCAACTGAGGAGAACCCGTCCCATGCTTCCTTCTCATCTTCGGCTGTGTATTCATCCATTTCCTCTAGGTTTACTTCAAAGGTAGTCCTGTGTTTCTTCACCAACCTATCTGGACACATCTTCATCAGGTCTTCAATGGACAACTCCAGGAAATTCATTACGTCTTCTGGCGTGTCGAAATTGTCTTCAATGAAACAAGTCATCTCATATAGTTTCTGCTTATAGGTTTTTGCCATATTTCCGTTCCAGATATTCGATGGAGAGGAACATCTCATCGAACTGCCCATCTCTCACATCGTTCAGCACTACTAGTCCACGCCAGTGCTTGTTGCTAAGACTATCCATATAGTGCTCATTATGGAGATAATAACTACCAGCAATAATAGCACATAATGGAACCCCATCCGCTCGTTTGCCATAGGCTACTTGTTTACCCTGTTGGTGCCCAGCCACACAACTCATGTGCAACTTGCTGATAATTGCACTAGCACTGGACGCAGGACGCCCCATAGCGCCAACAGGCCAGTAGTGATTATAGCCAACACCATCAATGAATACGGGATGAAGAAACCCATGTGTTTCCCAATGTCGTTCATA
>Ga0315901_10007195_pt1 | contig 13188 bp, 14 predicted proteins | sample LakEriMetagenome_10_FD_203761 | JGI IMG/M metagenome (GOLD analysis project Ga0315901, IMG submission 203761) | Freshwater fungal communities from buoy surface, Lake Erie, Ohio, United States - Buoy 2 MA116 | ecosystem: Environmental > Aquatic > Freshwater > Lake | place: USA: Lake Erie, Ohio... | reverse complement strand
ATTGATACTTTCCACGGAGTTATGGATGTGTTCGCAGCAACATCAGTAGATGGAATGGCGGCGACAAAAGAGAGTAAGAATGGTGAGAGTTTAGAAAAGAAACTTCTACATAAAAAGTATGTAGAAAATATGGGTTGATAAGTATATAAAAAGTAAAAAAACAGGAGAAAAATATTTTTCAAAAAACTCTAAAATTTACTAAAGAAAATAGGGTTCTAGTCCACTACACCCTATATATATCTTTACATTTTCTGGTTTTTTCGGAAAAATTATTCACTTACAAAAATAAAAAAATTACAAAAAGATGGACATTTCACAAAGAATTTTATCGGACATTACGGTCTATATGAAGTACGCAAAGTACAGACCTGAATTAAATAGAAGAGAAACATGGGAAGAATTGGTTACCCGTAATATGGATATGCATATTAAAAAATATCCAAAATTAGAAGAAGAAATTAGAGAGAACTATAAATTCGTATACGATAAAAAGGTTTTACCTTCAATGCGTTCAATGCAATTCGCAGGTAAACCAATTGAAATAAGTCCAAATAGAATTTACAATTGTGCATTCGCACCGGTTGATGATTACAGAGTATTTGCAGAAATTATGTTTCTTCTATTAGGTGGTACGGGTGTAGGTTACTCTGTACAAAAGCATCACGTTGACCAATTGCCTGAAATCAGAAAACCAAATGCAGATAAAACAAGAAGATTCCTTATTGGTGATTCTATTGAAGGATGGGCAGATGCTATATCAGTATTAATAAAAGCATATTTCTTTGGTGGTAGTAAGCCAGTATTCGATTTTAGAGATATTCGTGCAAAGGGTGCAAGACTTGTTACATCAGGCGGTAAAGCACCTGGCCCTCAACCACTTAAAGAATGTTTGATTAAGTTGGAAGGTATTTTAGATTCGCACAAAGATGGTGATAAATTAACAGCAATTGAGGTACACGATATGGTTTGTCATATTGCAGATGCAGTATTAGCAGGTGGTATTCGTAGAGCAGCATTAATATGTTTATTCTCTGCAACCGATGAAGAAATGATTAGTTGTAAGAGTGGTGCATGGTGGGAAAAAAATCCACAAAGAGGTAGAGCAAATAACTCTGCAGTTCTAATGAGACACAAAATCACAAAAGAATACTTTTTAGACCTTTGGAAAAGAATTGAAGCGAGTGGAGCAGGTGAGCCTGGTATCTACTTATCAAACGATAAAGATTGGGGAACTAATCCTTGTTGTGAGATTGCATTAAGACCTTTCCAATTCTGTAATCTTTGTGAAGTAAATGTATCTGATGTAGTAGACCAGGATGATTTGAATGCAAGAGTAAAAGCAGCATCATTCATTGGAACACTTCAAGCTGGCTATACCGATTTCCATTATTTAAGACCAATTTGGCAAAGAACAACTGAAAAGGATGCATTGATTGGTGTATCTATGACCGGCATCGGAAGTGGTGCAGTATTGAAATTGAATATGAAAGAAGCATCAAAGGTTGTAAAAGTTGAAAATGCAAGAGTAGCAGATATTATTGGAGTAAATCATTCAGCAAGAACTACGACAGTTAAACCTGCAGGAACAACATCACTAACATTAGGAACATCATCTGGTATACACGCGTGGCACAATGATTACTATATTCGTAGAGTAAGAGTTGGTAAGAATGAAAGTATTTACCAATACCTAATGTTAAATCATCCTGAATTAGTAGAAGATGAATATTTCCGTCCACATGATACTGCAGTAATTGGTATTCCACAAAAAGCACCAGCAGATGCAATTTTCCGTACCGAATCCCCAATTCAATTATTGGAGAGAGTTAAGAAAGTACATAGTGAATGGATTAAGCCAGGTCATAGAAGTGGTAACAATACACATAACGTATCTGCAACCGTTTCAATTAGAGAGCATGAGTGGAAAGCAGTTGGTGAGTGGATGTGGGAGAATAAAGAATTCTACAATGGATTATCGGTATTACCTTATGATGGTGGAACATATATTCAAGCACCTTTCGAAGATTGTACAAAAGAAAAATACGAAGAGTTGATGCAAACCCTACATGAGATTGACTTAAGTAAAGTTATTGAAATAGATGATAACACAGATTTAAGTGGTGAATTAGCTTGTGCAGGAGGTGCGTGTGAAATTAAATAAAGATGACAAATCGCTATATTATTTGGAAAATGGTAAGGTGGTTTTTACCCCTAACTACCATATTGAACGAGGGTATTGTTGTGGCAGTGGCTGTCGTCATTGCCCATATGACCCGAAACATTTAAAGGGGAATAATAAATTAGACGAGTTATGGGAGAAAATCAATCATCAAAACACAAAGAGTTGACAGACAAAATTAGAGAAGAAAAACAGAAACCAAAAGGGCCAATTAAATTTCAACTTCAATTAAATGAAGAACAGAAAGTAGCAAAAGAAAAAATACTCAATAACGCAGTAACGGTATTGAGTGGTAAAGCCGGAAGTGGTAAAACACTTTTAGCATGTCAGATTGCATTGGACCTACTATTCAAAAAAGTAATACAAAAAATTGTGATTACTCGTCCAACGGTTAGTAAAGAAGAAATAGGTTTTCTTCCGGGAGACTTAAGAGAAAAGATGGAACCCTGGATGCAACCAATCTACGCAAACTTTTATCAACTTTACAACAAAGAAAAGATTGATGAAATACTTGAAAGTGGGGTAATTGAAATTGTACCCGTTGCGTTTATGAGAGGTAGAACATTTTTGGATTCATTCGTAATCGTAGATGAGGCGCAGAATTGTACTACTGACCAAATGGAAATGATTGTTTCTCGTTTGGGATTAAGAAGCAAAATGGTAATATGTGGAGATACACAGCAAGTAGATTTGAAGACCAGAGGTGAAAGTGGTTTTAAATTTTTAATATCAGTAGCAAGTAAAGTTAAAGATATGGCATCACAAACCCTATTAACAAATCATAGACACCCGATAGTCGATGCCCTTTTGGATGAATATGAATATCTAAAACAAATAACGAATGGTAACGGTAAAAAAGTTTAGCGCAGTTTGGTGTGGACCTTGTAGAATGTTGGCACCTGTAATGAATGAAATTAAAAGTAAATATCCAAATGTAAAGTTTGAAGAATATGATGTGGATAATGAAGTAGATGAAGTTATGAAATACGGAGTAACATCAGTTCCGACAGTAATCATTGAAAAGAACGGCCAATTACATGAAAGATTTACAGGTCTTCAATCTAAAATGGCATATCAAAATTCAATCAACGAAGCAATTGGTTAATGAATTTATCTGAATTTTATAAAGTTACAGGAGAATTATCCGACAAAGGTACGGTTCATTGCTATATTGATGAATGGTATAATTCGGAATTTACACCAATTAGATATGAAAAAATAAACATATTGGAAATTGGAATTAATAAAGGAGATTCTTTAATTCTTTGGAGAGATTGGTTTATCAATTCAAATGTATATGGTATTGATAATGGAGATGAAATGACTGATGAATATTTTAATATTGTGAATAATATTGATGGTGTAAATATTCAATATGCCGATGCATATACACACGAAGTAGTTTCTTTATATCAAAATAATTTTTTCGATTACATTATAGATGATGGACCACATACTTTAAACTCTCAAATAAAATGTGTAGATATGTGGTTTTCAAAATTAAAATCAGGCGGCAAATTAATAATAGAAGATGTGTGGGATATTGATTCTTATAAAGAAGAATTTGATAAATTAAATATACCATATGAAATAATTGATTTAAGGTCAAAAAGTAAGCATAATCAAAAAAATGATGTGTTATTGATATTCCAAAAATAATTTGTTATAGTGAAAAAAATTCCGTATATTAGGGTTATGTTAAAGGGCGAAGCGCATCCAATGAGCAAACTTACTGAAAAGCAAGTTGAAACGATTAGAGAACTATGGAAAGTTGGACATCGTAATGTTAAAGTATTAGCACAAAACCACAAAGTTTCGCCAGCAAATATTAAAAAAATAGTTACAAACCAGACATGGACACATATGTTGAAATGGCCATATGAAAGTAGAAAATAAGTTATATTGTGATGTATCCAGAGTTACTATTAGAGAAATAAGTCCATCGGTTGCAAAAGAAATTATAGTTAAAAAACACTATACACACGCATGGACTGCATGTAGATATTCTCTGGGCATATTTTATAGAACAGATGAAGTAAACGCATTAGGAGATAATGAAAAACTTATCGGATGTTTGGTTTATGGATTTCCAGTAGGTGCAAGAGCAGCACTTTCAATTTCAGAATTACTCACAAAAGATAATGTATTAGAACTTACCCGTCTCTATTGTGATGATGGGTATGGTGCTAACATAGAAAGTTATGCAATCGGGCAATCATTCAAATGGTTTAGGGAAAATGATAAAGCGATTAAGGTACTGATTTCCTACGCAGATAACGGACAAGAACATTTGGGTGGAATATACCAAGCAACTAACTGGATATATCAGGGAATGAACACAGAAATTGCTTTAATGCCTAATTACGGAATATCTCTAACAAAAGACCCATATGATTGGATTCATAGTAGGACAGTATTCTCAATGTGGGGTAGTGGTAATTTAGAACATCTTCGTAGAGAAATCGGAAAGCAAGGTTACAAAGAATTTTGGAGAAGAGAAGAACCACCAAAGCATAGATATGTACAAGTGATTACAGGTGATAAAAAAGAAAAGAAAGCAATCTTAAAATCTTTAAAGCATGAAGTTAGGGATTACCCAAAGAATGCAAAAGAATTTAATAAGGATATAGAACACCATACTACGATAGCACCGGAGAGTGAATTAGCAAGTAAGTTTTGGTAATTTAATAAAAAAATAGTATATTAGAAATATGAAATTTTGGGATACAGGCGAAGAAACAAATACTGAAGTTTTTGACTATGAAGTTATGAAAAAGAAGTTCATTGATAATTTGGACTATCTTAAAACAATGTCAGTAGAAGAACAAACTCTATACAAAAAATGGATGGAGTGGAATAGTGATTTAGTAGGAAATATGAAAAAATTGCCCGTTCTTCAACAACACTATGATTCTTTATGGAAACCTAGTGATATTATGAATAAAGAATTAACTATTTCTGAAATTCAATCGTTAGAACCATATGTAGAAATTGTAGATGAAGACCCTAAACAAGCTACTCGCTGGACTGAAATTCGCAGATTGATTCATACTATGGAGTTTCAAGCTAATCCTGGTCGTAATGTAAAATGTTATGTTAAAGATAGAACAAGCGGAAAGATATTAGGACAAATTTGTTTGGGTAGTGATATTACATCTTTGGGTGTTAGAGATGCTTATATTGGTTGGCAGAAAGAAGACAAATTTTCCAAAGGAAAATTGAATTGTACTACTATTGCTACAACCATTGTATCTACTCAACCTTTTGGATATAATTTTTTAGGTGGTAAATTAATCGCTGCATTGGCAACTTCCCCTGAAATTAGAGATTATTGGAAACAAAAATATGATAACGTATTAGTTGGAGTTGGTACAACATCATTATACGGTATTCATTCGCAATATAATGGTATTCCACATTTCAAAACATTGGGTGAATCAAAAGGTAAGATTTCAACAAAGCCGGATGATAAAGTTTATGACCCTTGGCATCAATGGTTAAAAGAAAATAAAGCTGATTGGTATAATACTCATATTACACAAGAGAGAGAAAGAAATGGTGCTAATATGGGGTACGAAAGAAATGGACCTGTGAGCGGTATCAAACAAAAAATCATTCAAGCTATTTATAAAGAATTGGGAATTAAAAGCGATGCATATGACCACGGATTTCAAAGAGGTGTATACTTTGCACAAATGTATGAGAATGGTAATGAGTTCCTATGTTCTAAAATAGAAGAAAAGGATTTAGTGTTAAAAGATAAATTTCAGCAAGGCAATGAATACACAATGAAATGGTGGAAAGATAAAGCAATTAAGCGATATGAAAAATTATATGAAGAAGGAAAGATAAAACCAGAAGTATTATTTTACATTGATGCAATTGGTTTAACTTGGGAGCAAATGAAAGAAAAATATTTAAAAGAAGTAGGAAGATAATATGACATTTTGGGATTCAATAGATTATAAAAAAGCAAGGAAGGTTTTAGTTATTCCAAATATTACCAATTCTGGAAATATTGAGAAAGATTCGTTTGTAGATGTAATCTATAATCACATAAAGGCATTAGAAGAACATGGTGAGTTCTATTGGAATATCATATTACCACAGGCAGTTAAGAAGTTAAATCTAATTAATGTAAAACAACACATACTACCATTTTCAGGTGATATGATTAAGATGCGTACTTATCCACCTGATTTTAATAGGTTATTGGAAACATTAGAGTACGATGTTATTTATTCACATTTGCCCGATTGGCCGCAAGTTGGTAGATATAAAAATGATTTCAATACAAAAATTATTGGATATTGTCATTGGTGGGAAATGAAAACCTGCAATGCTGAAGATAGGAAAAATAAGTGGAGATGGATGCCAATAGAACTATTAGGGGTATCACAAATGGATACTTGTTTTCTAAATACACAGGAACAAAAAGATAGAGTTTTAGAAGAAGCAAAACTGTGGTTTAATGATTTGTTTATTCAAAAATTAAATAGTATATTAGTAGTTTGGAATTTGGGCATAGATAATACTAAAATTATAGAAGAACCAAAAGAAAAACAAAAAGTTATTGTATTCAATCATCGAGCGGCTGCATATAAAGGATATCCATCTTTTATTAAATTGATGGAGGAGTATAGAGAACGCAGACAAGATTTTAAAGTATGGGTGCCACAATTAGATGGTAAGCCAGAATTTAGTTGGATTGATAATACCAAAGTAGCTAAACATGATTACTATAAACGAGTGCAAGAATGTATGGTAGGTATTCAGATGAGACAAACAAATTATGGATGGAGTGTAGCAGCAACCGATTGTATGATGAACGGAACTCCTATGATATTTCAGGAATCAGATTGTTACAAAGAGATAGACCCAAATGGTTTATTTTTTAAATATAAAAAAGATTTGTTTGATATGTTAGATAAAATATTAGATAACGAAAATTATAGATTTGAATTATCTAATAAAGCAATTCAGAGAGCAAAAGAACTATCTTTAAATGATAGTAAAATGATTAAAGTTTTAAACGAAAAATTAATAAGTTAATGTATCAAAACATTTATTACGAAAGAGGAAAAAACTTAATGCATCTATGGGATGATGAAAGAGGATATACAACATTCCCTTATCGTAAGTATGCATATAAGAAAGACCCATACGGACAATATCGTTCAATGTATGGTGATAAATTGAGCAAGATTGGTAAATGGGAAAAAGATGAAGCTGAGGATTTATTTGAAAGTGATGTTCCTGAAACGACACGAGTATTGGTTGATATTTATGAATCAGATTTACCATCAAAAGGTCATAGAACAATGACATTTGACATTGAGGTGGAAATGATAACAGGTTTACCAAACACAAAAGAGGCACAAAACGAAATTACAGCAATCGCAGCACATGATAGTGCAACAAAAATGTTTGATGTTTTCGTATTAGATAAACAAAATAAAATTAAAAACAATGCCAACTCATTTAGTAAAGATGGGAGAGAGGTTAATGTTCACATTTTCAATAACGAGAAAAATCTTTTACATTCATTTCTTAATTATTACGAAGAAATTAATCCGACTATTCTCACAGGTTGGAACATAGACTTTTTTGATATTCCATACCTCTACAATCGTATTAAAAATGTCTGCGGTGAAGGACATGCAAAAAGATTATCACCTATTGGACAATCATTTTATTCACCTTATAGAGATAAGTGGCAATTTGGTGGTGTTAGTATTTTAGATTATATCAATCTTTATAAAACTTATACTTACACACTGGAATCATCTTATACTTTAAATCACATTGCTACCAAAGAATTAGGTAGAGGTAAGGTTGAATATGAAGGAAGTTTGGATGACCTTTTCGAAAATGATTTAGAAAAATTCATTGAGTATAACATTGTCGATGTGGACTTGGTTGTAGCATTGGATGAAAAACTTCAATTCATTGAATTATGTAGAGCGGTTTGCCACGCAGGATATGTACCATACGAAGATTATATATTTTCATCAAAATGGTTAGAAGGAGCTTGTTTGGCATACCTTAAAAAGAAAGGATTAGTAGCATCAAACAAACCAAAAGATAGAAAAGAAAGGATGCAAGCACTTCGTGATAACAACGAAGAGAAGTTTATTGGAGCTTATGTGAAAGAACCCATTGTTGGCAAGTATGATTGGATTTATGATTTGGACTTAACATCTCTATATCCATCAATCATTATGACACTTAATATCTCACCTGAAACAAAAGTTGGTAAAATTACAAATTGGGACGCGGAAGCATGGATTAAAGGTGAAGATACTAAACATCATTTGGTAAGCAAAGATGGTGAAGAATATGAATACAATCGACAAGAATTAACCGAATTAATTAAAGATTCTAATTTGGGAATAGCAGCAAACGGAGTAATATATAACCAAGACTCACCAGGTCTAATTGCAGATATTCTTAATGATTGGTTTGATAAGCGTGTTGAATTTCGTAAATTAGAAAAAAAGTATGGTGAAGAAGGGGATACGGAAAAATATGAGTTTTATGCAAAACGTCAGTTGGTACAAAAGATTCTTTTAAACTCAATGTATGGAGTATTAGGATTACCAGCTTTCAGATTCTATGATATTGATAACGCAGAGGCAGTTACTATTACGGGTCAAACTGTTATTAAAAAAACCGCTGAAATGGCAAACATCAAATATTGGAAAGAGTTAGGAACAAAAGAGGACTACAATGTTTATATTGATACTGACTCAATTTATATGATGGCAGAACCTTTGGTAAAATATAGATATCCAGAATATAAGGAATTTGATGAAAAGAGAATGGCACAGGAAGTAAATACTATTGCAGAGGAAACACAAACATTTCTTAATAAATTTTACGACTTGTTGGCAGAAAAGTTTTTCTTCATTCCAAAAGATAAACATCGTTTTGAGATTAAAAAAGAGTATATCAGTAAAGCAGGATTTTGGGTAGCAAAAAAACGATACGCACAATGGATGATTTTGAAAAACGGTATCCCTTGCGATAAATTAGATGTAAAAGGATTGGATGTGGTTCGTTCATCGTTTCCAAAAGCATTTCAGGACTTTATGGCTAAAACTCTCAAAGATATTCTAATGGGTAAATCAAATGAACAAATTGACCATTCTCTTTTAGAATTTAAAAAAAGTATGATTAATTTACCTGTAAATAAAATAGCTAAAGGTGGAGCAATTAAAGAGTTAAGTAAATATGATGATGGAAGTTGGGTAAAGGGAAAATCAATAGCAGACTTTGAAAAGGGAACGCCTGCACACGTTAAAGCCGGAATAGCATATAACAGATTATTAAAATTCTTCAATTGCCCGTATAAGCACGAACCTATCAGAGATGGTGATAAAGTAAAGTGGGTATATCTTAAAACAAATCCATTGGGATTGGAAGGGTTGGCATTCAAAGATTATAATGACCCAAAAGAGGTTATAGATTTTATTGAAACGTATATTGATAGAGATGAAATATATAAAGCAGAATTGGAAAATAAAATTGATGATTTTTATAAAGCACTTAAATGGGAAAAGGCATCGGTAGAAACACAAACAGCTAAAAAGTTTTTTGCATTTTAATATGAAACAGAGTTTAAAATATTGGACAACAGAAGATTTTGAAATTTCAAGTTACAAATGGTCATTTAAAGAAAGACCAGGAAAACAATTTTTGGGAAACGGCTCGGATAAAGGAAATAACCATTATAGATTTAATGAAATAGGTTTTAGAGGTGATAATACAATTTTTAATGGCATTAAATTAATGTCAGTAGGATGTGCGCATACGGAAGGTATAGATGTAAAAGATACAGAGACTTGGCCACATTTTTTATCAAGAAAGATAAAATCGGGAATTGATTATAATTTAGGAATGAGCGGAAGAAGTAATGATTACATTAGTAGAGCAATTTTAACTTGGACTGATTATTTAAAGCCATCATTGGTTTTAGTAATGTACACATATCCTAATAGAAGAGAATACTACACCAACACTGGTGGAATTGAACCATTTCATCCAAATCCGTGGGGATATTTTGATGAAGAAATATCAGGCAGAATAAAGTGGGGAAATATAATGTCAACAACCAACGCTGAAGAAGATTTTATAAATTGGTATAAAAATCACCAATTGATAACTTATTATTTAAAATCTAAAAAAATACCATTTATTTGGAACGGAACATTTTTAAAAACAGATTATACGGATGAAAATCGTTTTGATGGGGATTATCCATATTTTGAAGATAAAAATACACACGCTACACCAAGAGTAAATGAGGAGTACGCTCAAAATTTATTCAATTATATTACAGAAAAATTTGAAATTTAGAAATATTTTCCGTATATTTAATAAACAAACATAAAATTTAAAACAAATGAACAAAAACAATTTATTAAGATTTATTCAAAAGTATTCATTAGGAGGACTTATTGAATCCGTAGCATGGAATGCGGAAGGAACAAAATTATCCGTAAGATTTATTTCGGATGATAAAACCCTATTGGGTGAGGTTGAATTTAATGCATTTACTTCTAATCCATTTAATGTTGGTATTTATACAACATCATTATTAAAAAATATGATTGGTGTATTAGACAGTGATATTAAATTAAAAGTAGATAAATCGGGAGATAAAGCAGTTACTCTTAAGTTGAATTCGGATGATACCGAAACATCTTACCAGTTAGCAGATTTAGGTGTTATTCCACCTGTGCCAGATTTGAAAACATTGCCTGAATTTACTATTGAAATTGATATGACATCTCAAATGGTAGATAAATTTATCAAAGCAAAGGGTGCATTGAGTGATATCGATACATTCACAATCTTCACAGAAGGTGGTGATTTGAAAATGGCAATTGGATATTCATCAATTTCCACAAACAGAGTTACGATAACTTGTCAAAAAAATGTATTGGTAGAAATAAAACCAATTTCCTTTTCAGCAAAATATTTAAAAGAAATTCTTACAGCAAATAAAGAAGCAACTAATGCTAAATTGAAAGTATCAACCGATGGTTTATCGCACGTTGAATTCCAAATTGATGATTTCGTTTGTAAGTATTATTTAGTAGAAATAGCAAATTAATAAAAATGACAGAACAATTAGAATTATTCCCAGTAGAGGAATCACAATTACAAAGTAGTGTAGAAATTCCTGCACAAGAACCAATTAAAGATGCAGAGTGGTGTTTTCAATTTTTTAATAACGAACCTGTAGTATTTGGTTGGCAAGGTGAAAATACGGAACCATCTCCTTTAGTTTTACAATTACAACCAGTGGAGGGTGATGTATTAACATTTAAACAGAATGGAATGGAGTTTAAAATATTTGCAAGACCTATTTCCGAAGATACAAAACAAATTAGAAAAGAGCAAGATGAAAGTAAAAATCAAGAAACTGCATCCTAATGCAGTAGTACCACAATACGCTAAATCTGGCGATGGTGGGATGGATTTGGTAGCAACATCAATATTATCCAATACGACATTCGATGTAACATATGGGATGGGAATTGCATTGGAAATACCGGAAGGATTTGTAGGATTGATATTTCCTCGTTCATCAATTAGAAAAACTGATTTGGCTTTGACAAATTGTGTTGGAGTAGTTGATAGTGGGTATAGAGGTGAATTACAAGCTACATTCAAAAAAGTATATGGAAAAAATGATGTAAGAATTGATGAAACTGATTACAAAGTTGGTGATAGAATTGCACAAATTATTATCTTACCATATCCACAAATAGAATTTACTGAAGTAGAAGAATTATCTAACACCGAAAGAGGCGATGGCGGATTCGGTTCAACTGGAAAATAATATGAGTTTTTTCGCAAATGATATAAGTAAAAGAGAGCATACTTTGTGGGTGGAAAAATACCGCCCACAAACTCTTGCTGACTATGTTGGTAATGAAACCATCAAAGAAACTATTCAGCAATATTTAGATGCAAACGACATACCACATTTGTTGTTATACGGAAAAGCAGGTACTGGTAAGACCACACTTGCTAAACTAATCGTAAACACAATTAAGTGTGATAGTATGATTATCAACGCATCAGATGAAAACAATGTAGATACAGTAAGAACAAAAGTTAAGAACTTCGCATCATCAGTTGGATTTGCAGGTTTCAAAGTAATCATATTAGATGAGTTTGATTATATGACACCGGGAGCACAAGCGATTTTGAGAAACTTAATGGAAACATTCAGTAAACATTGTAGATTCATTTTGACTTGTAATTATATTGAGAAAATCATTGACCCTATTCAAAGCCGTTGTCAATCATTCGCAATTACTCCACCGACTAAAAAAGATGTGGCAGTACAAGTTAGTAAGGTTTTAGATTCGGAAAAGATTAAGTATGATATTAAGAATGTTGCAGACATCATTAATTCTTATTATCCTGATATTCGTAGAATACTTAATACTTGCCAATTACAATCAGCAAAGGGAGAATTGAAAGTAGACCACAAAGTGATGGTTGAATCAAACTTCCAAACGAAATTGATTGACCTATTAAAATCAAATGATGACAAACGTAATTTGTTTATGAAGATTAGGCAAGCAGTAGCAGATAATCACCTAAACGATTATTCAGAAATGTATTCAATGTTATACGATAAAGTAGATGAATATGCGGCAGGAAATACTGCAAACGTAATTCTAACTATTGCGGATGGTCTTTCAAAAGATGCATTAGTAGTAGATAAAGAAATAGTATTTATGAGTACAATTATACAAATATTAAACATTATAAAATAAACAAAATGGAACAAGGACAAGGACAATTACCAATGAATTTTAATTTAAACGATGCAAGAGAAATGCTTTGTGAGTGTGGTAATAATACATTTATGCCGGGTTTTAGATTTAGAAAAGTATCACGTTTAATTACAGGTGGTGCAAAAGATAGTGTACTTCCAATTGAAATGTACCTTTGTACACAATGTGGAAAACCATTACAAGACCTTT
>Ga0315901_10007194_pt1 | contig 13191 bp, 9 predicted proteins | sample LakEriMetagenome_10_FD_203761 | JGI IMG/M metagenome (GOLD analysis project Ga0315901, IMG submission 203761) | Freshwater fungal communities from buoy surface, Lake Erie, Ohio, United States - Buoy 2 MA116 | ecosystem: Environmental > Aquatic > Freshwater > Lake | place: USA: Lake Erie, Ohio... | reverse complement strand
TGCGGTGCGCCCGGCGCCAGGCGCCGGGCGCAACCCCTTCGCGGCGCTTGAATGCGCGCGAGAAGGCCGAAACGTCGGAATAGCCCAGCAGGTAGGCGATCTCGTTAAGCGAGGCCCGCCCCTGTTCAAGGTAGCCCCGGGCAAACCGGTGGCGCGGATCGGCCAGCAGGTCTTCAAAGGTGGTCCCTTCGGCCCGCAGCGCACGGTAGAGTCCTTGCCCGCTCAGCCCCAACTGCCGCCCCACGCCCTCGGCTGTGACAGTGCCCGTATGCAAGACCGGCAGGACGGCCCGCTCGACCTGTCCGGCAACTGAGCGGGCGGCATCCAGATCGGCCAGCAGGCTGTTGGCATGGGCGCAGAACAGTGCAAAGGCATAGCGCGGATAGAGCGCGATCCGATGGGTCTGCCAGGCCTCGCTCACCCGCATGGCGTTGCGCGCAGCGCCGAAGCACACCGGCACGCCCAGCGCGCGGGCCAGTTCGGCGCCCTGACCATGATCCTGGTGTGTCACCTCGGCCAGGCTGGCATAGGGCGTATCGCCGAACTGCCGGGTGCCCGCCACCATGCGCACGAAGGTCGATTCCGTCAGTTCCGGAAAGGGCGGATCATCGATGCGGTGATCGGTCAGCCATAGTCCGTCGGCCTCGCGGGTCAGCACGAACCGCGCCGGGCCGGCAACGGCGATGTCAGTCACCAGCCGTCCGAACCGGTTGAGCTGGTCCAGCGCATCGCGCATCGTCTCAGACGCATAGCCCAGCAGGCCGACGATCGAGAGATCGGCGAAGTTGGTAGCCTCCGCAAAATGGACGGCCAGCGCGGGATCGTCACATTGCCGCGCGGCGAGGCGGAACATCGCGGCATAGCGATCAAGCGGCACCCGCCGGTTGATTTCCTCGGTGCGTCCATCCAGCCCGACTGGCTTGAGCAGGGCGGTCCGGTCGGCACCACGATCGGCAGCAAAATCGATCAGGCCCAATGCCATGCTGGCGACAACCGACTGACGCGGCACCGTGCCGGAAGATGTCAAAGGGTTGTCGGCCAGGGTCATTTTCGATTGCTGTATTATCAAGATAATACGCGCCCGGCAATCCCGCCGATCGAGTGCTGCTACAATGGCTTCTGCCGCAGAGAAACATCCATACCCACAGGCCCCAACCGGCCCTTCGCCCAAGGCACGCGCCCGCCGTCAACTCGACCTTGCGGTGCGTGGCTGGTTTGCCGCCACGGTGCTGGGCCAGGGGCTGTTCATCGCCTTCATCCTCCTGTTCTATTACACCAGCGTCTTCAGCGGGGATTTCGCGGCCTGGAACGCCAAGCCCATGATCACCGGCTATGTGGAAGGTGACGGCACCGGCAACCAGCAATTCGCGCTGCATGTTCTGGCCGCCGCGATCATGACCTCGTGTGGGCTGTTGCAGCTGGTGCCGCAAATCCGCACCCGTTGGCCTGTGCTCCATCGCTGGAGCGGACGGATGTTCCTGGCCATGGCGGTCATTCTGTCGATCGGGGGGCTGTGGCTGGTCTGGGTGCGCGGCAGCTACATGACAATTCCGGGCGCCATTGCCATCTCGATGGACGGGCTGTTGATCCTGTGGTTCGGCACCATGGCCTGGATCACCGCCCGCCAGCGCAATTTCGCGACCCATCGGCGCTGGGCGCTGCGCACCTTCATCGTCGCCAGCGGGGTCTGGTTCATGCGCGTTGGCTATGTCGTCTGGGGCGTATTGACTGGCGGCGCGGGGATCGAGCGGGGCCTTTCGGGTCCGTTCGACCTGTTCTGGGCCTTTGCCACCCACCTGCTCCCGCTGGCCGTTCTGGAACTCTACCTGCGGGCTGAACGTGGTTCTCCCATGGCCCAGCGCGCCATGGCCGGTGGGCTCTGGCTGGCCATGGTGCTGATCCTCGGCGGCAGCCTGGGGGTGTGGTACTTCAGGTGGTGGCCGGCCATCACGGCCTAGCGGGAAAGCAAGCGATGGCCGGCCGCCGCCGGGCTTCACACGAACTGCGCGTGAAGCCCCAGCGGCTGGGCCAGGTCCAGCCAGGCCTTGGCGATCGGGCCACGCTCCAGATCGCGCGCGTCGATCACGGTGAGCGCGGTCTTGCCCAGCCGCCAGTTGAGCGCTGAGCCAACCAGCCAGCCATGATCCTCGCGTCGGCCCTTCGGGTCAGGCACGAACACGTGCTCCTCAACCAGCCAGTCCGGCCCGAATTCACAAACCTGATGGGCATTGCGATCGAGGTCGATCTTGGTCACTGCGGTAAACCAGCCTTCCGGGTTACCGCCGGTCAGCGCGCTGGCATAAACATATCGGTTGCGCCGGGTTCGCAGTGCCGGATTGATCACCGGGAACTCGGTCCGGGCCATGATCGGCTCGAACCGCGGTGCCCCTTTCGGCGGCAAGATTACAAGGCAGGTGGCGCTGCCCCAGGTCGGAAAACGCCCTTCCATCGGCTTGAAGAATTCTAGCATCTCGTCGCCATTGGGATCGTGCACGATGTCGAAGCGGATCGTGCCATCCGCCTCTTCCCAGCCATTGCCGAAGTGAAAGGCGAAGCCCGGGGGAAGCTCGGCCTGGCGAACAAGCTCGAAGCTTTCGCGATCGAACACGTGGACCTTCATCGGCTTGCCAGCCACCCCGCGCATGGAACCAAACGATCCATTGATCAACGACTGGCGTCCGTCCGGCGCCGTCGAGCACTGGACCAGCACCAGTGAGCGCTCGGTCAGGATGAAGTCGTGGTAATAGCCGGGCTGACCAAGCGGCTGCACCCTGGCCGCCTCCAACCGCCCGGTTTGATCCAGCCGGTAAAGCAGCACCCGGCTGCCGAGCGAGCCGACGTTCCAGACCCGGCCATCGGCTCCGACCCGCGGGTGGGCGCTGAACGGCGCGCCGCCTGTTCCGTCACCCAGATCAACATGGTTCCCGGCGGCCAGGCTGGCAGGATCGAGTTGCAGCGGGCTGCCCCCCTCCCACAGCGCCCACAAGGCTCCGTTGACCGGCAGCACCGCCGTGTTGGATGGATTGACGCTGTTGGCGCCCGCAAAGGCGGCGGCGGGGCGGATGCCGCCACCCGAAACTGGCAGCACGAACTGTCCGGCCTTGTGCTCGGTCCGGAACTTCGGCGTTGCCGCAAAGCGGCTGCGATAGCTGACGCCTTGCGGCCCGATCGACCAGCGCTGGATCAGGCCATCGCCGTCGAACCAGTGTCGGTACCGATCGCTGCCGTGCTCGAACAGGCCTGGCCCGTTGCGGTAAAGGACTCCCGCCAGTCCGCGCGGCAGCCGTCCCTCGATCCGCGCCGCCTGATCATGCTCAGTCCCGTTCACAAAGGCGATCAGACGCGGATCCGCATCAAGCAGGGCCTGTGTCCAGGTTGTTGGCGGCGAGGGCAACGGCGCAGCCCGGGCGGTACTGGCGGTTGTCAGCCCCAAAGCGGTCAGACCCGTGGCAGCCCCGGCCAGGAAGTGGCGGCGATGCATCGGCTGCGGAAAGCCGCTCATGGTGCGTAGGCCAGCACGGCGATGGCGGTGGTCCTGCCGGTCACAGTTACCTTCATCTTCTCGAACGGCGGTATGCCACCCTGCACCTGGGTCACGTTCGAAAAGCCGAAGCCTTCCGTGGGGATGCCGGCCAGGTTCATCTCCACCCTGCCGTTGTCGTTCTCGTCATGGAACAACTGCACGGCATAGTCGCCGGCCGGCAGATTGCGGAATGTCAGGATCACCTGCCCGGTCCGCGCCGGTTCGACCGCATAGCCGACTGTTTCCGCAGCAGCATCCGGACCCTTGCGGGCGAGCAACTGCGCCCGCAACTGGCCCTCGTCGGAGCGCACACCTTCGACCGTCAGGGTCAGCGTATTGGTCGTTGTTGCAGCCGGATTGCCGGCAATGGCGCTGGCAGCTGCGAACAGGGCAAGCACAGGCAGGCCATAGCGGATCGGAAGATGGGTCATACTCGGATTACTCCTTGGGATGAGTTCCTGTCCGGCAGTTGCCCGGTCAGGAAGTTGGCCCCGCCTGTCGCCGCCTTGACCCCTTTGCCAAGCGCGATTACGCCAGTTGCGTCTCGCGCTTCGCGAACTGCAAGGCCGCTGACGGACAAGGACATCACTGTTCCCGCTACCGATGTTTCAGCGCTCGCCAACCCTCCGCTTTCTTGCCTGGCCGCTGGTCGCCTGCCTGCTGGCGGGCCTTCTCCTGGCACTGCTCGCCCCGTTCGAGACCGCGCGGATCTTCACCGTGGAACAGCGACTGCTGTTCTGGCCGATCGCCAGCTTGCTGGGCGGGGGATTACTGCTGGCGCTCTATCTGGTTGGTCGCGGCATGGGGCGCGACTGGGGTGTAAGTGCGTGGCTGTGGCTGCCCCTGTCCGCGCTGGTTGCGGCGGCACCGGAAACGCTGATCGTGCAATCGGTGGCCCGCGCGGTTGATCCGCAGGTCGAGTTGCTGCCCTTTGCCCAGCTGTTCCCGTCGGTGCTGCTGTTGTGCCTGCCGCTGCAGGCAGTGTTGCAGTTGGTGCTGCGCCAGACTGGCGAACCCCAGACCATTGTCGTCAGCCCGAAGGACGTGCCAGCAGATCCTCCGCTGTTTGGGCGGTTGCCGCCGCACCTTGGATCGGAAATCCTGTGCATCAAGACAGAGGATCACTACCTTCAGGTCCATACGGATCGCGGCCAGGCGCTGATCCTGATGCGGATGGCCGATGCGGAGCAGGCCCTGGCCGACCAGGGATTGCGGGTTCACCGCGGTTGGTGGGTGGCGCGCCATGCAGTCTCGCGGACAGAACTCAGCGACGGGAAGCTGACCTTGACCCTTGTCAACGGCCTGGAAGTGCCCGTCGCGCGTGATCGGCGGCGGCTGGTCGAGGCCGAGGGGTGGCTCCCCCGCAGCACGTGAAGCCTGCGCGCTCGCGCTTTACCTGCACCACACACCTTGGCTACACGTGTCAGCGATGCTGAAGTTTCTTTCGCCCACGCGTCCCGCCGCCAAGCATGGCCTGGCCTACAACATCGGCTGGTGGATCGGGCGCCTGATTGTCTGGTTCCTGTTGCTGAGCGTCGGGATCACCGTGCTCTACAAGTTCGTGCCGGTGCCGGTGACGATCACGATGGTCGCCGATCCGAATGGCTTTACCAAGGACTGGACTCCGCTCAGCCGGATCGATCGCAACATGGTTGCCGCCGTGATCGCGGGGGAGGACGCCAAGTTCTGTTCGCACCAGGGCTTTGATGCGGACGCGATCGAGCAAGCGATCGCGCGCAACCAGCGCGGCGGCAAGCTGCGCGGCGGATCGACGATCAGCCAGCAGACCGCCAAGAACGTGTTCCTGTGGCAGGGCTGGGGCTGGGATCGCTATGTCCGCAAGGGGCTGGAGACCTGGTTCACTTTCCTGATCGAGCACATCTGGGGCAAGCGCCGGATCATGGAGGTCTACCTCAACGTCGCGGAAACCGGGATCGGCACCTATGGCGTCGAAGCCGGGGCGCAACGCTATTACAAGAAGAGCGCCGCCCGCCTGACCCGGGTCGAAGCGGCACGGATCGCCGCTGCCTTGCCCAGCCCGAAGAAGCGCGCTGTCACCGGGGCCAAGGGCTTCACCCGCCGCCACGGAAATGTCATCGCCGCGCGCAGCGGCGTGGTCCGCAACGAAGCGCTCGACGCCTGCGTCTATCGCTAGGCTAGACCTGCTGGTGTCAAAGGTCGTGATCGTCGGCCATTAGCCATGACTGCAGCATCAATGCCGACCAGATCGGATAACCCAGGCCGGCCTCCCCGCCCTTAAGCCGACGCCACAAGCGGTTGATCCGTTTGCCATCGAACACGGCGGTCCGGGCCAAGGCCGCCGGCGCAAGCAGGTCTTCAGCCCATCCGGACAGCGGACCGCGCAGCCAGTCGTCCAGCGGGATGATGAAGCCTTGTTTGGGCCGATCAATCAGGTGACGCGGCACATGGCGAAACAGCACATCGCGCATGATCTGCTTGCCGCCATCTGCACCGAACAATGCCGCATCGGACAAGGACCATCCAAAGTCCAAAATCCTTGCATCAAGCAGTGGCGCCCGGGTCTCTAGCGAGAACGCCATCGCTGCCCGGTCGACCTTCACAAGAATGTCCCCTGGCAGGTAACTCGCCGCATCGCTGGCCATCAGCCAGCGGGCCATTCCAAGATCAGAGAAAAGCTCCGGCGCTGCGCAAGGCAGGCGCGGATCTTCCAGTTGCGCTCGCAGTTGTTCAGGCAGCAGCGCGCGGCCCCCGCCGGGGATCCTTGCGAAATCATCATGGAAAGCACCCGGATCATCGCGGTTGGCAAACAGGCGCGCCGCGCGACCTAACCGGCCCGGCAGATTGGCGGGATGCAAGCTGCCAAGGCCAACGGCATCGAACGCAGAGCTGGTCAAGGCCGCCAGGTGGCCCGCCCCTCTGGCCAGCTTGGCGCGGGCCCGCAATCCAGGCGACGAATAGGCAAGGTTGCGGGCCCAAACCTGCGCGCCTCGCTGAAATCGCGGATAGCCGCCGAACAGCTCGTCACCGCCGTCGCCGGTAAGGGCGACGGTGATATCCTGCCTGGCCAGCCGCGAAAGCAGCAGGGTGGGCAATTGCGAACAGTCAGCAAATGGTTCGTCGTAGTAGCGATGCAGATCGGGAATCAGGGCCAGCGCGTCGGCTGGCTCAAAGATCGCTTCGGTATGCTCGGTCCCCAGGTGTTCGGCCACAGCCCGCGCATGCGGTGCTTCGTTAAAGCGCGGGTCGGTAAAGCCGATCGAATAGGTTTTGACCCGCCCTCCGCTTTGCTGTTGCAGAATGGCGGTAACCAGCGACGAATCGATACCTCCAGACAGGAAACTGCCAAGCGGAACATCGCTGAGCATCTGCGATCGTACGACCTCGACAAGCAAGGCTTCAAACTGATCAGGGGCATCCTGCATAGGCAGCCGCCGGGCAACAGATGATTGTTCGATCGCCTTCTGCTGATCCCACCAGGCGCGCTGAGCACCAGCGACCCCGCCGCGCACCTCAACCAGGTGACCAGCCCGTACCTTGGCAACACCAGCATGAATGGAAAGCGGATCCGGCACATACTGATAGGTCAGCATGGCTGCCATCGCTTCCGGATCGGGGCGATTGTCAAAACCGGGCAGACGACGCAGCGCCCGCAGTTCGGAGGCAAAAGCAAAAGCCTCGCCAACCTTGCCAAAGTAGACCGGTTTTTCGCCTGCTCGATCGCGGGCCAAAGTCAGGACGTGATCCTGACGATCCCACAGGCCCAGGGCAAACATGCCGTAACTGGCCGAGAGGGCTGCTTCCAAACCCCAGCATTCGATAGCCGCGATCAAGGTCTCGGTATCGCTATGACCGCGCCAAACCAGGTCGGGCCGCGAGCTGGCGAGCCGCTCGCGCAGTTCAAGGTGATTGTAGATCTCGCCGTTCAGAACCAGCCAGTACCGGCCAGACGGGCTCACCATCGGCTGGGCGCCGGCAGAGCTCAGGTCAACAATCGCGAGCCGGGCGTGGCTGAACAAAACCCCGCTTTGCGTATCGAACATGACGCCACTGGCATCCGGGCCGCGCCGCCGGAGTGCTGCAGCCATTGCCATGCCATGGCTTCTGGCCTTGTCTTCAGGCTGTCCGCCCGGCCACCATGCCCCCGCAATCCCGCACATTATCGCAGCCCAGCAACCTCTATTCGATCACGGCGGCGACTCGGGCGCGCGCGTGCAGTGACATACCAGTAAGAAGTATCATTATGTATCAAACTGTATCAGGAATAGTACCTACTTGATTTGCTAACCGTTAGGCAACTGTTTCTCTAGTCAGCGAGCGAAGCCCAATCCTGGGATCGCAAACGAAAAGGGGGGAGGCGTTGCCTCCCCCCCCTCGAATTTCAAACCGGGCAATACGCCGGCCGAAACGATCAGAACTTGAACACCACCGTGCCGCTGATCGTGCGCGGCGCGCCGATCTGAACGAACTGCGGGTTGCCATAGGAAGCAACGCCCGTGGCGCGGTTGAAGCTGCCCAGCTGGCTCAGGCCACCGCCGAAACCACCAACGTAGAAGCTGTTGGTCAGGTTGTAGACGTTGAACTGCAGGTAGGTCTTGTCGTTCAGCCCCAGGAACTCGAGGTTCACGCGGGCGTCGAGGTTGACCAGCCAGTAGGCTGCGGCCGTTGCGGCATAGACCTGGGTCGGTGCAGCCGGAGCAACCGGAGTAGTGCAGACCACCGGGGTGCCCGAGCAAGCCTTGGCGCCCACCGGCACGAACGAACCGGTGAAAGTCGCCTCGTTGGTGTCGTAGATGAAGCGTTCACCGGTACGCTTGGCGGTCAGGCCGATTTCGACCGGGCCGAGCGTGCCGCGGATGGTGCCACCCCAGCTGTACTTGGGCGAACCGGCTTCGCGCTTGCCAGCGGTCGGCGCGAAGATCGGGGTGCCATCGGCGTTTTCACCGATCAGCAGGTTGTCCTTGATCTCCGACTTCATCACCGAACCGAAGACGTAGAAGGTCAGCGCGTCGATCGGCTGGAAGGCGATCGAGCCATCGACCCCGTACTTCTTCACGTTGCCCAGGTTACGGAACACGTTGACGTCGAGGTCCGGATCGTAGGCGCTCGCCGTGCGGTTCTGAAACTGGTTGTAGTAGCCCGAGATCTGCGCCTGGACCTTGCCCGAGCGCATGCGCAGGCCAAGATCGAAGTTGTCGGTGGTTTCCGGCTTCGGACGGGTACCCGCCGTGTTCGGAGCGAAGAAGAACGAGTTGTAAAGGCTGTCCGTACCCGGCACCGACAGACCCTGCGAGAAGTTGCCGAAGACCGAGAGGTCGTCGGTCAGCTTGTAGGTGAAGCCGATGTTGGGCAGGATCTTGTTGTAATCGAAGATCCGCTGCTGCGGGCCCTGGATGGTCGGGTTCAGCGTGGCATATTGCGTCACGAGTGCCGCGTTGCCGCCGAAGCATTCCACGAAACCGCCAGCCGAGCTGGTGAAGCAGTTCTGGTTCAGGTTGCGGCGGAAGAACGGCGCACGGACACCGGCAGTAACGACCAGCCCGCCATCCATGAACTCGCCGCGATATTCGGCCGAGACCTGGTGCAGGATCGCATAGGACAGACGGTCACGCTTCTGCAGGATCGCGCCATTCACGTCCTTTTCCGGGGTGTTGACCGAGAAAACGTCAAGCGGCTCACCATTCACGCCCTGGAGGCTCACTTCACCGGTCTGGCGGTGACGCGCACGGTCATAGGTGTAGGTGAGGCGGACGGTGTTGGTGTCGTCCAGTTCCCAGCGCAGGCCGGTGATCACGCCGATGCGGTGAGTCTGGGTCTGGCTCGGCGAGAGCACGGTGACCGCGTCAAGCGCGTCGCCGTCGCCGTTGATGTCACGGCCGAAGAAGGCCGAGCCACCGAGGTAACCGGCAACGCAGGTGTTGGTCGCGCTGCTGGGCGTAGTGCGGCAGGTTGCGACGTTGGCAGTACCGCCAGCCGGGTTGATGTCGCGCAGGCCTTCCTGAGCGGTCGAGGTGCCGCCGCCGTTGGCCTTGACGTACTGATAGCTGGGATCGACCGTCAGCACGAGGTTATCGGCCAGGGTGAAGCGCGAGCTCAGGCGCAGGTTGCCGGTGTTCGACGGGTTGTAGCGGCGATCGAACTCGGTGCCGCAGGTGCTGGCCGTGTTGGCAACGCCATTCACCCCCGGCGCGACGAGGCAAGGATAGTTGATGTTGTACTTGCGCTCATCGGCATTGGCCGGGAAGCGGTTGCCCGAACCCGAGCCAACCACGCGGCCAGCATCTAGGCGCAGCGGCAGCGAACCGAAGAAGTTGTTACGGTTCTGGTTGTAGTGGCCGGCCAGTGAGATGAAGTCGTCACCCGACAGCGGCTGGTACACGCGGAAGTTGTACTGCTGCTTGTTGACCTTGCCATAGTTGTTGAACGGGTTGTCGTTGGTCGCACGGCTGGCCGAAACCCAGGCGCGCAGGCCGCTGGCGTTCAGATCGCCGGTTTCGACCTTGGCGAAAATGCGCATGAAGTCGAACTGGCCGGCCGAACCCGACAGCATGACACCGAAATCGCGGTCCGGACGCTTGGTGCGCAGGTTGACGGTGCCGCCGACCGCCGAGGCGGTCGGGCTGTCGACGTCGGTCGTGCCGAGGTTGACGTTGACCTGCTCGATCAGTTCGGGGTCGATCTGCTGGTTCGAATAGATCGCGTAGTTGCCCGAATCGTTCAGCTGGATGCCGTCGAAGGTCAGGCTGATGCGGTCGGCCGAGAAGCCGCGGATGTTGAGCGTACCGCCCGACGAACCGTAGGCATCGTTGTTCTGGAAGCTGACGCCAGGGATCTGGTTGATCGTGTCGAGGATCGTCTGGCCCGGGTTCTGGCGCTCGATGTTCTCCGAGGTCAGCACGGCCTTGGCCTTCGAGGTGTCGGGAGCAGAAATCCCGCCAACCTGCTGGACCCCGGTGCGGGTGCCGGTGACGATGATTTCCTTTTCGAACTCGATCGAGCCGGTCGACTGGGCGAAAGCGGGCGCGCTCAGCGCGGCAACGCCGATGGCGAGGCTGCTGGCGGCAGTGGTCAGAACGTTGAGACGCATGGCGAGAGCTTTCCCTGTTGTGGCGAAACTTGCGAAAACACACGAAGTGGCCGCCGGACGAATCGCCCGTGGCGCTGGCTGCGCACGCTAATAGCGGGGCAGCGCCGCACACTAAACAGCCCTGTGTGACAAGACTGTGACTAGTCCGGCCCTGTTTGGCAGCCGGTCGCCTGTCTACGAAACATTATTTCCTTTGAGGGGCGATTCGAGAACAATCATGCCTCAGGCGCATTGATTCCACTCTCGCCCCCGACCATTTGTATCGAGGTACCGGTTCGATTCTTGCTGCACTGCGGCAAATGTGCAACGCTTGGCGCTGGAAGGGGATCAAATGGGCGCGCAGCATCACGGACACCGCCATGGGCACCATGGCCACGCCCACCCGGGGGGCGGTGCAAGCCACCACCACCATGATCACTTGACGGGTGGCCAGCCGGTCGCCGGCTCGGGCCGGGCCTTTGCGCTGGCAGTGGGGCTGAATATCAGCTTCGTGATTGCCGAAGTAGCCGCCGGACTGTGGAGCGGCTCCATGGCCTTGCTGGCCGATGCGGGGCACAACCTTTCGGACGTGCTGGCGCTGTCCCTGGCCTGGGGCGCCAGCATCCTGGCCGCGCGGCCGGCCCGCGATGGCTATACCTACGGCTTCAAGAGCTCCTCGATCCTGGCGGCAATTGCCAATGCCGCGCTGCTGTGGGTCGCGCTCGGCGCGATCCTGGTCGAGACGATCCGCCGCTTCTTCCACCCCGAACCAGTCCAGGGCGGAGTGATGATGGCGGTGGCCGCGATGGGCATCGCGATCAATGGCATCTCTGCCGCGCTCTTTGCCAGGGGCAGCAAGCAGGACCTGAACCTGCGCGCGGCCTTCCTCCATCTGCTGGCCGATGCGGCGGTTTCGGCCGGGGTGGTCGTGGCCGGTGCAGCGATCTGGCTGACTGGCGAAAGCCTGATCGATCCTGCGACCAGCCTGCTCATCACGCTGGCGATCGGCTGGGGGAGCTGGGGACTGCTGCGCGATGCGATGCGTCTGGGGCTTCTGGCTGTGCCACGCGGGATCGACGCAGCGGCGGTGCGGACCTGGCTGACCGAACAGCCGGGGGTGAGTTCGGTTCACGATCTGCACATCTGGCCGATGAGCACCACCGAGACCGCGCTGACCGTCCATCTTGAAATGCCCGGCGGCCATCCCGGCGATCCCGCCTTGCATGGCCTAGCCGAAGAGCTTGCCAGCCGCTTCGGGATCGATCATGCCACGATCCAGATCGAACTGGGGTCGCAACGCTGCCGCTTTGCCGGCGGGGCGAAGCATCCCTGAAACAAAGGAACAAGCGATGCGCTTTACTCCCTGGCTTGGCGGAATCGTGGCTGTGGCACTGGCTTCAGCCGCCGCCGCGCAAGAAGATCCCAAGGCGCTGTTCCAGGCGCGCTACGATGCCTTCCGCGGCGCCATGGCCGCACAGGACCAGGCCGCGGTGAGTGCGATCCTCGCGCCGGGCTACACCATGACCGATATCCAGGGCGAAGTGCGCGATGCCTCTGCCGTTTCCACCCTGATGCAGCGCATGCCGGGTGGCATTGGCCGCAATGCGGTGACGACCGTGCTCGAAGCCACTGTCACCGGCGATACCGCTGCCGTGAAGCAGCAACTGGCCGCCAAGACCACCCGCCCCGGCCCGGACGGCAACGACATGGCGCTGGAGTTCGAGGTCGTTTCCAACGACACCTGGGTCAAGAGCGGCGAAGTCTGGCTGCTCAAGTCGAGCGTGCAGAAGGACCTTACCGTCAAGCGCGACGGCGAGGTCTTCTTCAAGCAGTCAAACTAGGGACGCTGACCGACAGAGGTCTCTGCCGGACAGGCGGCTTCAGGCCGCCTGTTCCTTGGCCTTGAGTACGCGGACCGGTTCCTTGCGGCCGTCGACCACGTCCTTGTCCACCACCACCTCGGCGATCTCGTTCTCGCTGGGAATGTCGAACATGGTGTCGAGCAGCAGGCCCTCGACAATCGAGCGCAGGCCGCGCGCACCGGTCTTGCGCTCAATCGCGCGCTTGGCGATCGCTTCCAGCGCCTCTTCGGTGAAGGTCAGGGTCACGTCTTCCAGCTCGAACAGCTTGGAATACTGCTTGATGAGCGCATTCTTGGGCTCGCGCAGGATCTTGACGAGCGCCTCGACATCGAGGTCTTCCAGCGTCGCAATCACCGGCAGTCGGCCGACGAATTCCGGGATCAACCCGAACTTGAGCAAATCCTCGGGCTCCGCCTTTTGCAGCAGTTCGCCCACCTTGCGCTTGTCGGGATCGGCCACATGGGCACCGAAACCGATCGAGCGCTTCTGCAGGCGATCAGCGATGATCTTTTCGAGGCCTGCGAAGGCCCCGCCGCAGATGAACAGGATGTTGGTGGTGTCGACCTGCAAGAACTCCTGCTGCGGATGCTTGCGCCCGCCCTGCGGCGGTACCGAAGCGGTGGTCCCTTCCATCAGCTTGAGCAGCGCCTGCTGCACACCTTCACCCGAGACGTCGCGCGTGATCGAGGGATTTTCGGCCTTGCGGCTGATCTTGTCGATTTCGTCGATATAGACGATCCCGTGCTGCGCCTTCTCGACGT
>Ga0315901_10007192_pt1 | contig 13192 bp, 10 predicted proteins | sample LakEriMetagenome_10_FD_203761 | JGI IMG/M metagenome (GOLD analysis project Ga0315901, IMG submission 203761) | Freshwater fungal communities from buoy surface, Lake Erie, Ohio, United States - Buoy 2 MA116 | ecosystem: Environmental > Aquatic > Freshwater > Lake | place: USA: Lake Erie, Ohio... | reverse complement strand
CTCAGCGTTGGTCGTAAATGGCATCGTTTATGATCAGCCAATGCCGGGCAACGAGAAGCTAACTGATTTAGAGATTGCGGAGATTGTGACGTATGTCTATGGGAAATGGGGTGGCGATAAATTAATAACAGAGATTGCAGAAGTTAGCAGAGCTACGAGGGCTTGTAATCTAAACTAAATTCTTTGTTCCCAGTTTTAAACTAGTTACATAAGGAGTAACATCTTGCCTTTTAAATTTTAGGATCACGATATCTGGCCATTGATCAGGGTCCAATACCTGTAATGATAGAAAACCACAGAACCGGCCTGATTTGGAATCTTTGCATGAAAGCACCCGAAATGCAACGTGGACTTAAAGCGCTGGGATTTACCAGGTAACCATCCCTTACAACCGCCTGTAACATATTAAGGGTACAAGGCTAAATAAAGACGCCGAACCACCTGTCTTTATCGATATTTGCACGGATTAAAACGTCCTGACTCATGCAACCAAAAAGTATCCTTTTTCTGATTCTGATCTTCGTAGCCACTACGGCATCGGCTCAGGCGCTAAGACCAACGGTAGAAATTAATCGTGCTTTCGGGAAGCCTTTGGTGCATGAAAAAGTTAGCAATGCTAAAAATCTCGAAGAGATGCTACCCTACTATCCAAAAAACTGGATCGAGAATTATCAAAGCACAACCATAACCATTGTCTCAGCCGGAAAATCAAAAATTGCTGAAGGGAAAAATAATATCCTTACTCCTGCTCAATCATCATTATTTTCATCTGCTTCGATTGGTGACCAGATCACGATTCAAATCCGTTACCAGTCTATAAACTCCGCAACCAATAAGCTACAGAATGATGTACTGGATCTCAAGTATACGATTGTGGCAGATGAGGAAGCACAACCTACCAACGGAGCCGATTTTCTAAAAAAGTATTTTGAAATAAAAGCGTTCAATAAAATGGAAATAGCTTCAGGTGCTCCATTTCTGGGCGCCTCCGTTTCGTTCGTCGTAGACGAAACTGGCCGTATTAAAGAAGCATCCTTAAACAAATCTTCAGGTAATAAAAAAGCAGATCAGCTGCTTTTAGAGACTCTCCAGCGAATGCCTTCCTGGAAGCCAGCAACAAATAGAAACGGAAAAAGCTTTTCCCAGCAGTTTACCTTAACAGTAGTCAATGCTGGTTGTTAGGAATTAAGGTTTAAAGGAAAGTCAGCCAGAGCTTTAAAAAGTAATCACGCTATTTTTAGATTTGCATCCGACTCAAATCGGCATGCTGAAATCCGTCTTTCGAATTGAAAAAATGGACTGTCCTTCCGAGGAACAGCTCATCCGTATGAAATTGGCTGACCTTGATCAGGTGGTTTCGATGAATTTTGATATCCCAGATCGAAGGCTAACTGTAGTGCACAACCTGACAGCAGATGAAATTTTGCAGCGCTTATCGTCCCTGAATCTGGGCACCCAACTTATTGAAAGCAAACTGACGGAGATAAATCTTGAGTTGTCTGTTGACTCAAAAAAGGAACGCCGATTACTGTGGCAGGTTTTGTTCATCAATGCCGGATTTTTTTTCCTGGAATCGATAACCGGAATCCTCTCAGGGTCGATGGGCCTGGTAGCAGACGGCCTGGATATGCTGGCCGATAGCATTGTTTACGCGATGGCCTTATTTGCCGTTGGCTCCACTGCTGTACGGAAAAAGAATATTACTACTGCTGCGGGTTACTTTCAATTGGCTCTGGCAGCACTAGGATTAATTGAAACCGTTCGTCGCTTTACAGGCGCGGGTGAAACACCTGAATTTCAAACCATGATGGTGGTGTCGGTTTTTGCACTTGGAGGAAATGCGTTATGCCTCCTGCTCCTGCAAAAAAGTAAAAGCCAGGAGGCACACATGAAGGCCAGCATGATTTTTACATCCAGTGACATCATTGCTAACCTGGGAGTTATCGTAGCCGCTATATTGGTTTATTTTACAGAATCCATTTATCCGGATCTGATTGTGGGAACGATCGTATTTTTATTGGTAACCAAAGGCGCTATTCGAATTCTGCGGTTGGCAAAATAAAAACCTAAGTACTTTATTTTCGTATAACGAAGAATCTAGAACCATGGGTTCCGTCCATGAAAAAAACGGAGGAGAATCCGAAAATCCAAAGAGTAGGAAAAAACAAAATTAACCAACCATGAAAAGAACAATCTTGAATTCTGCAGTTGTGGCCGTACTGTTATTCACTATGACATCCTGCTACACGTTAACCTACACCGTTGGATCAGGACCAAAAACAGGAATTGAAGTGAAAGAAAAGAATCATTACGTTGTCGCCGGACTTGCGCCAATCAAAGTTTCCAATCCTACCCAAATGGCAGGAGGCGCCACCGACTATCAGGTTACTATTACCCATACGTTCATCGACGGACTAATTAATGCGCTGACAGGCGGGTTGTATACGCCGACGACGACTATTGTTAAGAAGTAAGACAAGGGCTCTTCGGGGCCCCTTCCTTTTATGAAGTCTTGGTTTAAGGGCTATCCATTTTGGATAGCCCTTTTACTTTATAAAAGAAGCCGGGGTTCAGGTTCGCCAGAATCATCAGATTCCCAAAGAAAAAAACCCTGATAAATGATTCAAGAATTTAGGTGTAGGTATAGTACCAATTGATACTATTATAAAACCGTCCTATGAAAAAACCTCAAGAGCTCTAATACATCACTATTGCTATTTCTGAAAAGGTCGGTGCAGCAACAGAAATATTTATAGAACCACCCAAAGCCCATTTAAGAAAGGAAATTAGAGTACGACCAGATATGGGTGTAGGTAATTGTTTTTCAGCCCGTAAAAAATTACTTTTTATACTTCCCAATCAGTTTCTGAATCCCTCCCGAATTCCGAATCGAATCCAAATCCGTATCGACCTCCAGAAGACGAACATTTAGTCCAAAACCCAGTGCCTTATCAAAATACTCAAACATCCGAACGGTGTCTTTTTCAGCCTTAAAGTGAGCGATTCCAAGATTGTATAAGGCGTAGGTGTTCTTAGGATCGATAGCCAGAACCTTGCCAAAATAGAGGGATGCCGAATCCAACTGACGACGATAAGAATAAATATTTCCCATATTCATGTTTACCTTCAGCAAATCCATCTTTTCAACTGCAGGATTCAAAATGGCAAAAGCCTTCTTATACTGCTGCTGAGCCTCTTCAAATCGATTTTGCATCAGATAGGTTGTTCCCAGATTAGCATAGAGGCGACCAACGGTAGAATCCTTGGCTAACCCCTCACGTATTTTTTCCCTGGCCTTTTCAAACTTATTAAGACGCATATACCCAAAACCCAAATCCGCCATCACCAACGCCTCCATCTTTCGGTCGCCTTGATATTTTTGAAGACGATACTCAGCCAGCGCAATAGCCTTTTCCCCATCAATCAAATAGGTGGAATAATAAAGCTGTAAGGTCCGGTCGTCGGTGTACTTGAGAATTCGCTCTGCGGACTGTGCAATTAATGCCAGCACCGGTGTTTCCAGATTAGGATCCATTGGAACGGAGTATAGCTCAGGTGGCTGCCCTGAAACTTTGAGCAACATCGTGATCTTATCACCATTCATAAATACATCCGCCTGAATTCGGTTTTTTCGATCAATACCGATTGCCTGACCAATGAGATCGATAATTCCTCGGATCGGGACACCCACGCCAACCAACTCAACAGACAGATCGACGTCAGAAGCAGAGGTAGAGTAACCGGAGGTAATCTCAAGCTGTCTAGTCTGCTCAATAATCTCAGTGAGCTTAAAGCTGATGCGCTTGGCGATAACCGGACCAGAATATCCGGATTGTGTGAAAGATTCCGGCACATTAATCTCCTGAATGACATAACGATCGTCGCGTAATTCCTGAATGAAGAAAATGAAAACCGTAACGGTCAGAAATAACAAAACGCCTTTTACGGTGATGGAGAAAACAGCCTTCACCACTTTATCGGCATCCCTAAGTCCGCGAATAAGGTTGGTTATAAAACGAAAGCGAGACTTTGGTTTACGCGGAGATTCGGAATCCGTTGATACGATAGGTTCTGACATAACACAGGTTTAGGATACGGGTACCGAACCCTCTTACTAAAATCAATTCGATCCTATCAGAATGGTTAGTACTAAAAGAAAGATAGGGAAATTTGCGGAAAAGATTTATTAAAAAGCGTCTGGCGAACCGTTAAAACACGAGTGGTTTGGGAAATAACTAAAAGCATACAGCTGCTATATTTGTGCCTATGGAAATCACTTCACTTAGTCAATTGAACCCGGATAAGACGTATTCCCATTTGGAATATTTGTCCTGGAAGTTTCAAGATCGTGTTGAATTGATTCTGGGTAAAATTTTTCCGATGTCGCCGGCAGCTAACCTGCGCCATCAGCATTGCAGCATGATGATATCCGCTTCCTTTGTAAATTATTTCAAAGGAACCTCATGTCGTGCCCTACATGCACCCCTTGATGTATATTTCATTGGAAAGGATGGTCTGTCGGATACAGTATTGCAGCCTGATCTTATTGTTGTTTGTGATCCCTCAAAACTTGAATTAAAAGGCTGTGTCGGCGCACCAGATCTTGTAGTTGAGATTTTATCACCTTCCACCGCCACCCGAGATGTAAAGGACAAATACTTCATTTATGAAACATACGGGGTAAAAGAATACTGGATTGTTCAGCCGGAAGACAAAACCGTCACCATCCACACCCATACGCCTGAAGGAAAATTTCAACCTTTAAAAATGCGTTCCATGGGAGAAAAACTTGAGAGTCCACTTTTTCCCGGATTAACCGTTGACCTGGATGAAACCTTTAAGACTCAGGTTTGGGAAGAAAAAGAAGAGTATGGAAATGATCTAGTCAGGATCTGACACGTAATAACAACCCAACAATGAAAGGATTATAAAATCCTTTTACTTTTTTCTGTAAAACCCATGCATCGCTACCACATGAGGAAAGCTTAAGGCAGAGAGAAAGACAAAGAAAATGCCTACCAATCCAAAACCAGTACCAGTTGGGGAATAGGTCATTAAGATCCAGTACAACAGGCCCATCATCAGCCAGGCGCCGAGGCTGAAAGGAAGCGCAGAAACAAATAAATCAACATTGGATTTTTGAAATTGATTACGGATGTGTCGCCATCCGCGCAGGCTGTGTTGGAAAATAAAGAAAACACCAAAAGCCATTAGCAAGGGAAGCTGTGTGGTTAGGGCGAGCGATATACAACCGAGCAGTAACTTTCGACTTCCTAAAATCAGGGAATTCAGAAATAAAAGAGCCAGAACCACTAGGGAGACAATACCCCACTCTTTAGAAATTTCTGTTATCGTAAGCTCAAGAAGAATTTTATTCAGATCAGGGATATGAGAAAGCAGAATGACCGAAAGTGTACCAGCGCCCTGGAGCATTACATTAAATCGTCCTCGACCATCGCTAACTTCCAATCCTGACTCAACCAAATCAGCCTGTCCAAAATGCCAGGCCGAATACAAAAGAAAAATAATGAGCGCAGTCGGTGCATGCAACAACCAAATAAGCAACATCACAGTACTCTGAAGAAGGTACAGAGATATGAAGGACAGATTTATCTTTCGAACGCCTCCCCTGCTGTCCAGCATATCATCTATGGCTCCGTGAGGAATACCCACCACAATTAAGCCCACAAGTAAAATACTCCATGCCACGCCGTCACGCAGTGTTGGCACAAACCATCCCAATAAAACAGTAAGGGAAGTGCCGATTAAAACCATCAGTTCCGTTCGGTGTTTTTTAAAAGAATACCACTCCCGCACTACCAAAGCCTTTAAAAAAAGTACAATCGGAAGTCTGATGAATATTTTAGCCTCCTGCCAAATCGAGGATCGCTCATCCAAAAATTGGAGTACCCGACTTGCCGGCACAGATCTTAGCAGGTGATCAAATATCCGTTTGCCCTGATCTGGCCACAAATAGAGAATGATGAGCAGCAAATGATCATAAAAGCGAAAACGGGCTGAACTTTTAGCAGCCTGAACGGAGACTGAATTTTTTATAAGAGCATCGGCAGTAGCTGTGGCATGTCGGAACATATTTTTAAAAGCGTATCCCGTGCTGGGCTTTACCATACCTGCGCGTGTTCCCAATCGATAAATACCCTCCATTACTTCAGGCTGATCAACTGAATAGACCATAGGAATACCACCCGTCTCAGTCTCGAGCACATCATAATCGCCGAATTTCTCCCGGATGTAAGCCTCAAGCTGAGGTCGTGCCAAAGATTCATCGATGGGGACCTCACCAAAACGAGTAAGCTCCATCAACCATTCCCGATCATTGTAAGGCAATCGATACAAAAATTGAGTTTGGTTATCTTGCGGCACCTCAAAATCCATGAGGGTAGCATGACGAACATTAGCCACCGGATAATGTAATCTGACTTTCAATCCAAAAAAAGATTGAATAAGAGCGACCTCCGGAAATACAGGAGCGGATCGGGCGACTGTTCTGGAATCGAAACAACTGTCACCTGTAAGTTGAGTACTTTCAGTACGACAAATGCTTTTACCATCCTGCCGGACGATTTCCAAAATCCTCTCTTGGTACCAATCAATCGCATACTGCTCCAGAATGGAGCGTGTGAAGCGGTATAGATCAATGCCCCGAATATGATAATAGCGCATGGGCTCGATAGATTGAATCATTCCATTGAATTCAACCTGTTCCCAAGAATGACTGATGATGGGTTTAAATCGGGTTACGAGTTCAGAGGTCGGTTCAGCCCAAAAGCAGAAGGTACGGTCGTTGATATCTTTCGAAGCAGGCTCAATAATGGCAATGTGTTTATTAGCTAGTAAACCACGACTATGGAGTTCATGAAACAGAATACAGGCGGACGCTCCAAACCCGGAGAAAATGTAATGGTAATGCATGGAGGTGGGCCGAGGATGGTTCAGTGTGTGCCTGAGTTTAAAGCTGAATTTACAGTTTAAGAGGAAAATAAAGGGAGGGGTTTGACGTCCGTGACGGAAATCGGGAGTGAATGGTAGGATTGGAGTGGTGTAGAGTTTATTTCATTTTCAGTTAAAATACAGGGGATACTAGAATTTCAATTACCTAACTTTGCCGGAACTTTTTGCTTGAAACTTAGGTTTTAAGTGAGACTGGGGCCGACCGGTATTGACAGGTTGTGTGGGTTTGCAGACCAGCATGCAGGCGCGTGAAGCCAGCGCCTTGAACAAGGGTTTCGAAACAATAAGTGGCGAGAATACCTACGCCATGGCTGCTTAATCTGACCTAAGGTTAGACAAGCTTATTCCCGTATAAGATGCGGGAAGGCCATCGTCAGCCGGTTCCTCCGTTTTGCCGGAGCCGGGTCCTGGCGTCGAAATGCAAGACTGGGCTGTCCCGTTCCGCGCGAGACCGTCGAGATTCAGTGGATAAGGAGATGATCAGGCTTCCGCTCGCCTTGCATCTCCCGACAATCAAGAACGGATAAGCATGTAGAACCTGCAGGTTCATCTTCTCTGGACGAGAGTTCGATTCTCTCCGGCTCCACAGTTTAGTGGTAGTATTTTTTTTTAGAAACCGGACTTGAGGCTGGATTGAAATGTGAGAGTTTGGGTGTGGGTGTGCGTGAAACCGGATAAATATCTCGGGATTTGGGATCCGGACTTAAGTCCGGATCAGCGAGGCCGGATCAGCTAGTCGGGATCAGCGAGTAGGGACCCGTGAATGCCCAAATCAGCGATTTTTCTAAAAAGGATAGAGTTCTTTTTATCCAATCAAAATGGTTTAAAATATGATTAGAATTCCAGACTAGCTTTACTAGCTTTTTTTCAGAGATTTCTTTTTAGTGCTATCCATGAAAAAATTAATGCTGATAACAAAAAAGATAAGGGCGGAATTGAATTCTGAAATTTCGCCCACGGTATCGTAGTATTGCGCCGAGTAACCTTCAGGCAAAAAGAAGGATTTAATCAATTTAAACGTCAGCCAATTGTAAAGGAAAAAAGAGCCAATCCACACGGAAGGAATAGGAAGTTTAAATTGAACCAACACGGTATTTAGTCTCCTGCTTAACAACGCCACAATAGGCATTACCGCACCAAAACAAATACAAAATAACTTATATAAAAAGTCGACCGTGATCAGCTTCTTAAATCCCGATTTTTTGTTGTGATCAAAATCATGAGCATTAAGAACCTCCAGATTATGAATGGTGAATTCTTTCTGTACATTTTTTTTCAAAAAAAATTCCGGAGTTTCAAAAGCAAAAATTCTCTGACCCCAACTTACCTCCTCCCCAAATCCCACAAATAATACCAGAGCAAAAAGCAGTAACCATAAATTTTTTTTCAGAAAAAAGGCTCTTAAGGAAAAAATCGAGGCTAATAAAAAAAATAAAGCAGTCAGGTATTCAAATACACCATCCTCCACCCCAGCAGCATTAACAATTTCCTCACCAAAAAAATAAATTGTATACGGTAAGGTGCAGGAAACAAACAAAAGTATAGCCCAGTAACTAGATCGGGTTATAGATTTTTGATCAAGCATCGTAATCCTATTTGATTTTTATCCCTTTAACCAAACATTCAATCTACCGGAACGTCGCTCATGATGCCCTTATAGATTCCAGGGTCAGAACCTGGAATTAAAACGGCACCGCACGCTTTTGCGTAAAACTCTGCCGGACCAACGCCACCAATGATACCGTAACCGTAGCCCTGCGCCCGCATGCCTTGCAAACTTTCAAACAATAATGCCTTCCCTATACCCTTGCCTCGGAAAGTTTCGTCAACTCCGGTTGGTCCGAAAAAATTCCGGTAACAGGAATCGTAACATGCAAAGCCAATAATTTTTTGTTGCCGTACGGCAATAAAACAGGTAATCGGCTGATAACTAAAACTGACATCAGCTTCGGAAGCCCAACCACTACCAAAATGCTTACCAATCCATTCTAACGTTAAAGATTTCTCAGCTGCCAAAGGCCGGCGAATAACAATACCATCCAAACTCAGCTTTCGCATCAATTCAGAATGATCGGGCAGCTCATAGAGCTTCACAAGCATGTCTTGCATAAAAATTGATTTAGGTTACTCCACTTTCACCGGCGGCGGACCAGCCTTACCAGTCAGAATCCGCTGACGAACAAATCCAAGATAAACAGAAATTCCGGCTATAAATACAACTCCAGTCGACCATGCGGGCAAATGTCGTGTTTCGATTCCGGGAACCTTCGTCTCCGGTATCGCCAAAGCCGCTACTACAGCAACAGACCACAATAAGGCCACTACCGAAAGTAGCTTTACCTTATCCTTGACACAGGCCATCATAATGCCGGCATAACCTATAAAGGAAGCCAATGCAGAAACGGAAGTAATTACCTCGATTCGTTGAAAAAAGATGACCGCCAAACAGCTGAATCCCCAAACAGCAATTGTCGCAGATTGTGGCGTTTGCGTTTTGCCATTGACTTTGGAAAGCCAGCCGGAAAAAGGCAACATACCATCGCGCGACATTGAATACAGTAATCGACTGGCTGTAGCCATTGAAGCTACTGCACAAGCCAGAATGGAGATCACCACAAAAATCATAATGATTGCCGTGAGCCGAGCGCCAATGGCCTGCTCCAGGATATACATCAGCGGATTGGATTGTTGCTGACTAGCCGAAATATCACCCGCAACTAAAATCAACAAGGATAAAATAATTAAACCAGCCACAGCAGCGCTAACAAGTGAACGGGTCACGGCTTTAGGAACCGTTTTTTCAGGTGATTGTGTTTCTTCAGCAAGATCAGCTGCCGCTTCAAATCCGGTCAGACACCAGGCGCCTAGTAACAATGATAACGCAATAGAAGAAAAGCCAGGTTGTTGACCGGTTACGGCATTAATCCCAAAATTAAGTTTCATTAAATCAACACCACTGACAGAAACCACAACCCAAACCAATAACAAAATAATAGTGGCTACACCTACAAGCTCCGCATAAACTCCCATGTCGTTAACACGAGATGCTAGCCGAATGCCCCACAGGTGAATCAAGGTGACCAATGTAATGATCAGAAGCGTGATGAGAATTATTCCTTCCTGACCAACCGACCAGCCGGCTACACCGGTAAGGGTTAGAGCTGCTGTTTGGGCAATCCCAGGAAAACCGGTTAGAAACTGTGCAAGCAACATCCATCCGATAAAAAATCCAAAGTGTGGGTTCATCAAACGAGTCGTCCACTGGTAACCATAACCGGCAATAGGAAACCGTACAGATAAACCGGCCATCACCCGAGCGATTAAGTGTTGACCCACCGCTACGAGTAGCCACGACCATACGATCCAACCTCCGGCTTCTCTGAAGCCAAAATTGAAATTGGCAAAAATGCCGGTGAGTACAGAGATCAATGAAAAGCTAACGGCAAAACTGGAGAATCCGCTCATAGTCCGGTTCAACTCCTGACGGTATCCGAAGTTTTGACCGGTCATAAGACTGCATTAGAATTTAAGCCCAGATACGGCCTCTTCGGCCCACTCACGGGTAATGTTCGAATCATTAATCACCGTATACCATAATTTCGGTCGGTGCTCGACAAAATTCCGAACGTTAAGTAAGGCTGCAATTAAATCGTCGCGACGGATATCCATAATCTTGGGATCATACGGTAAGGCTACGTCGTTCATGACCTTACGAATGAAATCAAATTTATTGCCTTGCAACTGACTCATCAGGTAAATTCCCAAGCCTACGATATAACCATGGACAAATGGTCGCTTAAGTCGCTCTTCCAATTCATAAAAAAGATAATGCTCTGATCCTTCTTCTACGCGGAAGTGACCGGCAGGAAGGCAGATGGTATTGAGTTTAATGTAACCTTCCACAATAGCCATTAATCCTTTATCGGTCGTATTCTTTATTTCGGGCAATAGGCCATAGAGCATCTGTAAAATTTCATCTGCCTTCCCAATAGCCTCGGTTGAAAAGGGGTACTCCGATTTTCCTTTGGAGTGTGCGTAATTCCAATCAAAAGAAGCTGTATGCATAGAAAGCAGATCACCAATACCTGCAATGTTCAGTTCAGGCGGTGCACTGCGGATGATTCCAAAGTCAATAACAAGCGGATCTGGAGAAGCGTGACCAACGTAGGCCACCTCATGGTTCCGGCGGATACCAGCAGCCGGTGTAGTAAACGCATCAACCGAAAGAATAGTGGGTACCGATACCAATCGAATTCCTTTTTTCCAGGAAACATATTTAGCGGCATCAATGGCCATACCACCGCCGACACCCACCACACAATCGCAGGGTGGCAGTTTATCGCACATCTGATCAAGCCACGATTCTTCCATAGTCTCAATCATAACCACAGCCTCGGGGGTACCTCCCATTGTATCACGGGTCACCTTCCAGGGTATTTCCATGGTCATCACACAAAATTTTCCAATTTCTTTACCAAGACCACGAGCGGCATCAGAGCCAGTGCGCAAATCTTTAACGTTAGTTTCTCCCTGGAGGTGGATCATGAATGGGTAGGTTGAAGGTCACTAAAATAGGCAAGAAAGCGGGAGAAGAAAAGGGTTCGGTTTTGGTTAGGGTAAGAATGAATTTAAGTGTGGTTCTTGATGTGGGTGTGGATTTGAGTACTGCCGGATAAATATCCGGGGATTGGGGATCCGGACTTATGTCCGGATCAGCGAGTAGTCCGGATCAGCTAGGGATCCAATCAGTAAGAGTCCAGATCTGCGACTAAAGTTTGTACCGGTAACTAAAGCCTCCATCCTTAACAGGTATCTGGAAACTTAAGATTACGAATCAAAAAATTTGGACATAAAAAAAGCGACTCCATTCAGAGCCGCTTTTTTTATTGAGCTACTTTTTGATTTTTACTTCATTAGATCGTAGCGATCGAGATTCATAACCTTATTCCAGGCAGCAACGAAATCCTTTACAAATTTCTCTTTGCTGTCCTCACAAGCATAAACTTCTGCAAGCGCACGAAGCTCTGAGTTGGATCCAAAAATGAGATCAGCACGGGTACCGGTCCACTTTACTTTTCCAGTAGTACGTTCGCGACCCTCAAAGACATCGTGTGATCCGGCAACCGGGCCCCAAACAATTCCGAAGTCAAGTAAGTTGACAAAGAAATCGGTTGTCAATGAACCTTTAGCCGAGGTGAATACACCATGTTCAGAATGATCGTAGTTGGTTCCCAGAACACGCATGCCACCTACTAATACTGTAAGTTCCGGCGCAGTGAGACGCATGAGTTGAGCCTTGTCGATCAGCAAATCTTCTGCACTTGACTTTGAACGTGACTTATTGATGTAATTACGGAAGCCATCGGCAATTGGCTCAAGAACTTCAAAAGACTCCACATCGGTCTGTTCTGCTGTAGCATCGGTCCGACCAGGAGTGAAAGGCACAGTAACAGTGTGACCAGAATTCTTAGCCGCCTGCTCAACACCGGCACATCCTGCCAATACAATCAAGTCAGCCATAGAAATCTTTTTTCCGCCACTTTGTGACGCATTAAACTCTTTCTGAATGGCTTCGAGTTTATCGAGAACTTTTGAAAGCTCAACCGGATTGTTGACTTCCCAATATTTCTGAGGAGCCAGACGGATTCGGCCACCATTTGCGCCGCCACGCTTATCGGATCCACGGAAAGTAGAAGCTGAAGCCCATGCGGTACTTACCAATTGAGAAACGGTAAGTCCAGAGTCCAATACTTTTTTCTTGAGGTTAGCAACATCATTTGCATCAACCAAAGTATGATCTACTGCTGGAACCGGGTCCTGCCAAATCAGAACTTCGGCAGGAACTTCAGGTCCGAGGTAACGGGCACGAGGACCCATATCGCGGTGTGTTAGTTTAAACCATGCGCGGGCAAAAGCATCCGCAAAAGCTTCCGGATTTTCATAGAAGCGACGGGAGACTTTTTCGTAAGCAGGATCTACACGCAAGGCGATATCTGTAGTAAGCATGGTAGGCGCATGACGCTTGGAAGAATCATGTGCATCAGGAACAGTATTAGCACCTGCTCCATCTTTTGGTTTCCACTGATACGCTCCAGCAGGACTCTTGGTCAGTTCCCACTCAAAGCCAAAGAGATTTTCGAAATAATTATTACTCCATTTAATAGGTGTGGTAGTCCATGCACCTTCTAAACCACTGGTGATGGTGTCACCGGCATTTCCT
>Ga0315901_10007187_pt1 | contig 13199 bp, 22 predicted proteins | sample LakEriMetagenome_10_FD_203761 | JGI IMG/M metagenome (GOLD analysis project Ga0315901, IMG submission 203761) | Freshwater fungal communities from buoy surface, Lake Erie, Ohio, United States - Buoy 2 MA116 | ecosystem: Environmental > Aquatic > Freshwater > Lake | place: USA: Lake Erie, Ohio... | reverse complement strand
GATGGTCTGTTGATCGAGAAGAAAGCCACCGGTGCACCGCTGATCTATGAGCTCAGAGCGATGGGCATACCCGTGCAGGAGTTTACGCCCAGCAAGGGACAGGATAAGATAGCGAGACTGAACTCAGTGTCTGACTTGATTGCATCGGGGAAGGTGTGGGTTCCACGCACGCGTTGGGCGGAAGAGTTGGTTGACGAGATTGGCGCGTTCCCTGCGGGCGAGCACGATGACTTGGTTGACGCGACGACTCTTGCGTTGATGCGATTCAGAGCTGGTGGGTTCCTCCGTCTGCCGATTGACGAGCCCGAAGATATTCAATGGTTCAAGAGCTTCCGCAAAGAGCGGTACTACACAGTGTAAGGGGAGAATATGACAGAGCAAGAAAAAGAGATTGCCGCGTTAAAAGAGCGCGTCGCTCACCTCGAAGGGGTGATTGATGGTATCTCGCGTGGGATGGTCGCTCAACCACGACCTGTGTACCCACCACTCACTCAACCAAACACTGGATGGCCAATGTGGCCTCAGTACCCCGTAACCTGCTAAGGAAAAAATATGGCAATGGACAAAGGCTTATACGCCGCACCACAAGGTCTCGCTGTTTTAACAGACGCCCCCGAAATTGAAATCGAGCTGGAGCTTGAACCTACTGAAGAAGGTGAAGAATTAACAGAGGAAACTGAGGGTACTGCCGATGACTTTGATGCCAACCTCGCTGACTTCATGGACGACAGCGTGCTCGACACACTGGGCAAAGACTTGGTTGAGGACTTTGACAAGGACGTTGGTGACCGCAAGGATTGGATTCAAACCTACGTTGATGGCCTGAAACTGTTGGGCTTGAAGTACGAAGACCGCACTGAGCCATGGCAAGGTGCTTGTGGTGTGTTCCACCCCATGTTGACCGAGAGCGTCGTGCGATTCCAGAGTGAGTCCATGATGGAGACGTTCCCAGCGATGGGTCCTGTCAAGACGCAGATCGTTGGCGCGATTGACTTGATGCGCGAAGAGGCAGCCGCACGCGTGCGCGATGACATGAACTACCAGCTCACAGAAGTGATGACTGAGTACCGCGCAGAACATGAGAAGCTTTTGTGGTCTCTGCCACTCGCAGGTAGTGCGTTCAAGAAGGTGTACTACGACCCAGCTAAAGGTCGTCAAGTTGCTACGTTCATCCCCGCTGAAGACATCGTCGTGCCATACGGCGCCAGTAATTTAGAGGATGCCGAGCGTGTTACGCACGTGATGCGTAAAACTAAAAATGAGTTGACCAAACTCCAGCACGCAGGCTTTTACAGAGATGTGGACCTCGGTGACCCAGTCGTTGAGTTGGACGATATCGAGAAGCAGAAAGCTGAAGAGAACGGCATGAGTGCGATCCAAGATGATCGCTATCGTGTGCTTGAGATGCACGTGATGCTGGACTTGGAAGGGTTCGAGGACAAGGATGACAAGGGCGAAGAGACCGGTATCGCTCTGCCATACGTGGTGACAGTTGAAAAAGGCACAGGCAAGGTCTTGGCCATTCGGAGAAATTGGTATGAAGAAGACACGCTCATGCTCAAGCGACAGCATTTTGTGCATTACCAATACATTCCGGGGTTCGGTTTTTATGGATACGGACTCATTCACCTTATCGGTGGATATGCAAAATCCGCGACGATGCTCATTCGTCAGCTCGTCGATGCTGGTACGCTCTCAAATCTCCCCGGAGGACTCAAATCTCGCGGCCTCAGAATTAAGGGCGACGATACACCTATCCAACCCGGTGAGTTCCGCGACGTAGACGTTCCAAGTGGTTCGATCCGCGACAACATCCTCCCACTCCCCTATAAAGAACCAAGCCAAGTTCTGTTCACTCTGTTCAACCAGATCGTGACGGAAGGCCGTGCGTTTGCATCGTCTGGTGATATGAATGTGAGCGACATGAGCTCGCAGGCACCGGTGGGCACAACCCTCGCCCTGTTGGAGAGAACTCTGAAGGTGATGTCTGCTGTGCAGGCGCGCTTGCACTTTGCGATGAAGCAGGAATTCAAACTGCTCAAGGTCATCATCGCCGACTACTGCCCAGAAGAGTACAACTACGAGCCAGAAAACGGTGACCGTCAAGTTCGCAAGAGCGACTATGACATGGTGGATGTGATCCCAGTGAGCGACCCCAACGCCGCTACCATGGCGCAGAAAGTTGTTCAGTATCAAGCCGTCTTGCAACTCGCGCAAACCGCCCCACAACTTTACGATCTCCCACTTCTGCACCGTCAGATGATTGAAGTGTTGGGCGTGAAGAACGCTGCCAAGCTCGTGCCTGTTGAAGATGACGCTGTGCCGACCGACCCAGTGCAGGAGAACCAGAACTTGTTGACTGGTAAGCCTGTAAAAGCGTTCATGGAGCAGAACCACCAAGCGCATATCGCGGTGCACCAAGCAGCGATGCAAGACCCCAAGATCATGCAGATCGTTGGCCAGAACCCACAAGCACAAGCGATCATGGCCGCAGCCATGGCACACATCAACGAGCACGTGGCGTTCGAGTACCGCCGTCAAGTTGAACAAGCTATGGGCATGGTGTTGCCGGGCGAGAAGGAGCAGAAGAACCTGACTTCAGAGCAAGCCGACCAGATTGCGATGATGGCTGCACAGGCGTCACAACAGCTTCTTCAGAAGAACCAAGCGGAAGCTCAACAGCAACAGGCTCAACAACAAATGCAGGACCCCGTGGTCCAGATGCAGATGCAAGAACTCCAGCTCAAGCAGCAAGAGTTGCAGCTCAAAGCTCAGAAGCAGCAGATCGAGGCGGCAGAAAAAGCCGACCGCATCCGCGTGGAGGAGGAGCGCATCGCCGCACAGAAAGAAATCGCCGCCATGCAGGTGGCTGCTACGGCTGCCGCAGCTAAGGACAAGTTAGCGCGCCAGCAAGAAATCGAGGGTACACGCATGGGCATCGACGCTGCCAAACACCGCGCTCAGATGGCCATCCAGCGGGCTGCACAAAATCGCCCACAACCGCAACAGCAGTTGCCCAAGAAAAAGAAGGAAGACTAATTGAACGACTACAAAGTGCTGAGCCACATCGTCCGGGAGATTGACAAACTCCGGGCCGATCAGCAAACCCACCTCTCAGGAGGCGGTGCCAAAAGTTTTGACGAGTATCGTCATGTCACGGGTGTGATCCGGGGTCTCACACACGCTGAATCCATTGTCAAAGACCTTGTGCAAAGAATGGAGCAATCCGATGAGTGAGTTTGATGTTTCCGCTGTGGACTTGTCCGGTATTCTGAACCAGAGTAACGAAGACAAAGCCAAGCAACTGCCTGACCCTAAAACGTTCCACATGCTCTGTGTGGTGCCAGAGGCGATGGAGCAGTATGCCGACAGCGTGCTGGTTAAGTCAAGCCAAGCTATGTACTATGAAGAAGTACTGACCCCAGTGCTGTTCGTGGTGAAGTTGGGCCCCGACTGCTACAAAGACGCTAGCCGCTTCCCGAGTGGACCTAGCTGCAAGGAAGGTGACTTCATCATCGTCCGCCCCAATTCAGGCACCCGCCTGAAAATCCATGGCCGTGAGTTTCGCATCTTGAATGATGACTCAGTTGAGGCTGTGGTTGAAGACCCGCGCGGAATTACCCGTGCTGCATAAGGAGTAAAACATGCCATTGCCAAAGTTTGAAGGCGACGAATTCGAGTTTCCCGACGAGAAAGAAGCCAAGGAAAAGAAGCAGGCCGCTGCTGAAGACGATTTCTCCTTTGAAATCGAAGACGACACGCCTGAAGAGGACCGTGGCCGCAAAGCTGCGCCCCCTCCAGAGGACCCAACCGAAGACGAGCTAGCCTCGTACGACGAGAAGGTTCAGTCGCGTATCAAGAAGTTCACCCGTGGGTACCACGACGAGCGCCGCGCCAAGGAAGAAGCCTTGCGTGAGCGTCAAGCCGCTGAAGCCTACGCCAAACAAATTCTTGAAGAGAACAAACGCCTCCAACAACAGCTTGCTTCTGGCAGCCAAGCGTTTATCGAGCAGTCCAAGTCGTCTGCCGATATTGAGCTGAGCTCCGCCAAGAAAGCCTATCGTGATGCGGTTGAAGCTGGTGACATTGACGCTCAGGCCGACGCCCAAGCTGATATTGCCCGCGCTATGCTGAAGGTCGAGAAGGCCCAAGGCATGAAACCCATCGAGGTGGAAGACAAGGACGACTTCAAACCTACCGTCGAAGAACCTGCCAAACCTAAGCTGGCTCCACGCACACAAAAGTGGATTGAAACCAACAGCGACTGGTACGGAGTTGACGACGAGATGACTATGACTGCGTTAGGGCTTGACAAAAAGCTCGCGAGGCAGTATGGTCCTGACTATGTAGGTACAAAAGAGTACTTCGAAACCATCGACAAAACGATGCGCAAAAGATTTCCTGAGCATTTTGAAGATGCTCAGAGCCATGAGGAAGACGAAGAGCCTCCAAAAAGATCGTCAGAACCGGCAGATGAGGAAACTCCCCGCCGTGCAACAAAACCCGCTAATGTTGTGGCTCCGGCCTCACGTAGCACCCCGCCTAACCGTGTTCGGTTGAAGGCATCCGAAGCTGCGATTGCTCGCAGACTTGGGGTCCCTTTGGAACAGTACGCGAAACAGGTTGCTTTGCTTAGAAAAGGTGAATAAGAATGGAAAACGTAACAAAGACCGAAAAAGGTCAGAACCGTTTGGCTCGTGAGTTGGATACCCGTCAAGTGATGCAGCGCCCAGAAGCGTGGCGTCCTCCCGAGGTTCTCCCAAGTCCCGATCCCCGTGATGGTTGGTCACACCGTTGGGTGCGCACCGCTACCATGGGTACTGCCGATCCATCGAACATCTCTTCGAAGCTTCGCGAAGGATACGAACCCTGCAAAGCAGAAGACTATCCCGAGCTCATGATGCACGCCACCACAGAAGGTCGCTTTAAAGGCAACATTGAAGTGGGCGGACTGTTGCTCTGCCGTATTCCGGCTGAGTTCTTGCAACAACGGGCAGCGTACTACGCTAACCAGAACAAGGCTCAAATGGATTCAGTGGACAACAACTTTCTTCGTGAGAGCGATCCTCGGATGCCTCTTTTCTCGGAAAAGAAATCTAAGGTCACTTTCGGTTCTGGTAATTAATTTTTGGAGTCCTAAATGGCATACCCTACCGTTTCGGCACCTTACGGCCTAGAGCCCGTCAATTCACTTGACGGTAAGCCCTACGCTGGTGCTATCCGTCAGATTCCTGTTGCTGCTGGCTTCGGCACCGCTATTTTCAATGGCGATACAGTGTTGATTAACAGCGACGGTTTCTTGGTTAAATCAACCACTACTAACAGCGGCAACATCGTTGGTGTTTGCGTTGGCGGTCAATACGTGAACTCGAATGGTCAAACCGTTCAAGGTCAGTACATCCCCGCTTTGGCATCTACCTCTGGCAGCCCTGCTTACGCATACGTTGTGGACGATCAACAAGCTCTGTTCAAAGTGGCCGTTGTTACCTCTGGTACAACCATGGGCACTGCAAGCCGCGCTGATGTTGGTTCTAACGTTGCTTTGGTGTTGAACGCTGGCTCTACCGCCACTGGCAACTCAGCTTTTGCTGTGACTTTGACCGGTGCTGGTACTACTGCGACCATCCCATTGCGCGTCATCGACGTGGTTCCTGAGACTGCTAGCTCCGCAGGTGTTTACACCGAGTTGCTGGTGAAGATCAACACTCACCAATACAACAACACCACCGGTGTTTAAGGAGTAAAACATGGCTATTTCACGCGCACAGTTACTTAAAGAACTGCTCCCCGGCTTGAACGCTTTGTTCGGCATGGAATACGCTCGCTACGGCGAAGAGCACAAAGAAATCTACGAAACTGAGACATCAGAGCGTAGCTTCGAAGAAGAAACCAAACTGTCTGGTTTCTCTGCTGCTCCCGTCAAGAACGAAGGTTCTGCGATCCAGTATGACAACGCACAAGAAGCATGGTCAACTCGCTACAACCACGAGACTATCGCCCTCGGTTTCTCCATCACTGAAGAAGCTGTGGAAGATAACTTGTACGACAGCTTGTCTGCTCGCTACACCAAGTCTTTGGCTCGCGCCATGGCTTACACCAAGCAAGTCAAGGCTGCTTCAGTTTTGAACAACGGCTTCAGCGCTAGCTACCCCGGTGGCGATGGCGTGGCTTTGTTCAGCACTGCTCACCCCTTGGTTTCTGGTGGCACCAACAGCAACACTCCTTCTACCCAAGTTGACCTGAACGAGACTTCTTTGGAAGCCGCCGTGATCCAGATCGCTGCTTGGACTGATGAACGTGGTCTGTTGATCGCTGCTAAGCCTAAGAAATTGATCGTGCCCCCAGCATTGATGTTCACTGCTAAGCGTTTGTTGGACACCGAACTCCGCGTGTCTACTGCTGACAACGACATCAACGCGATCAAGCAAATGGGTGCTATCCCTGAAGGCTACACCGTCAACCACTTCTTGACCGACAGCAATGCTTGGTTCTTGACTACAGACGTGCCTAACGGTATGAAGCACTTCGTTCGTACTGCTTTGCAGAACAGCATGGACGGTGACTTTGACACCGGCAACGTGCGCTACAAGGCTCGCGAGCGTTACAGCTTCGGTTGGTCTGATCCCCTCGGTATGTGGGGTTCTTCAGGCTCCTAAGTCAACTAAGAAAAGCTCCTTCGGGGGCTTTTCTTTTTTCTAATTTCGTGTATATTCAACACATCCCGGGGTCCCCGGTGTATCTGACAGTCCCGGCTGACGACATGCAGACAGATACGCCACCACTTGCATGTAAGGAAAAGACATGGCACGCACAAGTTTTAACGGCCCAGTAGCTTCCGCTAACGGCTTCATCGCTCCCACTTATACCGTCACCACCGCTAACGCAATCCCCGCAGCCAGCAGAACCACCGGACAGATCATCTATGTGTCTAACGGCTTGGCTGGTGCCCCTTGCTTGGCTGTGTACAACGGTACAAACTGGATTTCCCCCGCAGGTACAGCAATCGCTGCATCCTAATAGGAGGTCTTCATGACCATGCAAACCGACGTACTTAGTGCCACGGCTACGGCTGACGGCACTATGGTAGCGGGCCCAGCCCGTATTAAAGGTATCTTGCTGACCACAACCTCTTCTGCGGGGTCTGTGGTTTTGAAGGACGGTGGCGCTTCTGGCACCGCTCGTCTGACCCTTAACACCCCTGCTGTTGCTGAGATGTTTAACGCTTTGCTCCCCGGCGAAGGTATTCGTTTCACAAGCGATGTTTATGTTGACGTGACCAACGTTAGCAGCGTGACGGTGTTCTATGGCTGATACCGAGAAGAGCATTAGCCTAGCGGGCCGCAAACTCATGGTTGCGATCCCAGCTTACGATGGCAAGCTGAACATTGATTCAGCGTTTGCGTTGTCCAACCTCGCCGTTCAGGTGCAGTCGTTGGGGGTTAAGCTCTATCTCACGCACCTCTCGGGGTGCTCCCTCATTACAAAAGCTCGCAACTGTTTGGTTGCGGACTTCCTCAAATCCGACGCAGACACGCTTCTGTTCGTCGATGCCGACGTGGTTGTTACCGCCGACGCAATTCTCCGTTTGATGGCCCTGAGCATTGGCAAAGACATCACTGCTGGCATCTACCCACGTCGCGGCATGGACCGCAAATTCTTCCTTGACTACTACCTCGATGAGAACGGTGGCTTGGAGTTTGACGCCAACGGCATGCTGCGTGTGAAGCGCATTGGCACAGGGTTCATGATGATTCAGCGCCATGTGCTTGAGACAATGATCGCCAAGCACCCAGAGTGGGCGTACGACAACAACGTAGACAACCGCAAAGACCACGCCATTTTTGATCTTGGTTTGGTCAACGGCGAGTACTACGGCGAAGACTATTTGTTCTGCGACCGTGCAGCCGCCGACGGCTTCACAGTTTTCCTTGACCCCTCCATCAGCTTGCCCCACGTTGGCACCGAGAAGTTCACCCGTGACTTTGAGGCAGATGTGTTGAAGCCGCTGTTGGAGCAACACTGCACTCCGGTGCTGAAAGTTGTAAATGGCTAAATCACCAGCATGGCAGAGAAAAGAAGGCAAGAACCCAAATGGCGGCTTGAACGCCAAGGGGCGCGCGTCCGCGAAAAAACAAGGCATGAATCTGAAGCCTCCAGCCCCACACCCAAAAACCGAGAAGGACGCCGCCCGTCGCAAATCTTTTTGCGCCAGAATGAGTGGTATGCCGGGGGCGATGAAAGATGAAAAAGGGAAGCCAACGCGAAAAGCGTTGTCTTTGAAGGCATGGAATTGTTAAAAGCCTGCACTCGTTGTAAAACGGAAAAACCGTTGGATGCGGTTAATTTTCCATTCCACAACAAAACCAAGTCTGGTTTTGATAGCTGGTGCCGTGCGTGCCGCAAAGAATACAGAAACGCTAATTCACGTGGTATTTACCGCAATGCTATTTCCGACGAAGCATTGAAAGAACTCAAAGCTACGACACACGAGTGTGTAATTTGCGGAGATGAAACAAAGTTAGTGGTTGACCATGACCACGCCACAGGTAAGATTCGTGGGTTGCTTTGTAATCACTGCAACCGTGGGTTAGGGCATTTCAGGGATGATCCAACCCTGCTTGAATTTGCAGCCCAGTATTTGTACGCCTCAGCGGATATGCCGCAATGGGATAAGTACAAAGAGGGAGAGGCGGCGTAAGATGGACAACATTTGGAACATCATACTGACGACTGGCTTGGGTCTTTTGAGCTGGGTGTTGAAGGAAAAATCAGATGAGCTCAGTCGAGTCACAATCCTCCTCAACCGTACCCGCGAAGAGATCGCGAAAGAGTACGTCACAAAAACAGAAGTCCACGCCGACATCAACCGCGTCTTGGACCGGCTTGATCGCTTGGATGAAAAACTGGATCGCCTTATGGAGAACAAGCATGCCAGCGGTAAGCAGTAAACAAAAGCGTTTTATGGACGCCGCAGCGCACAACCCAGACTTTGCGAAGCAAGCGGGTGTGCCCCAAAAGGTGGCCAAGGAATATAGCGAAGCTAGCAAAGGTCTGAAGTTTGGCAAAGGTACCCAATCCCGCGCCGATCTACAGAAGGTAAACAAGCCCAAAACCCTTCAGGGCAAATCTGAACTTTTTTCAAAAGGAGGCCAAGTCATGGCTAAATCATCTGGTAACGGTATCACTAACGCCAAAATGGGCTCTGTCCGCACTGCTGCTCCCAGCCGTGACGGCGTGGCCACCAAAGGCAAAACCAAAGGCACCCAAGTCAAAATGGCTGGTAGCAAGCCTCTGGGCATGAAAAAAGGCGGTACAGCCAAAGGCATGAAGTACGGCGGCAAAGCCTGCTAATTTAGGAGGCCACCATGGCAAAAGACAAAGTTTATACCGCTGAAATGGGCCAACCGCCCATGGACCCAGAAGTGGCTCCACGCACTCCCAAAGCCGCTAAAAAGGGCATGCCCGAGCAATTGGGTGAGGGTATTCGCGTTGAGAAAAAAGCCAAGGGTGGCACCGCCTCTAGCCGTGCTGATGGTTGCTGCACCAAAGGCAAAACTCGCGGAAAGATGGTGTAACCATGGCCAAGAAAACTGAGCTGGAGGAATACCGAGACTCTCCTCGGTACATGGGGTACGAAGACTACACCCCCGTTGGGCGCAAAGCCATTAAGGCGTACCACAAAGCCGCGCGAGGAGACGACATGGATGTGGCAGAGCCACACTCACCAGCAACTTCCCGTGCTGGCCGTAAGGCTGCACAAGGAGTGGTGTACAAGGATCGAGAGCAAACCAAACCTTTGGAGCGCGTGGACGAGATGGGCAACCCCTACAAAAAAGGCGGCAAGGTTTCTTCTGCTTCTCGTCGTGCCGACGGTATTGCAACCAAGGGTAAAACCCGTGGGAGACTCCTATGATGGCAAGTCGCGGCATGGGGGCTATCAAGGCCTCCAAGATGCCTGAGAAGAAGGTCATTCACCGCAAGGATGACCCGAACGACGTTGACTACTACGCCGAGGGCGGCAGTGTGAACGAAGCGGGCAACTACACCAAACCCGGTTTGCGTAAGCGAATCGTGTCACAGGTAAAAGCCGCGGCTACCCATGGCACCGGTGCTGGTCAGTGGTCAGCCCGAAAAAGTCAGTTGGTAGCCAAAAAATACAAAGCCGCTGGGGGTGGGTACCGTGACTAAGGTTTGTACGCAGTGCGCAGTAGAAAAACCGCTGACTGATTTTTTTAGTCGCGGAGGGAAACTCGCGCACCTGTACAAATCAAAATGCAAACTTTGTATGCAGGCAAAACGACAAGAGTGGGCTGAACAAAACAAAGACCACCTTAACGATTGGCGCAGAAAAAATTGGGTAACCGCAAATCGCCGCTTAAAGCGTCGTGGGGCAACTCAACAACTATATGATGAACTTTACGAAGCCCAACACGGCTGCTGCGCAATTTGTTCGGAGCCTGAAGAAAAGTTTAGTTGGTTGTGTATTGACCATGACCACACCACTGGTAGGATACGTGGCCTGCTCTGCCCTAATTGCAACCGGGGAATTGGTTTGTTGAAAGACAGCTCAGAACTGTTACAAAAAGCACAACATTACCTAGAATCCGCTAAAGTAGAAGGGGTAGAACATGCCTCTTAAAGCGCCGCAACAATCGCTTAAAAATTGGGGCGACCAGAAATGGAGGACCAAAAGTGGAAAACCGTCTAGCAAAACAGGTGAAAGATACCTTCCAGAAGCTGCAATCAAAAGCCTCAGCCCTGCTGAGTACGCTGCGACAACGCGTGCAAAACGCGCTGGCAAAAAAGCCGGGAAGCAGTTCGTAGCCCAACCTAAGACTATCGCCAAGAAAACATCGAGGTTCAGATAATGGCAATCACATCCGGTACCGCAGCATTTAACCTTGACCTAGCCGAGCTGGTCGAGGAAGCGTTTGAGCGCGCCGGTCGTGAGCTGCGCTCTGGTTATGACCTGCGTACAGCGCGTCGTAGCCTCAACATCATGTTCGCCGACTGGGCTAACCGCGGCATCAACATGTGGACAATCGAGCAGGGTCAGATTGATCTTGTTCAGGGGCAGAGCACCTATGCGCTCCCTAACGATACAGTTGACTTGTTGGAGCATGTCATCCGCACACAGGCGGGGCAGCAGTCCAACCAAGCCGACCTGACAATTACCCGCATCAGCGTTTCGACCTATGCGACTCTCCCAAACAAACTTCAGCAAGCTCGTCCAATTCAGGTTTGGGTACAACGCCTTGATGGTCAAACGGCAGCGCCAATCACGACTCTTGCGTCTGGCATTTCGGCTACAGACTCAACTATCCCGTTGACATCGACTCTGGGTATGCCAGCAGCGGGCTTCGTGAAGATCGGTAACGAGACCATCAACTACACCTCAATCAGCGGCAACAGCTTGATTTCTTGCTTCCGTGGGCAGAACGGTACAACCGCCGCCACTCACCTAGCCGCAGCCCCTGTATCCGTGCAGAGCCTGCCTGCTGTTTCTGTGTGGCCCACACCCGATGGAGCTCAGTCATATCAGTTCGTGTACTGGCGTTTGCGCCGCACCCAAGATGCGGGCGGTGGTGTGAACGTCATGGACGTGCCCTTCCGATTCATCCCCTGCATGGCTGCTGGTTTGGCGTACTACATCGCAGGCAAGATTCCCGAGGGCGCCGAGCGCCTGATGATGCTCAAGCAGCAGTATGACGAGGCTTGGGAGTTGGCGGCTTATGAAGACCATGAGAAGGCAGCGATTCGCTTCGTGCCACGTCAACAGTACATCGGAGGTGCGATGTAATGGCTAACCGGTTTGCCTCCGGTAAGTATGCGATTGCGCAGTGTGATCGTTGCGACGCTCGCTTCAAGTTGAAGCAGCTCAAGCGCGAGATCATCAAGACCAAGAACTATGAGCTCTTGGTTTGCCCAAGTTGCTGGGACCCCGACCAACCTCAACTTCAACTGGGTATGTATCCGGTTGATGACCCACAAGGTTTGCGTAACCCACGCCCTGATCGCAGCTACATTACATCTGGTACAACCGGACTTCAGATCATCAACAGCAACAGCACCGACATTCTTGCTCAAGGTTACCAAGGCGAAGGCAGTCGAGACATTCAATGGGGGTGGAACCCTGTGGGTGGAGCTAGCTTAGATGATGACGGATTAACGCCGAACTACTTGGCTTTAGTCGTGGAAATTGGTACAGTGGCAGTGGAGGTCTCATGAAGGTATGTAACCACTGCGGCGTTAACAAGCCAAAAACCGAGTTCTATAGAAAGAGCACAGCAAAAGACGGCTTGTTCTGGTGGTGCCGCGCTTGCCATAAAGAGAACATGAAAGCCAAGTATCACGAGCTCGCAAAAGACGAGGCGTATCGAGTGCGTGAACGTGAACGTATGGATGCGTTTTGGGCCGCAAACCCCGATATACGAAAGAGATGTAGTCAAGAGTACGCGAGCAAAAACAAAGCAAAACTTACTGCCAACGCAAGTAAGTACCGTGCGTCAAAAGCCAAAAGAACCCCTGCTTGGCTGACAGACGATGATTTTTGGGTTATTGAAGAAGCTCACACTCTAGCTGCACTGCGTACAAAGTTGTTTGGGTTCCAATGGCACGTAGACCACGTAGTCCCTTTACATGGGGAGCTTGTCTCCGGGCTGCATGTGCCGCATAATCTACAAGTAATTCCCGCGTGGGATAACCGCAGTAAATCAAATCGGTTTACTATTACAACATAAGGAGTCCCTCATGGACAAGAAAGACCTCGCACAAGATAAAAAGACCGCTGCAAAGGCCGTGCACAAGCACGAAAAAGCCATGCACCCCGGCAAGCCTATGACCAAGATGCGCGCTGGCGGCAAGACCAATAGCGACATGTTGAAGATGGGTCGTGGTTTGGCAAAGATTGCCAACCAAAAATCACCCGGTCGTCGCGGAGGCTAATCATGGCTACATACAAAACACCAAAGAAAGTCGCTTCGGTTGTGGTGGGTGAAGAGCCTGCGAAGACTACTATGCGCAAAGCAAACGTGTCTGTGGCCAATACCCGCAGCCAAGACTACCCACCCACAAAAACTTCGGGCATCAAGATTCGTGGCACAGGTGCTGCGACTAAAGGCTTGTACGCTCGCGGACCCATGGCTTAATAATGACCTACGACGAACTCTACGCTTCGATTCAGTCTTACACGGAAAACC
>Ga0315901_10007185_pt1 | contig 13203 bp, 7 predicted proteins | sample LakEriMetagenome_10_FD_203761 | JGI IMG/M metagenome (GOLD analysis project Ga0315901, IMG submission 203761) | Freshwater fungal communities from buoy surface, Lake Erie, Ohio, United States - Buoy 2 MA116 | ecosystem: Environmental > Aquatic > Freshwater > Lake | place: USA: Lake Erie, Ohio... | reverse complement strand
CTTACGAACACACGCAGTCCGAGGTTGAGGCGCAGCTCAAGGACATCTGCCTGACCGTGCAGGCGCTGGCGGTCGACGAGCCGAACACGCTGCCGATCTATGTCGACTTGCCGCCCAAGGCGCGCAAGGCGTACGACAGCCTTGAGGAGGAGATGTACGCCATCCTGCAAGAGAATGAGGTCGAGGCGGCCAATGCGGCCGTGCGGACCCAGAAGTGCCTGCAGATGGCCAATGGCGCGATCTATGTGGACGAGGACAAGACGTGGGAGGAAGTGCATGACGCGAAGCTCGACGCACTGGAGAGCATCATCGAGGAGGCTAACGGAGCGCCTGTGCTGGTGGCGTATAACTTCAAGCACGATCTCCAGCGACTACAGGCTCGTTTCCGTAACGCTCGGGTGCTGGACGCTGACCCTGATACGATCAGGAAGTGGAACACCGGAAGGATCCCGATATTACTCGCTCACCCTGCGTCGGCGGGGCACGGCCTCAACCTCGCCGACGGGGGCAACATCCTCGCCTTCTTCGGCGTGAACTGGAACCTTGAGGAGCACATGCAGATCATCGAGCGCATCGGCCCCATGCGGCAGAAACAGGCGGGCTATGACCGGCCGGTGATGATCTACCCGATCCTCGCCCGCGACACGGTCGACGACATGGTTATGGAGCGCCTGCAGTCGAAGAAGAGCGTGCAGGAAATATTATTGGAAGCGATGAAACGGAGGAAGAAATGAGTACCGAACCCTTTAACCCGGCGAGCCTCGTCGATGCAGACCCAGTGGGGCTACTCGACGGCTGTTGGCCCAAAGACGACCCGTTCAGTTTGGACCCCGGGAAGTGGGCGCACGCGTTCCTGCGATCAGGGGATTGGACGCGCCCCTACCGCGCTTACAAGTGGTTCCACAACGTCATAGCGGTTGCCCGAGCAGCGGGCCCAGAGCCTGAGCCCGAGGATTAAGCCACTTGGGCGAGGCCGCCTTCCGCGTAGCCGTCACGCCCACGTTCTATACGCCGACGCAACAGCGTCGGGCTGAAGATGTTAGCGGCTTCACCCGGTCGCCAACTGGGGCCGAAGGGGGCGCGGTAACCGCCGTACCCGTACTCTTTCACCATGCGCGCGAAATCCGATGTCCCGGTCGATGCGGGGTTGTGGGCCGCAGCTAACTGTACCAGCCCCTCGGGATCGGAAGCCATGTCGTACAATCCAGAAAGTTCTGTTTCGTAGGCATACGGGTTTTTTGCGAAAACAGCATCTTCCGGGATCACTGTGCCTTCAGGGCCGAGATAGAAACTGGTGTGCGCTTTTGGGCTGCCTTTGAGGCCCCGCAGAGCATAGTCGTCGCCCCGGTGTCCCGAGCCGTAGAACGCGGGATCTGTAGCCTCGAGATCTGATATCTGGCTGAAGTGAACCGCCCGTTCCGGCCCACTCGGCGCGCGGGGCTGGATAATTTCTTGGACGTACTCAGGGATGCCACGCTGCATATCAGGCGGCAGATATTCGGGGGGCAACAGGACGGGCGTCTGCGGAGCGTATTGGAACTCAGCCCCAAGCTCACGCAGACGCGCGTTCTGTTCGTCGAACATGCCCGGCTTGATCGGAAGGTTGAACCTTTCGGCGTAGCGCCTCTCAGCGTCGATCTCGGCTTGGATCCGCTTCTGCGCGGCGATGACCCGCGCGTTGAGCGGCGAGTAATTGACGAGGCTATTCTGGCCGCGTGTCTCGCTAAGGAGCGCCATCCGCGCGAGGGGCGACATCATCTGGCTGTGGGAAGCGTAAGCCAGCTCTTCGCCACCCGGGCGGAAGGTCGCGCCGGTGGTGCCATGGCCGTAGAAGTCGTGAACGGCGCGGAACATCTCATTGAGGCTGAGACCCGTGTCGGGGTCTACTTCGCCGAGAAACTCATGGGGATCGCCACCGCGAAACACGTTGAGGTTGCCCTCGCCGAGTATGTCGCGCAGCATCGCACTGGGGCGCGCGTATTCGCCCTCTCCGTAATGGTAAGAGGTGCTCACCGGGAGCGAGGCAAATTGCTGCTTGGTTTCGTCGCCCAGCTGGCGGTAGGCCGCCTCAGTCAGCTGGTCGTAATTCTGCGCGCCAGTACGCTCGACGACTTCCGGCATCGCGTTGCCATAGGCCTCGAACAGGCGCTGCTTGTACTCGGGCGAACCTTCTGCAGCCTCGCTGAACACGCGGGCGATGCCGCTCTGCTTTTCAAGCGAGGTGCCGGGCTCGGGGATGTCGGCGCTGTACGGACGGCCGAAAGCCGCTTGGGTGTATTCATCAGCCGCCTGCGCTGGGATATTGCGTTTGGGATCTTTTAAGATCTCGCGCAGCTCGGTGATATCCTGCGCCTCCTTTGCCTCGGGCACAGTGCGCCGCTTCAACCCCTTGCGCTCGACGCGCAGCTTCGACCCTTCGTCCCGACGGGTATACTCGACTTTCGGCTCTGAGGGGGTCGAGGTGGCGGCCAGAGACCGCCGACGACGCTTCTTTGTCGATATTTCTGGTAGGTCCAAAGCGCGGCGAAGAGGCTTTTCGAGGACGTCGGGGATGTAATCCCCACCGCTTTGAACGGCGCTCCGCAGACCCTTCTCGATGAGGCGGCTCGGGCTTGGTTTTTTACGCGACACGCTATTCTCCGTACTTAGACGCCAGTTTTTCCGCGTCGGCCGAGCCCCCTTCAGCCATTAGAGGGATTTTACCGTCTCGGAAGAGGCGCAGCACTTCCGCTGGGGATATGCCAAGAGCTTGCGCAGTGACGTTGACGCGCTCGTTCATCAATTCGGGGATAGTTTTTGTCGCCGACGCAAGGCCCGTGTCGGCTCCCGAGCCGAACCAGCCAAGTGACTGCATCGGACCGGGTGCGATACCGCCACGTCGCGCCGCTTCAAATGTCACGTCCGCCATAGGTCCGTATTCGACCTGCATCTCGCGACCACCACTCACGGCCGATTGCAGACTATCGTTGATGTCTCTAGACGGGTCAAACTCCGCCGTTTCGGCGTAACGGCTCCGAGCCTCGGGCGTCCTGAACCAACTAGGGTTGATAGACCCCGGCTCGACTTCGTTCATAGCGAGTAGCGCACCTCGGATATTGTGCGTATCGGCGGTGACGTAGCCAAGGTCGCCTGCAGTGTTGGGCAGAAAAGCACTGGGCTTAGGATTGGTCAAAGGGTCGTGCGTCCCCGCGAACATTTGGCCCGTCAGATCTTGGTGCGACCCCATCATATTATACCCACGCGCATTGCCGAAGGTGTTGTAAAGCTCGCTGGAAATCGGCACACCTTTTTCGCGTAGATACATCATGAGGCTGGCGTTGCGCATGTTCTGTTCGGTATTGGTCCGGGGAGACGTACCAGCAAAGGCGGGTGCAAACTTTTCCGACAAGAAGCTTATCGCCTCGCCTTGAGGCGTGTCGAGGGCTTCTAAACCGCGAACGATGGGAGCGGTATGGTAGAAATACTCTTGCGCGGTGCCTCGGCCCTGCTGCGCTTTTTCGACCAACCGGTCCGCAATCTGAGGGGTTAGATCGATGACGTTGCGCATGCGGTCACCAAGCGGATACCTCGCGCCGGGTTGCGCTCGGGGCAGTAAAGCCTGAACGGCGAGGGGGTTGGTTTGTCGAAGGAGACCGGGGGTCTCCTCGTACGCGGCTTGGCTAAGATCGAAAACCGGTTCCGTCCCAGTCGGCTGCGTCCGCTTCTTCGGATCGGTGATTTCCATCTCCTTCGCCTTCAGGCGGAGGACTTCTTGCCCGGCGTCCGCTTTACCTGTGATCGCAAAGGGCGACGGAACAGGCTCGGATACCACACTGAGATCCGGCTGGGAGGCTTTAGCTTTGGTTTTAGCTTTGGTTTTAGCTTTAGTCTTAGGCTTCGAGGTGGCTGCGGGCGGCGTTGCAGGCTTTTCGGTCTTCGCCGCCAAAGGTTTCGTGGGTTTCGCCGAGAGATCCGGCAAGTCCAAAGCACGCCGCAGCGGCTTTTCAACGGCGTCGGGGATATACTCCGAGCCGGACTGGACGGCGCTTCTCAGGCCTTTTTCGATGAGGCGGCTCGGGCTCGGTCTGGATGGTTTTCGTGCCATATTATCGTCCTCGTACTCTTTGTACCGCGTACCGAACCGGTCGCGCTGCCAAACCTATAGCGGCTTGTCCGGGCTTCGTTTTTGCGAGCCTCTTACCGGTAGCGCCTGCGCCCGCCATGATGCCGTAATCTATCGCATTGCGGAGAGCATCTTCGCGAACGGCTGCGGGCACGTTGGACATGGTCGGGGCCTGACCTGCGGCAGCCACGCCGCCTTGGATCAAAGTGTCGGCGAGACCAGCGCCTAACTTGGCGGCCTTTCCGGCGCTATTTATAGCGCGGACAGAGCCGAGGCCCGGAACGAAAGCCGAGCCAATCATGCCTGCGCCTTCGAGGGCCATAGCTGTATTCGGGTTGCGAGCGGCGTAATCCTCCTTGGCTTTGCGGATCCGCGCAAGCTCATTTTCGTACATCTTGCCGCCGTAGGGAGCGCGTACTCGGGCTTCGATCTCGTCGCCCCAGTCAAACGCCGCGCTGCCTAAAAGGGTGCGGGCCGCGTTGGCGTAGTCATAACCCTGCTTCCGCTTCGGCTGGCCACCCTTGTTGAGACGCTGCACAGAGCCGCCACGGGCTTTGGCCAGCACCTTACCGGTTTTCGCGTCCTTATACTCGCCGGTTTTCGGGTCTACATAGGCCTCGCGTCCGTTGTACATGACCGTACCAGTCTCGGTTGCTTCACCCACGTCGCCGTCGCCGATGTCGAACGGTTGACCTGTTTCGACGTCGACCAGCTTATCGATAGTCGGATCATAGTAGGCTTTAAACCTGCCGACTTGGATGATCTCGGGGCCCGCACCTTCTTGCGCAGCAGGCGCGGCCTTCGCAGCAGGCGCAGCCTTTTCACCCGCAGACCTGACCACAGGCTCTTCCTGCTCTTCAGGCATGAGAACCGGAGTTAGGCCCGGTGCCACCACCCGAGAGGGCGCGTACTTCTTGTAGAGGTCGGCGACTTTTACGGCCGTCTCGGGCATCTCCGGGCGATCGAACATCATCTTCGACAGCATCTTCTGCCCCCGACGCGTTCCACCCAGTGCCAGAAGAGCGAGCGGGGACAGCGTCGTGAGCGCACCCTGCCCGATGTCCGCGATAGAGACGCCCTGCTCAGGCGAGTACCCTGCGCCAGCACCGATGACACCCCCGAGACCCGCAGTCCCAAGGGCTGCAATGGCGGTCCGTCGCGCAGTGCCGCTATCCGGCAAGTCGGAGGGTATGACGTTTTGTGCGAGGCGAGACAGAGGCTTCAGCGGGGGTGTGCCCGGGTACCTACGCCCGCTGGCTGCCACCGCTTGCGTGAGATTGCCCGGAGTAAAGACGTCGGCCCCTAAACCCGTGGGATCCATCTTCGCCCGACTTACGGCGTCTTGCAGTATTTTCTCCCCACGATACATCGTATCGGCTTCTCTGAGCAGGGGTACGAGGTCGGGGGACTGCCGCTCGACCTCCTCGCGCAGCACGCCGCTGACGCCGCTCAGGGCGTCCCGATAGTCCTTCTCGAAACCCGGTCTCTGAGCGGCGCTTTTGTATCCGCTCAGAGCGCGTTGCGCCTGCTGATACCCCTCGCCGGACATAGTACCGGTGTCACCAATGCGAGTTCCCCGCAGACTGTTCTGGACCGCGATGTCGAAATCGCGGGCGAGCGCATCGGTCAACGTGTCGCGGGCCCCGAGGGCGTCCTCCATACCCTGCACGAATACTGGGTTTTCGAGGTCAAATTCTTTTCCCGCGAGGGCGTCTGTATACGCTTTTTCACGGAGGCCGGCGAGCGAGGCGACTGCGGGGTCGCCATAGCCTATGGGTTGTCCGCCGACCTCGCGGAAAGCGGCCTTGTTAAGGTCGAGCATGCTTTCCGCACGGCGGGCGTTGATGATGTCCCCAACCACGGGAACGGAAGTCGCTGCGTCCTCGATCGCCTTGGGGAAGCCCCCTGACTGCTGGCCGATAGTTAAATCTGTTATGCCGTAGCGGTCCATAAGCTCTTGGGCTACGGGGGAGCGATCCGCACCTTGTGTGACAAACCGGCCGAACTTGCCTCCGAGATTGCTGAGAATATTGCTTGTCGTGGCGGACGCTGCGCCGCCGTAGGGGTCGTCTTCAACGGCCGCACCGTAAGTCACACCTTGCGTCACGTCACCGAGCAGGTTGCGGGTAAAATCCACACCTTTACGGCTTGACTGTAGATAATTCAAAACGTCGGGGGCGCTGCTCAAAACTTTAGGCGCGACAAATTCAGCGGTATTTCGCAAAACCGCGTTCCCGCCAATGCTACCCAGAACATCGCCGACCGTGGCAGCAGTCGGGTTAAGCTCGCGGAGTTCGGCCATCCGAGGCATTACGGCGTCGAGCGCGTTCAATCCTAAGCCAGATACACCGGTTGCGAGTGTTGTTCCTACCGGGCTCGACACGGCGGTGCCGGCGGCCCGCTCGACCACGTTGCGCGTGTCTTTCTCAAGCACGGGCGGTATCGCGGTGTTAACCGGGCTGTCAGGGTCGTTGTACTGCTTCAGGAACTCAGTGGTGCGCGGATCGTCCTCGTACTTAAGGCCGGGCCGGAAACCGTACTTGTCGTCCAGAGCGCGACGGAAATTGGCGTACTCTTTCAAACCTACAGTGCCGCGAGGGTGTTCCTCGAACCAAGCATCCATTTCCGCCTGCATCTCGGGCGGAATGCGAATGCTTGTCTCCTTCGCGCCGAAAGCGGCGGCCTCCATCGGTACAGGGGCGGAGAACGCCTCGTTCATCTCTAACGGTGCGGAGGCGTCGGCCGTTGCCGGCGCTTCACCTTGCGGCGGTAGCAAATCGGCGGGTATGTCTTTGAACGTGCCGACTTCGCGTACGCCCAGCTTGCTGCGCTCTTCTTCAGGAAGCGAGAGATACTGGCGTGCAGCAATCTCGACAGGTTCGGTCCAACGAATAGCCGGCAGACCCATAGCCCGCGCATGCGCATCAAGTCGCCGACGCAAGTTGTATGTCTTACCTAGGAAGGTGAGGTCGGTATCGAAGGTGGAAGGCTGGTTGGCCTCCACGAACCGCACCGCATCGGCGTCGGACTGCGAACCAGCGCCGGGCACCTTGAAGACAGCCAAGCCGACATCTGCTAGGCCTGCAGACGTAGAATTTATAGCTCCCTTCACCTTCGAGGGGAAATATTCGAGGGTAGATTTTACGAGACCCTGACCAGATAGGTGGTCGTTAAACTGCTTCGTCAACAGGTTGATGGCATCCACAGCGGCGTTCATGTTAGCCAGTTTGGTCTGCTGTGCCACCCGCTCGGCAGAGGGTGCAGGCTCCTGCGCCGCAGCCCGCTCCGCAACAAGATTTTCAATGCGCATCTTGCGCAGTTTCTCTTGCATCTCTTCGACTTCGAGAGGTGTCAGCGCCTCCGTACGGGCCGCAGTCGCGGCCGAGGACGCAGCCGAGCCTTGGCTCTGTGCGACGTTCGCAGCGGCGGCTTCAGGGGCGACATTGCTTTGGGCCTCTGCCGTTGTAGCCTCTGCGCCAGCACGGCGTTGCGCAGGCGTGGGGACCCCCACCGGTTTGGCTCGGCTGAGATCGTAAGATTTTTCCATTAGTCAGCCCCTTTACCGATGACTTTACCCGTCGCGTCGAGGATCTCATACGCCTCGGTGTTTCCGTCTAGACCATACAATCTGCTGGTCCCGTCCGAATATTTTATGAGTTCGCGGCCGTCCAAATCAAACTTTTCGATTGGGACTGGAGTGCCTTTAGGTATGAAGCGTCTGAGGTTGCTGTCCCACACAGATCCCGCAGGCTTACTCAAAGTGGCGGCCGTCTTCACGAAGTCGGCGGCCGTTCTCGCACTGGCGACGCCACGATCAGCCACGCCCGACAGATAGGTATTGCGGAAGCGCTCCAGCTCGGCTTCGCGGGCCATGCGCGCCTTGCGGTCAGCTTCTGCGATATCGCCGAACGCCCCCGACAGCTTGCCGATCGTACCGGCGATACCGCGATACTTGCGCGGCGCGAGGAGAGCCTGCGAGATGGCAAGCAGCTGCTCGGACTGGGTCATGCCAGCGTTGCGCGCCCGTATGTTCTCCTCGCCGCGCTCGAATAGCTCTCGTTGCGTCTTTTCTCGCGCCGCCTCTGCCGCAAGTTGGCGGTCGTATACGTTCTGCAATAGGCCCATCGGATCCGACTTTAGTTGTGCAAAGTCGATGCCGCCCATGGCGCTCAGGGCACCGACGTCCTCGCCCATCGTCTCTTCGTCCATGACCTTAAACTCCGAATAGATTGCCTAGAGCGCTGCCGGCCTGAGCTTGGCCGAGGATGCCAGCGATGCCCGTCAGCGCGCCGCCGATCGTCTCGGCGGTGCTAGGCCTGAGATTGGACTGGTAACCCAGTGGCACGATACCCTCTTCCCTCGCCGCGCCGGGCACCGCACTTCTGACGCCGCCCATGGTCTGGAGCATCGCGTTGATCTGCTCTTGCGGGTAACCTTGCTGGCGGAGGAAGTCGCTGTAGGCGACGTCGAGGTTCCTCTGGGCCTGACCCTGCTGCGTCGCGCCGACTTGGCTGAGTGCGCCTGCTCCTGCGAGGCCGAGTTGCTGCGCCGCCTCGCCCATGCCTGCCAGCTGCTGTGCCCCAGCGAGGTTGCGCGTAATGTCCTGACCGGCGAAGCCGCCAGCGGTCTGGGCCAGTTGCCCCATGCGCGACAGGTCGGTGCCAGCAAGGCCGGCTGCCTCGCTGTAACCAGAACGTAGCGCCTCGGTCTGCCTGCCGAGGATGTCTGCACTCGTGTCGCGGACGGCGCGGGCGGTGTCGGTCATCATGCCCGACGGTGTGGCCGAGCCCGGCTGACGGCCGCCGAAGCCCAACTGCCCTGCGGCGATGTAGCGACCCTCGATCTCGGGCATGATATTCTCGCGCAGGTTGCGCGCGCCCAGTTCGCCGATGCGGTTGACGACCGCGTCAGTGTAGGGGTTCATGTACTGGTTGATGTTGGCGACGCTCGACTGGCCTGCCTGCGCCATGTAGGGCTGCGCAGTCGCCAGAGCGCCCGGTGCCGCCATGGCGCCCTGCGTGGCCTGTGTGGCCGCCGTCAGGGCAGGCTGGTAGGCTGTGGCGGCCTGACCGGTCATATTAAAGCCCTGCTGCTGCGTGGGCGAGAACTCGGCGACGCGCGGGCCCTGATACAGCTGCAGCGGGTTGGCGCTCAATGCCTGCTGATTAGAGAGCAGCTGCATGGCGTAGTTGGTGTACCACTCAGGCAGCACGGTCTCGCTGGTTTTCGACGTATAGGTCGACCCCGCAGGCAGCTGCCCGTTGTTCAAGAAATCACTCAGCGGCATTATGTTCGCCCTCCGGCCAAATAGTGTTCGGGCCGCTTCGCCTTGGCGCTAAATTCACCACGCGCCAGTTTCCGGCCCTTCTGTTTCCTCACGTTCACGCGAAACTTATCGAGCATCTTCGCACCAGCCTTGTTCGATCCGTTGCCTAGCAGCGCGACCGTCTCAGCGTCGATAACATATTCGCCGTCGGAAAGCAGCGCCGGGATCTTGTCGTCGCGGCCGTCGCCCGCCCCCTCGACGGCGAAACCACCTCGGGCGTAGCCGGTGTAGGCTTGACTGGTGTTCGGCGCACCCTGCGGCGCGTAATTGAAGAAGCTCTGCTCTGGGCCGTAGCCATAGCGGTAATAGTCGATCGGGCTGGAGAGACCCTGACCCGCGAGGTCGGCCGCGGTGCGTCCGCCTGTGCCGCCACCACCGACACCGCCGACACCACCCGGTAAGTTGGGTGGTGGCAGTTGCGAGCCGAAGACTGGGCTGAGTGCGCCCATGCCGCCCGGTACGCGGAAGTTACTGCCACCGCCACCACCGCCACCACCTACAAGGCCGCCGAGCGTGCTGGTGGCGAGGCCGGCGAGGCGCAGGTAGTCGATGATGTCCTGCAGTGTGTTGTTCTCGGGCGGAGCCTCGGGCTGCGTCGCGCCGTCACGAGCGCCGGTGAAGCCCATGTTGGGGCGCGAACCGGTCAGCCCCGGCGCTGGGACGTAGGGCGACAGCGAAGGCGCGTTCGCGCCAGATACGACGATCTCGTTCTCGGGCTGCGTCGGCTCAGGCTGCGTCGGCGCAAGTTGCGCCCCGGTAAGACCTAGCGCACCGGGTGCCTCGATGTTCGGCGTTGACACTGGGACGTAGGCTGGCAGCGAAGGTGCATTCGCGCCAGATACGACGATCTCGTTCTCAGGCAGAGTTTCAGGCTGCATTTCCGCGCCAGTGAAGCCTAGCGTGTCGAGGGGGCTCGGCCCCTGCGCCGGCCCCTGCGCCGGGACGGGTATCGGCAGCGATGGCTGTCTCGGTGCGATGACGTCGATCAAGCCACCGTCCGCCGGATCGGTGCTGACTGGTTCGGTCGCCTGCGGCTGGCTGGTAAAGATAGAGGCGGGGAGAGACAGCGGCGGTACTCTCGCGCCTGTCACATCGATAAGTCCCTCGGCGGGGGCGTTTTGACTGGCGTCGTTGAGGGTGTCTTGGCCGGTATCCCCCCTCGGCGCAGAGCCACCGCCATCACTGATCGATACCGGGGTGCCGATTGCCGAGGTGCCGCCTGTGACATTTATAGCGTTGCCATCGAAAGTGCCAGAGCCGCTACCCGTCGAGGAGGACGGGGTGCTGGGTGTTGTGAGGCCCAACTCATCCGCGACACCGGGCAGGAAGTAGGAGGAAGCGCCCGAAGCCAAACCGCCAAGCAGAGCGTTTTGAAGAGACTGGCCGGTGGCGAGGCCGCCTGCAGTCGCACCGAGGCCGGAGCCGATAGCGGTGCCTGTTCTGGTTGAGACATTCAACGCAGGCGCTAACTGGCTTCCGCCTAACGCTGCGCCGCCCGCTGTCAGGGCACCCGTGACCGCGCCCGCAAGCGGATCCCTATCTGCAAAGGCGTTACCCGCCGCGCCCGCTGCTGCGGCCGCCCCGATCTGCAAGGGTACGCTGAGGCCACCGGTAGCGAGTGCCACCATAGCTGGTATTACGAAGGCCCCGATGTCGCCGATGATGCCCCTGCCGTCTTTGGCGTCAGACGGGCCTGAAATCCAGCGCATCTCCCCTACGGAGCCGTCCGGGTTAATCGTCCGTTCGCCCTGTTGTATATCCCACGCGGCGTTCGCGCCCCTAGTGTCGCTCAGGTTCTGTGCGAACTTCACGGCCTCTAAGGCAGCCTCCGGCCCCTCGCCGCTGAACAGGACGTTACCGTTACGGTCTGTGACGCGAATGGGTCCGCCCCAATACTGGAACGCGTTGGTTTGACCTCGGTCACCAAAACCAGTGGCTTGGCCTGTGTTGCTCAAGGGGGCCGTGATGAAGGTGCCTTCTGGCGGGGTATTCGCCGCGATCCTTCGATCTGCCAATTGCTCGTAGGTCAACGGCGCTGGCACTTGCGCGACCTGTTCGAGGGGCGACACGTAAGGTTCAACGCTGACGGGCGCGCCTGTCTGCTCGACAGGAGCAGGGGTCGGCTGATCCGGCTCGACAGCGGCTGGCGCTCCGACTTGCTCGGGATAGTAAGCTGCCTCGGGATAGTACGCCGCCTCGGGATAGTACGCCGCCTCGGGATAGTACGCCGGCTCAATGTATTGGGGCGTGTAGTCCGCCATGCCGTAAGCAGGCTCGCCTGAGTACAGATAATTCGTAAATCCGGGGATATAAAATTCGTCCATCAACCTGTACTTTCAAGCATCGGATAGGCGCGCATTGCCCAGTCACGCCAGTCCGAGAACTGGTAAGGATCAGGAAGGGTGCGCTGCGTAAAAGGAGACGCGCGTACAAGCCCCGTTGCCCAATCGCGCCACGCAGTTTCCTCGGGGGGTGTCCCGAATGACCACGCGTCGCCGACGGCCAATATAACCGATGAAGCCCAGTCTTGCCAAGTCATTCCGAGCGGGTTGATCATCCGAGGGTCGTCCCGTCGCCCGGCTGGACATGAGCGAGGATCAGACCCATCTGGTAATCACCCCCAAGCGTGTTGCTTTCGAAGCGGAAACGCATCTGCCGCCGCTGGGTTTTGAGGAACACAACCTGCTCCTGCGGTGTCTGCGCAGTCTCTGGGATGTCGTAGGAAATGGTCTCGACTTCGGGCGATCGGGCGTTGGCGCGGCCGTGGACCTGCACCGTCATGTCGCCGCTCTGGACGAAGTCCGGCTCGAGCATCAGCACCTGCAGAGCCTTGTTGACGCCGCTGGTGACGGGCAGGGAGATGTCCGCCGTCTCGAAGTAGGACTGGATCGGGTTCAGTGTCAGGCCGTCGATCTCGTCGGTGCCGACCTCGTGGACCCAGAACTTGTAGGGCTGCTCGAAGACGATGTTGAACGTCGCGCCGAGGCCGCTGCCGCCAGTGACTGCGACAGGGTTGGCTGGGATTTCGGTGTAGCTGCCTGCGTTGCTGATCGACACCCCCGTCACCGCGCCGCCACCACCGACTGTCGTGACAGTCAGTTCGGCGTCGATCTGGCCGAAGCCGCCGCTTACGGTGAGGATGTCGCCCGCCACGTAGCCAGTGCCACCGGCCGCCACCGTCGCCTCGAAGGCGGTGAACTCTTGCGGCTGCACGCCCGACATCAGGGGCTTGCGGAATACTGCGGGGAAGAGGCCCGCGCCGCGACCCCCATTCGGGAGGGCCGTGTCGTACCACGTATTTTCGCGGACGTTGTAGACGATGGCGTGGTTCGGCTCGGTGCTCGTCCCGAAGGGGAAGCACCACCAGATCTCGCCAAAGCGCGGCACCTTCATTGCGAAGACCTTCTGGCGCTGGGCGTAATTCAGGTTGTCGAAGAAGAAGTTCAGATTGAGGTTGTTCTCGACCTCGCGCACGACGCCGTTGAACATCAGGAAGCGGTCGGTGCCGATCCAGTAGAAGACGCCGTCATACTCGATGACCGACTGCGCGGCCATGATCGACGTCTGCGCGCTGATCGTGTCGAACTGGAATAGGGCCGTGCCGCCGATGTAGCTGGCGCGGATGAGGCTGTCGGCCGACCAGAAGAGGCCGGAGGGGCTGTTGCCCGGTCCGCCACGCAGGGGCATGCCGCGCACGATCTTCTGACCGGTGACGTGCGCATTGCCCGCGCCCGAGCCGGTGAAGTCGTCGGGGCGGTTGGGCACGGACCACGCG
>Ga0315901_10007182_pt1 | contig 13209 bp, 8 predicted proteins | sample LakEriMetagenome_10_FD_203761 | JGI IMG/M metagenome (GOLD analysis project Ga0315901, IMG submission 203761) | Freshwater fungal communities from buoy surface, Lake Erie, Ohio, United States - Buoy 2 MA116 | ecosystem: Environmental > Aquatic > Freshwater > Lake | place: USA: Lake Erie, Ohio... | reverse complement strand
TTTGGCAGAATATGAACGCCATATCGCCTCTTATCAAATTCAGTAACCATGAGCATGTCATACATCCCATCAACAAAAACAAATCATGTTATGAAAGTCTTTCTTCCGATGTCTCTCGCACTTATCCTGTTGTCGTGCGGTGGCGGATCCACAGAAAAGAAGCAAATAAATCGTAGCAACAGCATTCCGGTAACGATAGCTGCCATTGATGCTGCAACAGGAATAAACACCATCCATGCATCGGGATTTATTACAACAGAAAATGAAGTGCGCTTGTCATTCAAAATAAGCGGCGTGATAGATCAGGTATCCGTTCAGGAGGGACAACAGGTACGGAAAGGACAACTGCTGGCCTCCCTCAATAGTACTGAAATCAATGCTCAGGTAAAGCAAGTGCAGCTTGCTGTTGATAAAGCACAGCGAGATTATCAACGTGCTTACAATCTATACAAAGACAGTGTGGCTACACTGGAACAAGTGCAAAACAGTAAAACAGGACTTGATATTGCCCGTGAAAATTTGGAGCAGGCTCTTTTCAATCGCAAGTATGCCAACATCTATGCACCGGCGGATGGTTTTATCATAAAGAAATTGCTCAATACAGGCGAAGTAACAGGTCCGGGTTCACCTGTACTTATCATGAGGCAGCTTGGCAGCGGCAGTAAATGGGTGTTGAGGGCCGGTGTGGCAGATAAAGAATATGCTCAAATAGAATCGGGTAATAAAGCTACCATTACTACCGATGCTTTTCCAGGGAAACTGTTCAATGCTGTAGTAAAAAAGAAAGCTTTGGCTGCAGACCCTGCCAGCGGTTCTTTTGAGATTGAACTTCTAATGGATCTAAAAGGGTTAAAGCCTGCTGTTGGTATGTTTGGCAATGCCATCATCACACCCTCCAAAGTGAATAAAGGCTTTGGTATTCCTTATGAAGCGCTCCTGGAAGCAAATGGCAACAAAGGAATTGTATTTGTCACCAACGACCGCAAAACAGTACAACGTGTTGAAGTAACCATCGCCTCTATAGAACAAAATAGGGTTCTCATTACCGATGGTTTGAGTGGACATGCATACGTGGTCATTTCGGGCAGTCCCTATCTTACCGACGGGGCAAGTATTACCATTACTTCAACAAACAATAAACCATGAAACTGACCTCTTTTTTTGTAAGGAACTGGCAGTTTACACTGGTACTGTTCTTATTGGTGATTGTAGTGAGCATCACTACCATGCTATCCATGCCACGTGCCGAAGATCCTGAAATCAATCCGCCACAGTTCCCCATCATTGTAGTATACCCGGGTACCAGTCCGGCTGATATGGAAGAGCTGGTGGTGAAGCCAATTGAAAAACGGGTGAGTGAGCTGGAGGATCTTAAGGAGATTAATACCACCATCAATGATGGTGTTGCACAAATAATAGTCGAATATAAATACTCCAGCGATGTGGATGCGAAGTACCAGGAACTCGTGCGCGAGGTGAATTCCATCCGCAACGAGTTGCCACAAGATCTGTACAGTCTTCAAATCAAGCGAGTAACGCCTACGGATGTAAACGTGATACAACTGGCATTGGTTTCGGAAAATGCATCGCATGAAAAGATGAAATATTATGCTGATGAACTCAAAGAGCAGTTGGAAAGCATTAAAAGCTTGAAGAAAGTAGACGTACACGGTGTTCCCGATCAGTTGGTGCGTATTGATCTCAACATGAGTAAACTGGCAGAATTTAAGATACCATTATCCTATATCATTGGAAGTATTCAGAGTGAAGCTGCCAATATTCCAGCAGGAAGTGTACGGGCCGGTACCAAAACTTTTAACGTTAAAACAAGCGGTAAGTATAAGAGTCTGCAGGAAATTCAAAATACTGTGGTATATGCCGCAGGGGGCAAGATGGTCTTGTTGAAAGATGTTGCTTCTGTAGCTTTTCAGTACGAAGAGCAGAAACATATTGTTCGCCTGAACGGTCACCGTGCCGTGTTGGTAACAGCTGCACAGAAAAGCGGTGAGAACATTGCCCGTACCCAACAAGCATATATACCCATTATCGATACATTTAGTAAAACCCTGCCAAAGAATATAGAATTGGTTCGCTCTTTGGATCAGGCCGATAATGTTGCACATCGACTCGGTGGACTTGGTATAGATTTTCTTATCGCCATCGGCTTGGTGCTGATTACCCTGTTGCCGCTGGGTTGGAGGGCTGCACTAATTGTAATGGTTGCCATTCCCCTCTCCCTTGGTTTGGGAATTGTATCACTAAACTTCATGGGCTTCTCGCTCAATCAGCTCAGTATTGTAGGATTGGTGGTGGCACTTGGTTTATTGGTAGACGACAGCATTGTGGTAGTGGAAAATATTGAACGATGGCTACGTGAAGGGCATGGAAAAAAATTTGCTGCGGTAGAAGCAACCAAGCAAATAACATTGGCCGTGGTGGGTACTACTGCTACACTGGCTATCGCATTTTTACCATTGGCACTGATGCCGGAAGCATCAGGTGAGTTTATTCGCTCTTTACCCTTGGCGGTAATTGCCTCTGTCATTGCTTCTCTGCTGGTTTCAATTACCATCATTCCTTTTTTATCCAGCCGTATTCTGAAAACACATGAACACCCAGATGGCAATATTTTTTTACGGGGCTTAAAAAAACTTATCAGCGGAAGCTACAGCCGTTTGCTTGATTATTCACTCAAGCATCCTGCATTAACACTTGTTGTTGCATTTGCCTTGTTTGGTGCATCACTGGGCGTATTCGGTATGATTGGTTTTAAGCTTTTCCCTACGTCTGAAAAACCACAGTTTCTGGTAAACATCAATATGCCTTTGCAAAGCAATTTAGAAGCAAGCAATGCCATGGCAAAGCAAATTGAAAAGGCACTGCTAGCGGCACCTCAGGTAGAATATGTAACCACCAATGTAGGAAAAGGGAACCCCCGTATCTATTACAATGAAATACCGGTGAATGAGAAGGGTGACTATGCACAATTGTATGTTCAGCTAAAGACAACAGTGAATCCGGTAGAAAAAAAGAAACTGATTGAACAATTCAGGGAACGTTTCATTAAGATGCCAGGTGCCCGCATTGAAGTAAAAGATTTTGAACAGGGACCACCCGTTGAAGCACCCGTAGCCATCCGCATCAGTGGAGATAACCTCGACACATTGCGTACGCTGGCAAGCAAAGTGCAGCAAGTGTTGAAGTCTATTCCCGGCACCATTTACATCAATAACGATGTTGATTTGCTGAAGAGTGATTTAAGGGTTCAAATACATACAGAAAAAGCAAGAGCGTTCGGAATTCAGACAGCTGATATTGACCGAACTATCCGCATGGCTGTAAGTGGTTTAGAGCTGGCCAAATACACCAATGAAAAGAGCGAAGACTATAATATTGTGCTCAACACCCCCCGTGATCGATTTGCTACGCTGGAAATTTTCAACAGCATTTATATCAATAATATGTTGGGTACCCCTGTGCCTTTGAATCAATTGGCTACCCTTGTTTTTGAAACCTCTCCAGGGGTAATCAAACATCTTGATAAAAAACGCTATGTGGTGGTTACCTCCTTTACCGACAAAGGAGTATTGGCCCAGGATATAAACAAAGCCTTTGATGAAAAGATGCAACAAGTGGCTATACCTGCAGGGTATACCTATCAAATTGCAGGAGAGGCAGAGAGTGAGCAGGAAGCTTTTGGTGGTGGTTTTATGACGGTTGTAATTGCTACCATGTTTCTTTTTATTATGGTGCTCATTCTCGAGTTTAAAACTTTCAAGAGTACACTGATTGTACTCAGCGTGATACCGCTCGGTATTATAGGTGGAGTAGCCATGCTCTGGATCACTGGAAACCCCATGAGCTTTGTTGCGATTATTGGCTTTATAGGTCTTGCAGGGGTAGAAGTGAAAAATTCCATCCTGCTCGTTGATTTTACCAATCAGCTAAGAGAAAACGGCAAGCCACTGGATGAAGCCATTAAGGAGGCCGGGGAGCTGCGTTTTCTGCCCATTGTTCTTACCAGTTTAACAGCTATCGGAGGATTAGTTCCCATTGCCCTCAACAGCAATCCATTGGTCTCTCCGCTTGCACTGGTTTTGATAGGCGGACTTATTTCATCCACGCTTCTCTCAAGAATTGTTACGCCGGTCGTTTACAAATTAATACCCCCCAGCATAGAAATGAGATGAGAAGTAAAAGTGCCCAGGACTGGATTACTTTCAGTGATCCATGATGTCCTACGAGGGGGCTACAATAAAAAAAGTCCTGGTTCGCTTCGCTCTCCTAGGATTTTTCATTTGTCCGCTTAGCAAAGCAAGCTTTGCACGCCGCCAAATAAAAAATCCTGCACTTCGTGCAGGACTTTTTTATCGTGCCCAGGACTGGATTCGAACCAGCACATGGTTTCCCACGCTGCGACCTGAACACAGTGCGTCTACCAATTTCGCCACCTGGGCAGTGGACGGCAAATATAGTTCAAAACAGGCAAAAAGATTTTACTTGATGGCAAATTTTGCCTGAATGTTCATGCTGACCTTGATCTTCTCAAAGTCGATCTGTGGCAGCTCTTCTTCTTTATCAGCCATGGTGGAAATTCCTCTTACCCTGGCCATTAGTACATTTCCCAGACCATTGTCGCTCCCGCTGTAATCGGCAACATGAAGCAGTGATCCCAGTCCCGCTCCCACAGGGGTGGTCAGGGCCAGTGCTTTCTGACGGGCATTGAGGATGGCGTTGGAGCGACAAGTATTGCGGATCTTTTCCATTTCGCTGTGTCCCACTTTTTCGACACTCGCATTGGCAATGCCGATCTCTTCCAATTTGATGAATACCTTGGTCGCCGTTACCGCATCAGTCACCATCAGTTTGTATTCCTTGCTTTTCATTACATCCTTTTGCTTCAGTACATAAAAACGGAAATCACTTTGTATGCCGGATGTGACCAGGTTTTTTTCTGTGTTGATGCCCAGTGCTTTCAAGGCGGCGACCATCTTCCTCTCCTGGTCTTCCAGTGAGATCTTATTTTTGACATCTGATTCATTTACCGTAATGCTGATCCAGATCTCATTGGGTGTCACCAGAGTATCGGCGTTTCCATTCACCTCCAGATAAGGCATGTCCAGAAAACTTTTTACCTGTGCCTTGACTCCGTTTGTCACGAATAAGACCATCAAGATCAATCCAATTTTTTTCATGTTATCTGTTTTAAAGAAGTTCAACGATAGGCGCTTGGTTATCGTTTCAGAAAATCAGCCAGCGCCTCTACCTTATCTGTATTGATGTAATCTACACCTAATTCCATAAAGATTTTCCAGGAGGCTTCAGTATCGGGTGTGGCCCAAAAACGAAAGGGCTTGCCCATTTCATGTGCCTTGTTAATCACCGAAAGCAAGGCTGCACGCTGATTGTCGGCGATCTCACCCTTCCCATTCCACATGGCAAACTTGTAATAGTTCTCACTGATGAGTCCCACTTTCTTTAACGCTTTCTTATCATATTGCTCAGCAGGTCTGCCATCGAAATAAATGAAGGAGGGATAGTTGGCATAATCAGATGGTTGCGGCCTGTTGCCGCTGATGACGAACCGAAGATTTTTGTTGTGGATGAGGGAGGGATATTTTTTCAGTTCCAATATCAGTGTATTCAACGTAGCGATGGCATCTGATTTGATGTCGATCAGCAATTGCAATTCTTTTTTCTTATCGGGATATACATGCCCCCTGTTTTCTTCAATTCGTTTGACCAAGGGATCGAGGTACAAGACCGATAATGTTTTATTCGGATCGATGTCCTTTGCATCATGCGCCACCACCAGCAATCCATCTTTCAACCAGATATCTGCTTCGATGGAACCGAACCTATTTTCATACGCAAGGGCAAAGGGCCGTTGCTGTTCGTAGTCGTTGTGGGAGTGGGCATTGACCTTCCTGCTGTTTTGTCCCATTCCTTTGTTCCAACTGCAAAACAGCAAAGAACAAAAGACAAAAAGCAATAAATAACGATTTGTTTTCTTTGAATTCATGTATCGATCAATTTAGATATCTTGTTTTGCACAACAAAATCATAAATTAGTCCAAAATTAACAACATGAGAAAAAGCTTTTTTAGGCAGACGTTGTCCACTATGATGACATGTCTGCTGACAATGGGAATTTTCTTGGTTGCATCGCTTCCCTCACATGCGTTTGCCATCGAAAAAAATTCCTTCTCTAACCATTTTGACAAAATCGTAAAAGGTCGCATTACAGACGCAAGCAGCGGATCTGTGCTTGCAGGTGCCAATGTTAGCCTGAAAGGTAGCTCCGTATCTGCCCTGACCGATCGCCAGGGTGACTTTTCCATTTCCGTGCCAGACGATAAGGCCGTATTGGTTGTTTCCTTTGTGGGATACACCACTCAAGAGATCACTGTGGGCAACAGAACCTCGGTGAATGTGAGCCTTCAGCCTGCTTCGGCCGACCTCGCCCAGGTGGTTGTGGTGGGATATGGAACCCAAAGCAAGCGTGATGTGACCGGTGCTGTGAAAAGTGTAAAATCGGAAAGCTTCAACAAAGGCATCATCAACGCTCCTCAGCAATTGCTGCAAGGTAAGGTGGCTGGTGTGAACGTAACCTCCGCCAGTGGTGAGCCCGGTGGTAGTCAGGGTATTACCATTCGAGGTCCGGGTGGTGTTCGTACCGGAAGCACTCCGCTCTTTGTGGTAGACGGACTTCCACTGGACAATTCATCTACCGGAAATGGTGATCCGTTGAACTTCATCAACCCTGCCGATATCGAATCCATGGACGTTTTGAAAGATGCTTCTGCTACCGCTATCTATGGTGCAAGAGGCGCCAACGGTGTCATCCTCATCACCACCAAGAAGGGCAAGGCCGGTACTTCCAGCATGAGCTACAGTGGAAGCATGGGTGTTTCTTCGCTTGCCCGCAAGCTTCCAGTCTTCAGTGCGGAGGAGTTCAAAAAGCGTGTGGCCGAAATTGGGGGTATCCTCGACGACAAAGGTGGTAATACCGATTGGCAGGATGTGATTACCCGCAACGCCATCACCCAGAACCATAACCTTACCATGAGCGGTGGTGCTGACAAACTGGTTTATTTTGCTTCCTTCGGATTGCAAAAGCAAGAAGGTATCATCAAGACGAACGACCTCGACCGCTATTCCGGCAGGTTCAATGCTACTCAGAAATTTTTCAATGACCGCCTGATCGTGGATGTAAACCTCAGTGCCAACAGCACCAAGCAGATCCGTCCGAATGTTGGTTCTGCCATCGGTGATGCCATCAGCAATAACCCCACCTATGCCGCCTACAATCCCGACGGATCCATCGCTGCCTATCAGCTGATCAACAATCCGTTGCTGACCTTCAAGCTGGACAAAGACAATACCATCACCAACAGGGTGATCGGAAGCATCTCTCCTTCCTTTAAGATCACCAAGGATCTTACTTATAAAATGAATTTTGGTGTCGACAACTCAACAGCAACACGTGATGTTCAAAACCTGCCAAACCTGCTTCCGCAACGCGACGGCCGTTTGGAGTCATACAACCTCATCAACAAGAATACCCTGATCGAAAACTACCTTACGTATAATTTCAAACTGAAGGACCACAACCTTTCCGCCCTCGGTGGTCACTCCTATCAGAAGATCTACCTGCAGGGCCGTGGCTGGAGCATCAACAAGTTTCCCATCACGCCGGTTGAGCCTATCTACAATCCCGGAACGGGACAAGAGCTGACGCTGGCGAACAACAGACCCTTCGGTTATGCCACCATCAACGAACTGCAATCCTTCTTCTCCCGTGTCAACTATTCCTATAAAGGAAAGTACCTGGCAACTGCCAACTTCCGTATGGATGGATCCAGCAAGTTCGGTGCTAATAATAAATATGGTTATTTCCCCTCCTTCTCATTGGGATGGAAGATTGATGAAGAAGATTTCATGAAGAACAGTCCCTTTAGCAACCTGAAACTCCGTGCAGGTTGGGGACAAACCGGTAACCAGGAGATTCCCTCCAAGATTACTCAGGCCCTTTACACTGCTACAATCTCTGCTTCCAGCAGTTATCCATTGGCTGCAACAGGTGCCTACCCTGCCGGTATCGTGTATTCCCGTCTCGCGAATCCTGATATTCAGTGGGAGGTGTCTACCCAATCCAATATTGGACTTGACTTCGGTCTGATGGGTGGAAAACTGACGGGTGCCGTTGATTATTTCAGAAAGGTATCCAACAATATCTTGCTGGAAGTTATCCCTGCTGACCCCGTTCAGCCTGCCGGTACTTTCTGGACCAATGTGGAAGACATGACCATTACCAATACCGGTTTGGAATTGGATCTTGAATACAGGAACAAAACAGCTTCCGGATTGAAATATGGTATTGGCGGTAACGTTGCTTTCCTGAAAAATATCGTAGAGAATTCACCTTACTCTGTCATTCCTTCCGGATCAGCTTCCGGTGCAGGTTTGACCTCAGCTACCATCAATGGTTACCTCAATAACCAACCCATCGGAACTTTTTATCTGCGTCAGTGGACCGGCTTCAATGCACAGGGACTCAGCACATACAAGGATGTTGATGGTGATGGTGTGATTGGCGACAAAGACAGGCTAGCCTTGGGTACTGCACTTCCAAAAGTTATATACGCTTTCTTCGGTAACCTGGAGTTCAAGAGTTTTGATTTGGTGGCCAATTTCAATGGTGTATCTGGAAACAAGATCTACGACAATACCGCGAATGCGAACTTTTACAAACTCAGGTTGTCTAAGAGTGTGAACACTACTGCCGAAGCAATCGCCAGCAAAGAAGAATCGATCAACAATGCAGCTCCGGTTAGTTCCCGTTACCTGAAAGATGGTGCCTACCTTCGTCTCAACAATCTGGCACTGGGATATACCTTCGATACAAGGAACAAGCCCATGGGCAAGCTGATCAGCGGACTCAGGCTTTCGATCACTGCACAAAACCTTTTTGTGATCACGAAGTATGACGGATACGATCCTGAGGTGAATAACGACAGACAGATCAACGGTGTTTTGTCTTACGGCATCGATCAGCTCAGCTATCCCAAATCAAGGAACATCATCTTCGGTTTAAACGTAAACTTCTAAATCAAGCATCATGAAAACAATATTCAAATCATTTTTTGCGACTGCAGCCATCACGCTGTTGGCAGGAAGTTGTACCAAACTGGAAGAGACCATTTTGGATGAATCTTCCGTAACAGGGCTTACCGAAAAGCAGATTGCTGATGGTACCATCGCTCCGGTCTATGCCAACCTTCCCAATATCTACCTCCATACCGGTCTCTTTGCTTTGCAGGAGATCACAACGGACGAAGCCATCTTGCCTTATCGCGGTGGTACCGATTGGGGTGACAATGGTATTTATGTCGACCTCCACAGACATACCATGAACAGCAATACTGCCAATGTGCGCAATACCTGGAACCCTTTGACACAAAGTTTGTCACGCGCCGTATCTGCCATCAGTTCATTGCAAGGCAGCAAGGATCCAAATGCAGCCAAGTATATCGCAGAGGCCAAGGGAATGTATGCCTTCTATAACATGATGTTCCTCGATCTCTGGGGTATCATCTTTGTGAAGGAAGACCCAGGAGCTACTTCCAAAATCGTAAGAGGCGATGAAGCCGTTGAGTATCTCAAGAAAGTGTTGCTTGAAGTGGAGCCTCAACTCGACAATACAACAGGACCAGGACGTATTACCAAAGCGGCTGTATGGGGATTGCTGGCGAGATTGCACCTGAATGCTGCTGTATACCGCGACGTCTATGCTTCTTCATTTAACTTCAAGCCTGAAGACATGGACAAGGTGATCGAGTACACCGGAAAGATCATTTCATCTGGTCAGTATGCACTATCTCCGGATTATTGGGCTGTCTTCAACGATAACAATAATACCAACAAGGAACTCATCTTTGCTGTTGACCAGCGTCCCGATCTAAATGGTCATAACAGGCTGGCTTATTTTTCACTTTCAGGAGATCAGTTTCCACTGCCTGCCTATACAGGTGCCAATGGTACGGATGGTCCCGGTATCACCCCAGATTATTACAGAACCTGGGTAGATGCATATGCACCGCTTGATCCTGCTGAAGCAGATCCCCGTTTCTACAAACAAAACGTTTTTGTAGATCCTACTACCGAACAGGCATGCTACGACGCTGCTTCTTACAGAATGAACAGAGGAATTTTGAGGGGACAACAATATGGACTGATCCGAACTGCCGGTGTATTTGAAAAGTGCCCAGATGGTAAATTCAAGGTGGGCAAACTATTCAACAATAGCCGCAACAGACCAACTATACCCGTACTTCATACAGAGGCTATCAACTTTACTCCAGCTGGAAGTGATTATGCTACTGGCTTCCGCGTATTGAAATATGAGTTCAGCCAGACATCTGTGAGCGGAAGAAATTTTGGTGCAGTTGATATTCCCATTCTGCGCCTGGCTGATGTATACCTCATGAGGGCTGAAGCCAAAATGCGCAAAGGCGATGCAGCAGGGGCGCTGACCGACGTCAATACAGTGAGAACAGCCAGGACAAGTGGTACTCTTACCGGTAAAACACTGCCATCCGTCACGCTTGATCTGATCTACCGTGAGCGCGGATTCGAGTTGTACTGGGAGATGATCAGGAGAACCGATATGATCCGCTTTGGAAAATATGAAGGTGCATGGACAGAAAAAACAGACGCTGACAAAAACAAGCGCGTGTTCCCCATTCCGCAAACTGCGATCGATGGTGCCTCCAACCTTCCCGGTTATCTGAAACAGAACGCAGGATATTGATTTGATTGTAATCAATAATTGAAAAGGCAGATGGAATTCCATCTGCCTTTTTTCTTTACCTTCAACGACCTCAAAAAGTCCATCATGAAGCAGCTTGTTTTTTCAATTCTCTCGATCGTTGTTGTTTACAATGCCTATGCACAAAAAGCCCTGAAGGTTATCAAGGTCAAGGAAACAGAACGCATTGAAAAGATGCTTTCCTCCGATGAGATGCAGGGCAGAAGAACCTTCACGCCGGGTATCGAAAAAGCGGCCAACTTCATCGCAGCTGAATTTGACAAGATCGGTTTGCAGAAATGGAACAACGGCAGCAGCTATCTGCAATCCTTTAGCATGCTGCGCACCAAGATCTCCGGTATCAAAGCTACCATTGATGGCAATGCAGCTGATGCCAAAAAAATGAATGTTGTTTCTGTACAAAAGAAACTGAAAGTCGATCAGGCTTCCGGATATGATGTAGTAACGATCGCGAAAGGTGCCAACTATGTAACAGAAGTAAGAAAGGTGATGGGTGGTTCCAAAAATACAGTTGTGTTGGTCGACACATCCCATGCTGCCATGTTCGCTCGTTTTCCACAACGAGGCGGACAATTTTATTCCACCCAAAGCAATGTGGTGTTGATGCTGACAGATAAAGCACCCGCCAATTATACTGTAGAACTTGATCAGGAGATCACTGAGATGCCACTGGCCAATGTGGTAGGCATCATTCCCGGTAAATAAAACCTAACAAGTATGTGATTTTCTCCGGGCACTATGATCACTTGGGCATCAATACCCGCAACATGGTGAACAATGATTCTATCTACAATGGTGCGAATGATGATGCTGCGGGTACTACTGCGATGATCATGCTCGCCAAATATTTCAGCAAACTGAAGGACAATGAAAGAACATTGGTATTTGCTGCTTTCACAGCCGAAGAGATCGGCGGATTTGGCGCAACTTATTTTTCCAAGCAATTCGATCCTGCTCAGGTGATGGCCATGTTCAATATTGAAATGATCGGAACCGAAAGCAAGTGGGGCAAAAACAGTGCCTATATAACCGGTTTTGAAAAGACCAGTATGGGTGAGATCCTTCAGAAAAACCTGGAAGGAACAGGCTTCACTTTTCATCCCGATCCTTATCCAACCCAGCAATTGTTTTATCGATCTGATAATGCCACACTGGCGCGACTCGGTGTTCCGGCCCATACCATCTCAACTTCGAAGATGGACTCAGAACCGAATTACCACAAGGCTTCCGATGAGATCGGCACGCTCGACATGGAGAACATGACGGCCATCATCCGTGCCATTGCTTTGAGTTCAAGGGGAATTGTTGCTGGTAAGGAAACGCCGACGAGGGTTGATACCAGTACATTGCGTTAACTATGACTGAATCAACTTTTGATCCCACTGATCATCCCCCTGCAGTTCCGTGATCCGCAGTTGCAGGTGAAGGGTTCCATGGTGGCATCGAGGAATTGTGCATAGTCGAGTGTAAGCTCTTCTCCTTCATGTATCTCGCGTGTAGCGATCATGTTTAACCCGACCATTTTTGTATTGGCATCACAGCTGTGGTTTTGCGGCGACCATTCCTGCGGGTCTTCATCCCAAATGGCGTAGACATCACCACCCAATGGCCATGCATACTGGCGGAATTTTTTCTTTTCTGTTTCGTTCCAGTGCTGCTCCACATGATCACGGGTGAGGATGCGATGCGGTCTGCCTTCACCACGATACAATATTTCGCCTTGCTCAATTGTTCTGTTGGCATAGATGCCATATCCTGAAATGGAATCGCCGCGTAATGTGTAGGCCTTTTGTTTGCGGCGATGACGGGCCATGCCCTCAGCGATGATGTGTTGGAGAAATCCAGCCTGACCGATGCCATCGTATTTCAAAATATAATCGGCCGATCCTTCGTATCCATCGGCATAAAAAACAGAACAGGAAAAATTGACTTCTAAAAAATAGATCCTTCCATCGGGTCTCACACGGAGGTCCATTCGCGCATAACCCTTGCCACCAAATCCTTTAAAGATCTTCTCTGCGATGCTGCGCAATTCTTTTTCCAAGGCAGGATCATCGCAGGGAATGTTAGCACCGGGATGCAGCTCCGATGTTTTCAATGCATAGGTCTTGAAGGAAAAACCTTCGGGGAAAATATATTCAACCGGTTTGAAAGTGCGACAATTTTTACCATCAGGATCCGCAGCTACTAAAACGGTGAACTCTCTTCCTTCGATGTACTCCTCCACCAAGAGTTCCGGAAATTCTTTCAGCAGGGCTTCGGTCTTATTGATGGCTGCATCGAGATCATCCAGTTTTGAATCATGACCGACGCCTAGACTATCGCCCGCTTTGGCAGGTTTGATGAAGAGCGGGAAAGCAATTTTTCCTTCCCATTTT
>Ga0315901_10007181_pt1 | contig 13210 bp, 9 predicted proteins | sample LakEriMetagenome_10_FD_203761 | JGI IMG/M metagenome (GOLD analysis project Ga0315901, IMG submission 203761) | Freshwater fungal communities from buoy surface, Lake Erie, Ohio, United States - Buoy 2 MA116 | ecosystem: Environmental > Aquatic > Freshwater > Lake | place: USA: Lake Erie, Ohio... | reverse complement strand
CGAACCAAGAAATTGAAACGGGTACAGTCCGATGTGAGGTTGGCTGCTCGTGCTCGCCGTGATTAGCCTGCCAAGCTGCTGCTCGGTGACGAATTGTTGAATTATTTCCCTGGGGACATCGGAATATTCTTCGTAGAAGATCATCGCACTTGACAAAGATTCGAAAAGAGGAGCTGGGCGGCAATCGAGGAGACGCTAGTCCCTTCGGATAGGTTCGCGGAAAATGCCAATGACTTCCAAAAAACTAGTGAGCCAGGATGACCGGAACGCAGCGGACTTCGGTCTTCACCGAATTGGCGATGAAGCATTCGTCATGTGCCTCGTGGTGCATTTCATGGATCTCTTCCGAGGTCGGCAAAACATCTCCGGAAAACTGAACTTCCGGATTCAACGTGACGGTCAGCATGCACATCCTGCCTTCCGCATTCTTGTTCATGACTCCCACGGCGACATCCCTGTAACGGTCGATGCGAAATTTGCGTTTTGCTGCGATCGATAGGAACCACAACATATGGCAACTGGAGAGTGAGGCGACGAACGCTTCCTCGGGGTCGACGGCGCTCGCATCGGACATCGGCAACGGAACGATATGGGGAGATGATGAGCCGGGGACTTCCGCACCGCCATCAAAACGAAGTGCATGGCGTCGACTGTAACGATTGTTGAGGAAATCCTCACCATTGCGTAGCCAGAGAACTTCCGCCGTATACTGCCCCATCGATGAACTCCTGAAAGTCGAATCCGAGTCAAGCGAAGCCAACCATCCCCCATGCATCGTGTCTGCATGAGGGAGTCGGGTATTCTAGCGAAATGAGAACAAGTCGCCGAGCATAGCAACCGCGGGTCACGCTGCTTTGGTCACCGGGAGATTTTCACAAACTCCGGTTGCAGAAACCACCGCTTGGCAGCGGTAGCTACGCGTAGCGTGTCACATTCACGGATTTCTCGCGACGCGGAAACCGGAGAGGCCAAAATCAGACGACTGGATGCTGTACCTCAACGTCGCGCGGCAATATCCCGGTTCATTGAAGTAGCCGCCGCGAATGATCCGTCGGGTTCCCTCCTCAGGTCCCGCAGGTCCCGCAGGATCGGTCTTGGGCGTTCGCGTGTATTCGGAGTACCAATCGTTCACCCACTCCCAGGCATTGCCGATCATGTCATGAAATCCCAGAGCATTCGCGACCTTGCCGCCGACGGGATGGTTTTCACCGTCCGAGTTTCCACGATGCCATGAAATCTGATCGAGGTCGCCATAACGAGGCTTGTCAACACCCGCGCGGCACGCGAATTCCCATTCGGCTTCCGTTGGGAGACGCAATCCAGCCTTTTCGCAAAATGCATTGCACGGGGTCCATCCTGCCAAAATCGGAAGTTTCGGATCATTCCCCTTCGCGGTGGGTTGCCCTTGCAGCACTGGCGTCGCAGTAACCGTGATGGAACCGTTTTCGTCACGCTTCGATTGCGTCTCGACCTTCAACCGATTGCCTTGCTGATCCCTCAATTCCACCGACGGCTGAATCTGAAAGGTGATTCCATTCGCCCCTTGGATGACGATACCCGAAGAACCTTGGCGCGGTGCCGACTCCGGATTCGATTTCATCACCTTCATCCACTGCTCTCGGGTCACCTCGTATCGGCCGAGATAGAACGCCTTCGTCAAGGTGACCGGATGTGCAGGAACTTCATTCGCCATGGCTTCGGTATCACCGGGAATCTTGCCCATAACGAATTGTCCAGGCGGCACGAGAAGCATCTCAATTCCTGTCGCTTTGTCGCGTACCCGCCACGGAAGCCCCGTCGCTGTGATTGCGCTTCGTAGTACCGGATCGGTAACAACGCTGCTGTCTACGTCTTGTTCGAGAACTTCGCACCACGACAAGTTTGCACTGGCAGGGCTCGTTGCGACCTTCGACGGACTGGGCTGCAAATCCTTAGTCGACAGCGGCCCCTCGGCTGGTGCTCGATCCACACCCTTTTGCGCTACCGTTGCGGAGATGCCCGCATTCGTTACCGGAGCCATCGTCGTCGGCATTTTGTTGGTGCGCATCGCAGAAAGATCTTTCGGGAGCGGACCCGCGAGCGTTGTTGCAGCCGGGGAATTCCTCAGAAACATTCCGTACCATACGCGATCCAAATCCGCGGTTCTATCGCGAAGCCGAGCCCGAAGGATTGAAGGGTCGTTCGTTTCGTTCACTTCCATCATCATCACTCCGGTGCGAGAGACCGGCACGACTTCCTCGAGAAATCTTAATCCGAATCGCATCATGGCAATCGACGCATCTTCGTCGAGCGTCTCAGCTTTCGCCAGCAGGTCAGCCATCACCAAGCTCGCATTGAACTGGGCGTCGGCCCCCGCTGCTAGCTCCTCAACGTCCTTTTGGCGATGGGCCTGCGATGCGACGATTTTCCCTTCCAACTCTCTGGGGACAATCACGCGATCCACGATGTTTACCAGGCAGCCTCCAACAGGAATATCTCCAGCCAGGATGCGCGCCTTGAACGGCTCGGTCCGATTCCCGATCGTTCGATTGAGTTCGTAGACAAAAACCATCCCGTTCGGAATGACATCCAACACGAAGCGATCATTCTCTTGAGAAACCATTACCGGACCTCGCTCACCGTCCTCAAACTCGAAGCTCCACGGTTGAAGTTTTGGGAGAGCGTGCCAGGCGAGCAATGTTCGAAGTCCTTCACGATTCTTAGGGTCGCTAAGGGCACTGCGCTCTGTGTCGCTCAGACGCTGGAAAGCGTCATTCGTGGGCACGAACAGCGTCCAGTTTCCGGCAGGTTCAGCCTGAGCCCAGTCTTGATCGCCACCGCTCGCCTCAACAGCAGCCACGAACGTCGAGAACCGTCCATCGGGAACGGAACGCAGCGCTTCGATCAGGCTCACCGGTGCGGCCTCCTTCACCCCCATCTTGATCGACTCCTCCGATCGAGGATCCGGCGGCAGGAGCACCTTGTCGATGATATGAATCATGCCATTGCGGCACTGAATATCGGGCCGTAGAACTTTAGCATCACCGACTTGAAATTCTTGGTCGAAGATACCAACCGACAGGCGTTGGCCGTTGGCGGTGCGGGCCCATTGAGGAACGTCAATGTTCGCGATCCCCATTCCTGTGAGTCGCCCCGGGACAACGTGATACGCGAGAATTCGCGACAATTTCTCCTTGTTCTCGGGTTTCATTAACGATTCCACGGTTCCCTCAGGCAAAGCTGCAAAGGCTTCATCCGTGGGAGCGAAGACGGTAAATGGCCCTTCGCGCTTGAGCGTGTCCTCCAAGTCGGCAGCTTGAAGCGCAGCGACCAACGTTTTGAAACGACCTGCACCCACCGCCGTTTCCACGATATCGCCCGCGTCGCAAGCGGCCGACCATACGGCGATTGTCATTAAGGCCAACGAATGAATTCCTTTGAATCTCATGATCTCTCCTCTGCTTTTGTTCAAATAGTGTTTCGTTTTTCGCCAATCGAGCAGTTGGCTGTCGTATCAAGCAGCCCCGCGTCTGCCATGGATCGAGTTACTTCGTCGCTTTCAAACGAATCAAAAGTTCGTTGCGTCGCACAGGACCAGGGGTAAACGGGGAATCGTAAACTGCGGTTTCAACACCGTCCCCTTCGGACGAATCATCCGCCACGAGACCTTTCGATTCCATCCAGGACCGTAACTTGGACTCCGATTCTTCGACCGATTCATCGGTCATCTGGCCGGAGAATCGCACCACAGCGAATCGTCCCCCAGTTCGCTTCCGTACTTGCACTCGACCAACGGTGGGTTTTGGAACTCCCTGGCTGGCAATCTGCTTGGGCATGACGAACCCCATCTGAAGCTTCGCGCCATCCCCCTGGCTTTCCATGAACACCGGGGTCGTCATGGCGATCTTCTGTTTCTTTTCGTTGGCCCCACTAATGTAACGGAACAGCTGCATGAAGCTGTTGCCGGAATCTGGCGAATCCATTTTGGTCGTCGTCGCCGCCAGCATCAGGTCGGGATACTCGCGGACCTCCAGCTTTCCTTCGGACTCGATGACCTTGTATTCCGCGGACTCATAGTCCTCCTGGGCTTTGACAAAGCCTACCGTTTGGAAGACGATCGACCACGCGGCTGCCGTCGCCAATACCAATGCACGCAATGTTTTGAACTTCATCATTTCTCCTTCGTCTTTTTTCTTGATGCGAGACAATCATTCGCCACTCGAACACCACGGCGGGATCAAGCAGCCGTAACGAGAAAACGGTTCGCTTAGAAACACGGATTGGATGCAAAAAAATCACGAATTGCACGAATCCCTGTCCGCGGACAGGTCGCTATACGGTCGCTATACTTAGTGCCTCAGAGGAAAAAACCAACCTAAGGGATACCAGCCATGAGTCGAGGAATTAGCAATTTTCTCCGGACGATTCTTTTTGGTGCGATTGGGATTGCAGCCTGGAGCATATTGGATTGCAGCCAATCGTTCGGCCAGAAAGCCACCGCCGACAAACCACCCGAGCGTCCGTCCCCGACCGTGGCGGATTACAAATACGGCAACGACTCGGAGAGGCAGCGATTTGATTTTTGGAAGGCCGAGTCCGACGCTCCTACCCCCGTCGTGCTTCTGATCCACGGCGGAGGCTGGAGGAATGGGGACAAGACTGGGTTTGGCAACAATCCCATTCGGCGATTTCTCAAGGAGGGGATTTCGGTCGCAGCCATCAACTATCGCTTCATCGACCAGGCAATGGAGCAAAGAGTCGAGCCTCCTGTGAAAGCTCCGCTCATGGACGCAGCAAGAGCTTTGCAAACCATCCGCGTCCATGCCAAGGAATGGAATATCGACCCTAAGCGAATCGGAGCCACGGGTGGTTCGGCCGGGGCATGCACGTCGTTGTGGCTAGCGCTGCACGACGATCTGGCGGACCCCACCAGTAGCGATCCGATCGCTAGAGAGTCTTCCCGACTTGCTTGCGCTGCGGTTTCGGGCGCGCAGACTTCCCTCGACCCTAAGCAGCTTCGGGAATGGATCGGCAACAGTATCTATGGAGGGCACGCGTTTGGATTCGCAGCGCAAGGTCGATCGCGCGAGCAGGAGTTTGACTTGCTTCTCGAGAATCGCGAAAAGGTCCTTCCGTGGATTCGCGAGTATTCGCCGATCGAATGGGTTTCCAAGGACGATCCACCGATTTTCCTGGAGTACCCGAAACAAGCCGCTCAACCAGTGCTTGGGGGTAAAGAGCCAGACCCGACGCATTCCGCCATGTACGGGGTGCAACTTCAAAAAGCATGCAAGTCTGCGGGTGTGAGATGCGACTTGGTCTTCCCCGAAAACAAGGATTCCGAGTTCAGCAACTCGAACGAGTTTCTGATCTATCATCTCAAAAACTAATCGGTCAGTCTCCTGTCCCAGAGGCTTTCGGTCTCCACACTTATTTTGCGCAACTCGACTATACTCAGACCGAATTCACGCAAGTCATGTCCAAAAAATCCACGAATAGTGAACGAGGGTGTGCAATGAGTCATGCGGTTTCCCTGAGAGTCGGTGTTGCGTTGTTGATGGGATTGGCAGTGGGAGCGAATCTCACGCCAATGGGCGTTGCCCAACAACCGAATGCTCAAACCATCGATCGGTCCGTATTGCCTATTCCGGAGCCCGCTCCCCCGGTGTACAAGGAACTCGATGCACGGAATGCGAAAGCTCCCCCGCGTTGGGACGTGAAAGCGCCGGCGAAAGCGCCGAACGTTGTCGTGGTTCTGATCGACGATATCGGATTTGGACACTCCAGTGCGTTCGGTGGCCCATGCGTCATGCCAACCCTGGAAAAGCTGTCGAAGAACGGCCTCAAATACAACCGCTTTCACACGACCGCTCTGTGCAGTCCAACGCGAACCGCCTTGCTCACCGGATACAACCATCACAGCAACAACGCTGGCGCCATCATGGAAATCGCTACTGCGTTTCCAGGGAACACAGGCGTTCGCCCACAGACCATCACCCCGATGGCCGAAGTCCTCAGGATGAATGGCTACTCCACATCGGCATGGGGCAAATACCATGAAACGCCGCCGTGGGAAGTGAGCGTCAGTGGTCCATTCGATCGCTGGCCGACTCGCTCCGGATTCGACGAGTTCTACGGCTTCATCGGCGGTGAGACCAATCAATGGGATCCCATGATCGTTCATGGAACAACACCCATGCGGAAACCTGAGGGTGAAGAGGATTACCATTTCACGACCGACATGACGACGCGAGCGATCGCGTGGATGCAATCGCAGCAAGCGTTAACTCCCGAGAAACCTTTTTTCATGTATTTCGCCACCGGCGCAACCCATGCACCTCACCATGCGCCCAAGGATTGGATCGAGAAGTACAAAGGCAAGTTCGATATGGGGTGGGACAAGTTGCGTGAACAGACCCTCGCTCGCCAGATCGAGCTCGGAGTCGTTCCAAAGGGAACCAAGTTGGCTCCCAAGCCGGAAGCGATCAAGGATTGGAAAGATCTGAGCAGCGATGAAAAGCGATTGTTCGCAAAGCAGATGGAAGTCTTCGCCGCTTTCGCTTCGCATACCGACCACGAAGTGGGACGGCTCGTTCAGGGGATCGAAGACCTCGGCGAACTCGACAACACCTTGATCATCTACATCGTGGGTGACAACGGCGCCAGTGCCGAAGGGGGGATGCTCGGCATGTTCAACGAGAGCACCTACTTCAATGGAGTCCCTGAGACCACCAGCTTCATGCTCGAAAAGCTGGAGCAGTGGGGAGGCCCTGAATGCTTTAACCACTTTGCTGCCGGCTGGGCGGTCGCTGGGAACACTCCCTTTACTTGGACCAAGCAAGTTGCGAGCAACTTCGGCGGAACCCGAAACGGAATGGTCTTCCATTGGCCTGCCGGCATCAAATCCAAAGGGCAAGTTCGAGACCAATTCCACCACATTATCGATATTGCACCCACCGTGTTCGAAGCGGCCGGAGTTCCGGCGCCGAAGGAAGTCAACGGGATCAAACAAAGGCCAATCGAAGGGGTCAGTATGGCTTACAGTTTCGATGCACCCGACGCAGCCGATCGCCGCAAGACGCAGTACTTCGAGATGGGTGGTAACCGTGCGGTGTATCACGATGGCTGGTTCGCCGGAACCATCCACAAAGCTCCGTGGGAGGCTCAGCCTCGTCATGTCCTGACCGAAGATGTCTGGGAACTGTATCATGTCGATGACGACTTCAGCATGAGTCGAAACCTCGCTGCGGAAAACCCCAGCAAGCTTAAGGAATTGCAAGGACTATTCCTGAAGGAAGCGATCGACCATAAGGTCCTGCCTATCGATGACAGGACCATCGAACGGTTCGATGCGAAAGTCGCAGGACGTCCCGACTTGATGGACGGCAAAACGAAACTCACGGTCTATCCTGGCATGATCTACATCGCGGAAAATGCATTCATCAATGTCAAGAACTCATCGCTCGATGTCGAAGCGAAGGTCGAAGTGCAGGGTGACAAAAACCATGGGGTCCTATTCGCGCAAGGAGGTCGCTTTGGCGGTTGGGCTCTTTGGGTTGATCATGGACGACCGATGTACACCTACAACTACCTCGGGCTGGAGGTTTTTCGGGTGACGACCAACGAAGCGATGAGCGACGGCAAGCACACGATCAAGATGGCATTCGATTACGATGCGGCGCAGGGGCGTGGGGCTGGCGGTACCGCGTCGATTTTCGTTGACGGCAAGAAGGTTGGCGAAGGGATGATCGGCAAGACGCAGGCGAACGTGTTCTCGCTCGACGACACCGCGGACACGGGAGCCGATACGGGTACGCCTGTGGATGAAGCGTATGGCGAAGGCCGAAAAAATGCCTTCAACGGTAAATTGCAGCAGGTGCGTATCGAATTGCGATGAGCAGGCAAGCCCCTAGGTAGCTACCGCTACCAAACTACCCGTGGTGCCTCGCCGCGTGAAAACCAGCGCACGACCACCATCTGGCGATGGTAGCTACGGCCTAAGTCAACGATCCCGGAGGGCTGGAATCTGGATTTCCAATATCGCCACTTTCCGAACCCAGTATTGCGTTTTGCCCGCTGGAGGAAGTGCTTCCCACCGTGTCTCGATACCCAGCCACGACGACGGCTGCGAATCCACCGATGACGGCACCGATCGGCCCACCAACAATCGCCCCAACAATCCCGATCAAGACGCAAATGACAGACTTAAAACCATAATCTGGGAACGATCCGCCAGCAGCGCTGGGACTCATTGGGGGAGTCATGGTCAATTCGCTACCGATATAGCCGATGCAACCACCGAGTAGGAACCCAAGGAAGAAACCCGCAGTAATATAATTGAAAAAAGGCCATCAACCCATCGCTCGCTCAGTCCTAGCTAACGGTTGGTTTTTCCTGCGCGGAAAGGCATCAGGAACAGCGATCGCACGCTAGATGCCTCGGCGGCATCCGGATGGCTATCGATCCCGTAGACCAACGACTCTTTGGGAGCGGCTGCGTACGTTCCAAAGAGCCGATCCCAGATCGAAAAGATGTTGCCGAAATTCCGATCGGTCAGCGGCTGCTCGTGATGATGGTGAACATGGTGCATGTCGGGCGTCACGATGACCAGGCTCAACCAGCGATCAACGCTCGGAGGTAGTCCGATGTTGGCGTGATTGAATTGCGAAAGCAATACCGACAAACTCTGATAGAGCATCACCATCCAAATCGGTGCGCCAGCAACCACCACGGCCAAAGTGGTGAACGCAAACCGAATCACGCTCTCGCCGGGATGGTGTCGATTCGCGGTCGTGGTATCGACGAAGGGATCGCTGTGATGCACCGCATGAAACCGCCATAGCAGGTCGATCTTGTGCTCCACCCAGTGCGCTAAATAGGCACCGATGAGATCGAGCAGAAGCAGGCCTATCACCAGTTGCAGGAAAATCGGCAGGGTTCCCAACCAGCCGAGGAGTCCGAAGTGGTTTGCTTGGGCCCATTCGGTGGCTCGCAGGAGCAAGAAGGCCAGGGAGAAATTGATGGCGATGGTGGTGAGCGTGAAGATCAGATTGACGCCTGCATGCCGCCACTTGTTGTACCGAAATCGGAACAGCGGCACGGCGCTCTCGAGGCACCAGAAGAAAGCGATCCCGCCCACCAGCATCAAACTGCGATGGCTCGAGGGTATGTTTGCGAAATAGTCGGCGATCGCCTCAATCACAGGTAGTATATTTCTTACATTGGAGAACGGGGCTGCGCCTTGGTGTCAGCATATGTGACAGTATAGCGAAAATCATGGGCCGCAATCAACCGAGAGAAATGTCCCCCAAGGTTTTGCGGAATGGGATATGGGGCCCAATGGCATTATGCTGTTGCATGCATTTTCGTGTTTTTGCGAACCCGAGTAGGCTACTAACTCACGGAAGTTCAGCGTGAGTCCTCATCGATCATTTGGACGCTAAAAGAAATCGGGACTATCTCGTTCGATCGCTCTTTCCAAAATGTTGATCGGTATCAAATCGGAATGGTTGGGTGCAATACGCCTGGCAGCCTGGATGCATCGCCACGCGGTATAGGGATCCCAGGCCTGCATGTACCTGCGGGAAAGATCGACGTATGCTCCGACAATCAACTCATCTTCCTCCAAGCACTTGATTAAGCTTTCGTAGATGAGATCGTCGTCGCGATGCTGGGCCAACGCCAGGTCGCCGAGATAATAATTTAAGAGATAGGCCATCGGACTGCCCTTGGATTGCAGTTTGTCCCTCAAATTCGCGACTTCTCGGATGTCTCCAAGGCTGTAAACCAAACGGCGGACATACCGGTCAGACATGCCGCCGCATAGCGTCAGCAGTTCTCGGAGTCCCGGATCGCTGTCGGTGATGCCATAAAAACGATACGCCGCAAGGACAGCATTCTCCGTGCTGCCATCCGCGAGAAATCCCTCAATTTGACTCTTGGTCTGGATCATCAGCTCTTCCGGCTTAGGAATGGTCCTGGACTCGAGCTTGCTGAGGATCGTTTCAAGACGAGCGTCGTTCGATCGAGGCTTGTACTCCGCAGGTATCTCGATGGACAGGGGGCCGCGTTCCTTTCTGATATTTTCGAATCGGTACTCCACCGTCGCCTCGGTAGCCCCTTCTCGCGTACGGTAGGACATCGTGGAAGGCAGGAAACCTAAATCGATGATTTCACGTCGTATTTCTGGATGGATCTTGCACAAATGAGCAAGGAAACGACGAAACATTCGGCCGTGATCGCGATCCATGGAGAATGCCGAAGGCACAAAACGGACAGCGATCTTGTTCTTGTTTTCGAACACATGTTCCTTATCTTTTTGGTAATGCGCGATCTTGATCGCTTCGTCATTGAAAAGTTTCGGGGCCTGAGGATGGGCAAAGCTGAATAGACTCTCTAGGTCGAATCGAGAGCAGGGCTCCATTTCGACGAGGCTTAATTCGGCGGATTGGGATGCTTGGCACAAAGCATTTCGATGGACCGTCTCGGAATTCAAGAACCAGATATTTGCGTGCATGGGCATTTGGGTATGCTCCTTTCGCAAATGGTCCAGTGTGACCAATGTTTTTGTCTCGGTTGAGTATGCTTCGGTGGTGTTTGGCAATCGTAGTTCATAGTGCTGAGCACCTATCCATAGGGAGCCATTTTCCTCGATGAGCGGAGGCGATTCGAGATGAGGATTGGTGATTTGCGTCCGTCGTTGGAAATCGAGATGCCAGATCTCCTCGGTCATCTCTTGAGCACCGAGCGGGCTGCTGCAGAGTGCCACTAGGATTACCAACAACTTCCGTAGTTGGATGGTGTGTCGGGCTAGGCTCAGCGAAGCGAGCCTTCTTGCCTTGAGTATCGATGAAACGAATGCTATCACGATGGCGTTCCTCGTAGCATGAGTGATCGAAGTGTACCTATTCCTCGCATCGAGACGCGGGTTGTCATCGTCCATGACCAGGATGTCTGGAGCGGAACTGCGACAGGGAGAGGCGATGGTTGTGACGAGTGCGAATGGAGGTGCCTCGACACTTTTTCGCCCTTCGTTCACGATACAAGAATTCGGTCCAGAAACAACAACCCCGTTCGGAATAGATTCTCCTGCCGGGATAACCGGCACAGCGGGGGGGTTTAAAAAAGAGAGATCGAAGTTCTGGTTCAATCCTCGCCATCGAGAAACCGTAGTAGTAGAAAACCGTGCGATTCCTGGTTCGAGGTGCCCAATCGATGAATCCTTCCGCCATCAGCAGCAGTCCTGCCATGCAGTTAGTCAACGCGCAACTTTCCGGGGAGGCTGCTCGGGTGAATATTGCCAATGCCGTAGCGGTCAAGCAGGCGAAAATCAGCAAGGACGTTGCCCAGGCTGCAATCCAGTTACTCGAGTCGGCGGCCCAAATTGGTTCGGGGCAGACGCCCGGTCGAGGGATCGACGTCAAGGCTTAGAGGGCGGAACCACCGCTTGGCAGCGGTAGCTACGGTTGCTTGCCCCTCGACGGCAATCGACCGATTCGTTCCGTCCCATATCCCGTTTCAACGTTGCTCAAGCACCGTGGTGCGAAGCTGCGGGAAGACTTTGCTGACTTTGCCCAGGACGTATTCACCGTACGTTCCCTCGAACAGGTGCACATTTGCGAGATCCCATCGCTCCTTGGAATCATCCCTTGCAAGGGATGGATTAGGCAAGTCGATAGGCTTCACCTTCCAAAAGAAGTTTGGATCAAAGAACAGCGGAAACGACAGTCGACCGGCTCCGGACGTGTTCTTCACACGATGCGGCGTCGAACGATAAACGCCTCGTGTCATGCGATCGAGCATATCGCCGATGTTGCAGACAAAGGAACCTGGAACCGGAGGGGCAGCGATCCAGCCTCGCGATGTCTTGACTTCCAAACCTCCCACGGAATCTTGCAGCAGGATGGTCAGCAGCCCGTAATCGGTATGCTCCCCAACCCCCCACAGTTCCGGATGGGCAACCGAGGGATAATGGAAGATCCGAAAAAGAACCAGCGGGTCGGCCGTCCCGTTTTTCTCAAAATAATCCTCGTCGATGCCGAGCGCTAAGGCGATACCTCGCATCAAGCGATGACCTAACCGAGTCACTTCCGAAATGTACTCGAGGACGGTCTGTCGCATTTCCGCGGGTATGTCAGGAAACAAATTCGGACCGTGCATCGGTGTCTGCGACTGGACCAAGGGATGATCCTCTTCGAGTTCCTGCCCAAAGTACAATCCTTCCTTCTGGTCGGGGCGACCCGAGGTGAGTTCGTCGCCAACACGAAAGTAACCTCGCCAGGCTCGCCCTCCTTTGTCCATCGAGATCCGATCTTTTTCAACCTGCGGCAACGCAAAGAATTCACGGCTAACCTGGTCCAATCGAGCGATCAGATCAGGGGAAACCCCATGCTCGACCACATAAAAAAACCCGAAATCGCGGCAAGCAAGGTCTATGGCTTGTGCAACGGCATTTCCATCTCCATCGCCGTCAACAAGTGGCCGGATGTTTACGATCGGTAGTGACATAAAGTAGCTTCTTTCGCGCGTGCGTGAGAGCAAAAAGGTCGGCCACTGATTCTAACGCAACGCCGATCGATTTGAGATGCAGGGAAGAATGCGAAGCTCATCGTATGACTTCGAGCTACCGAGCGTCACGCTTTGTTAGATTTTCGATGAAGACATCAGCTTTTTGTCCGGAGTAAAGGTTGCTCAGATCGCCGTCGACTTCGTACACGACGAACAGTACGCGCGTGTCGATGCGTTCGGTGGCAGCGCCGGTCAACGATGCTTTCGGAATCACGCGAGGCTCGATTCTCAGGAATTTGAGTGGTATTCGTCGCCGAACTTGGCCGCGTAGAAAACCCTCGGCTTGGGCTTCGGGAGTGAAGCAACCGATATCCTCCTCGTCGAGTTGTACGCGGACATGCAAGGGACCGTCGGGGCCGACTTGGACGAGCGGCACGGCGGTCCTTCCCGTGTCTGCGTATTCCCCGACTCGAACGTTCACATGCAGGACAGTTCCTGCGACCGGAGCCCGCACGGTAAGTCTTTCCAGATCCAAAAGGATCCGGTCCACTTCCGCTTGCGCAGTCTCGACTTCCAATTCCGCAATCGCCAGGTCTGGCCTCCATGTCCCTGCCCGAAGACGCGTCAGCTCCGTCTGGAAGAGCCTGAGTTCCGCTTGAGCGAGATCGTGCGCGTAGCGTCGGCTTGTGAATTCCTCGTTACTGATCGCGGAACCGCTGGTCAA